>Ga0265780_10000032_pt1 | contig 306969 bp, 264 predicted proteins | sample P1T30metagenome_FD_192432 | JGI IMG/M metagenome (GOLD analysis project Ga0265780, IMG submission 192432) | Plant litter microbial communities from East Loma Ridge, Irvine, California - P1 T30 | ecosystem: Environmental > Terrestrial > Plant litter > Unclassified | place: USA: California...
TCAACAACACCGAATTACAGATCCAGAATCTATCATCGGCCAATCAGGTTTTATTGGTAAAAGTAAATCTGGCAAATGATTTTACCACTACCAGAAAAATTATATTTCAATAGTTTATCATAAAATATTTTAAAAAATCCATTCTCAACAGAATGGATTTTTTGTTTTATAATATATTGAAATATCACTAAAAGTGGGTATTGCAGGTGAAGTACAGTATGTTTAATTTCGGTTAATTCTTACAATTGATATTAACCTGATATTTTTATTTTGATTAAAAAATTATTTTTTACACTGATCTTACTAGGCAATCTTCATACTTCAAAAATTATCGCGCAACAAGGTAAAGTTGACTCGAGTTTTAATATAATCGATGATGGACAAAATGGTGATGGTTTTGACAACACGGTTCGAACGTTATCACTACAGCCAGATCAGAAATTGCTTGTTGGTGGAGATTATTTAGGTCTTAACGGAATCCCCAGTCCTTATTTGACTCGTTTAAATCCAGATGGTTCGATCGATGAAACTTTTAATACAGGAACAGGTTTTAATGGTAAAGTTTATGCCACTTATATTCAGCCGGATGGTAAAATAATTGTTGGTGGAAGTTTTACCACTTTTAACGGAATCATTTCTGGTCGATTAATTAGATTAAATAGTGATGGCTCTTATGATCCCACATTTATAACTACTATTGGAGCTGCAACAGGTATAATTTATCAGATATGCCCACAACCAGATGGAAAAATAATCATATCGGGAAGTTTTGTAAAATACAATAATGTAACAGTAAATCGAATAGCCAGACTTCTTCCAAACGGAGATTTAGATACAACTTTTATGACTGGCTCTGGTTCATCATTGAACATTACAGGTGTTCAGGTTGCAACCGATAATAAAATTATACTTACCGGTAATTTTACAATATTCAACAATGTTCCAGCCAATAGAATAGTGCGATTATTGTCAGATGGTCGTGTCGATACTAACTTTAGTACCGGTACAGGTTTTAATGACGATGTAAATGCTGTTTCAATGCAGCCAGATGGCAAGATTATTTTAGGGGGAAAATTTACCGAATACAATGGCATCTCTGCAAATAGAATTGCAAGGATTAATGAGGATGGTAGCATTGACACAACTTTTCATTCCGGAACAGGATTTAGTCGCGAAGCGGTTCAGGTCATAAAAACAGATAATGTTGGCAATATTATGGTGGGAGGTTCCTTTACCGGTTATTATAACGGAGAAGAGGTTAATCGGGTTTGCTTTTTAAATTCAGACGGAACTCTTAAAGCAGATTTTGAGATGGGTTCAGGTCCCGGATCAGCATCCGTACTTGCCTTGGCAAATGACATTGAGGCTTCTTGGTATATAGGTGGCTCTTTTGTGGTTTTTAGCGGTTTAAATCAGGGAAAACTGGCTAAGGTAAGTTTTGAAGGAGAACACGATACGGGTTATTTGTCAGCAGGGGTTGGTTTCGATAATTCGGTTTTAAAAGTTTTGCCATTATCAAACAAAAAAACAATGGTATTTGGCAACTTTACCAAATTTAATGGAGTATTTAACTCCAGAATCGCAAGAATCTTAGAGGAAGGATTGCAAGATTCAGGCTTTAATTCAGGCCAGTCCGGAGCAAATAATCTTATAAAAGCGGCAGTCTTACAAGCTGATGGCAAGATTGTTTTTGGAGGTAATTTTACAAGATACAATGAAGCTACTACAAACAGGATTACTAGAATTTTACCAGACGGTGCAATTGATAATACATTTATAATAGGTTCCGGATTTAATAGCCAGATTTATGCGATAGCCATACAGCAAGACCAAAAAATAATTGTGGCAGGGAATTTTACAACTTATAACGCAACACCATCAGGGCGTATAATTCGACTGCTTGAAAATGGCTCAAGAGATCCAGGTTTCAATGTCGGAATAGGTGCAGATGCCATTATAGAAACAGTGGTGATCCAGCCCGACGGTAAAATTCTTGTGGGAGGCAGATTTACGACTTTTAACGGAACTACTGTCGCGAAGCTTGTTCGACTAAATTATGACGGAAGCATTGACACTACTTTTAATACCGGATTAGGTTTTGATAAATTTGTTTATGCTATCGCGTTGCAATCAGATCAAAAAATAGTAGTAGGAGGTTCGTTCTTGAGTTATAATGGAATTTCGCAAAAACGTATTATTCGTTTAAATTCAAACGGAAGTTTAGATACCACTTTTGACTCGGGAACTGGTTTTAGTAAAGGAGATGTTCGAAGTATTTTGGTTCAGCCCGATGATCGTATTTTGGTTGGAGGAACTTTTTCAGGATTGTATAAGGCAAACGCTGCTATGAGGTTAATTCGTTTGGATAAATCCGGAAATCTGGATACTTCTTTTGAGAGCCCGCTTAATAATACACTTTATACCATGAGCTTTACATCTGACTACAGATTAATGATTGGAGGTAATCTTAATTCGGTATCGGGCATCTCAAAACATAGAATTGCACGATTAAAGCTTTGCCTGGATTCAACTACTTGGAACGGCATATCTTGGTCAAATGGTTTGCCGTCGGGCGGAAAGCAGGTTTTTTTCAAGGCAGATCATTTATATTTAACGACCGCAAATGTCTGTAGTTGCTCTATAGATGAAGGAAAAAAAGTTACCTTATTAAGTGGAAATACGATAGGAGTTGAGTTTGCGCTTACAGGTTTGGGTATTTTGGAATTAGAAAATACAGCAGGTTTATATCAATCTGATGATGATATGATTAATACGGGGAAAATTTATTTAAAAAGAAACTCATCTCCAATAAGGAAATATGATTTTACGTATTGGTCATCGCCTATAGAGAACCAAAAATTAGTAGATGCTTCGCCAAATACAGCATCAGATAAATACTTTTCGTATGATTATCTTTCAAAAAACTGGCTTCAGGAAAACTCTTCAAATACTATGATTACAGGAAAAGGATATACTTTTTTAGGACCGCAGGATTTGTCGGAGACCGTAGCATCAAACTTTGAAGCTGTTTTTGAAGGGATTCCTAATAATGGAAAAGTTGAAGTTAGTTTAGCTCCCGCAAATACATATAACCTGGTAGGAAATCCATATCCTTCAGCTATAAATGCCGATGCCTTTATCACTCAGAATAGAGCAAAAATAAAGGGGACTCTTTATTTTTGGACACACAATACTCCACTAACCAATGATGTATACGCCTCTGATGATTATGCCGTTTATAACGTACTCGGAGGGGTAGGTACACGAGGTGCAATTGCATCTGGGGTCAATGAAAGTATTCCCGATGGAACCATTGCTTCCTGTCAGGCATTTTTTGTAGCGAGCAAAGACTCGGGACTTTTGGAGTTTAATAACAGTATGCGGATCGCAGGTAGTAATTCTATTTTCTTTAAACCGTCACGGAATAATAAGCCTGAAAATAAAAATACAGTTGAAAAACATAGAGTTTGGTTGAATCTAAAAAATTCAGATGGGGTTTTTAAACAAATTTTGATAGGATATATTCAAGGTGCAACGAATGCTTATGACACCGATTATGATTCAGACTCTTTCAACGGAAATCAATTTGTGAATTTTTACAGCATTTGCGAAAACAGGAAATTATCAATTCAGGGTAGAGGGCTGCCTTTTACAGAAGATGATCTTATAGATTTGGGCTATAAAACTTCAATTGCCGGGAATTTTAATTTTAGTATAGACCACCAAGATGGGTTTTTTGAAGATATGAATGTCTATATTGAAGATAAAAATTTGAAAACCATACACAATTTAAAAGCAGAACCCTATTTTTTTACTACTCAGGAAGGTACTTTTAATGATCGTTTTCGTTTGCGCTTTACCAGTGAAACATTAGAAAAGAATACTTTTCAGAATGAGGACCAGAAAATATTGATCGCTGTTAAGAATAAAATTATAAAAGTAAAATCAGCAGAAAATATAAGCGAATTATCTGTTTATGATACTTCTGGTAAATTATTGTTCCATAAAGACAAAATCAATAGTGGAGACTTTCAAATTGCAAATTTAAATTGTGCCCATCAGGTTCTTATCGTAAAAATAAGGCTAGAAAATAGCAGGAGTACTTCGCGCAAAATTATATTATAAAAATGGAGTCCATTTGTTATTGCATTAGATCATTTTTTACTCTATTCATAAGCCTTCAATTAAAAGGTAAAGTAGTAGTGTTTACTTTTTAATTATGGCTAGTTGTTTCCTTATTACATACCGTAATTGTTAAATTATTACATTTTAACTAAAAAGATTTTGTCGGCTTCTGAATAAAATAGTACCTTGATATTGCTTTACGATCGATAAACACTTATAAGCCATTTGAAGTTTTTTTTATAGTTTGCTACTTTAGCGAACCGCAAAGTAATGCTTTATAGTTTTTATATGCCAAAAATACTGTTTGCCTAATTTAAGGATCTCATTTAAATGAAACAAAAAGTACTTTTTACAGTCATCGTATGCTTGTAAATTAGGGACCTTGTTTGTCCTAAATCTATATTTTTGTTTTGTGGAGATATTTAAAAAATGTGAACAGATTAGATTTTATCTGACCAAAAATATTTTTTAATATATAAAAATACCACAATGAAGAAAATTCTACTTATACTTCAGTTTCTTGTATTTCCCTATTTTTTTTATGCACAAACCAAGACCGTTAACTTTACTGCTACAGGGCCAAGTTCATTTTATGTGCCAGCTGGTGTACCTTCAGTCACGATGAGTGCTTGGGGTGGCGGTGGTGGCGGTGGCGGCACAACCGTTCCTCTGATCAGTTTGCAACGAGGCGGCGGTGGCGGCGGTGGCGGAGCTTTTGCTTCAGGAGTATATAATATGAACCCAGGTATCGTTAACTTGTCCATAACTGTTGGCGCTGGTGGCGCTGGTGGTGTTGGAGATAATTCTGGACAAAAGGGATTTTCTTCATTAATTGCGGGTTATATCTTAGCTGTAGGAGGTGGAGGCGGTTCTCAAAACACTTTTAGTAATTCAGCAGATAGTGCAGCTGGAGGTTTGCGAGGTGAAGCCGCTGATTGTACAGGCCAGATTAATACCAGTGGAACTGCAGGTGGAGTTGGAACAACCGCTTTGCTTTATGCTAGTTCTGGTGCGGGAGGTGCAGGAGCAAATAGTGGTGGAGCAGGAGGTGCATCTTTAGGCAGTGTGTTAGGCAATTCTAACGGTAATACCGGTCAGCAGCCCGGCGGTGGAGGAAGCGGCTCAAAATCTTCCTTACTTTTGGGTGCAACAGGAACAGTAGGTACGGGTGGTGCCGGAAAAGTAGTAATTTCATACGATTGCCCAATTTATAGCTTGACAAGTACAACATCATCAATTGTTAATGTGTGCGCTGGTTCTTCAGCAAATATTACACTTACAGGAAATTTGCCTGTTGGTTTGTACAACGTTGCTTATCAATTAGGCGGAGTTGCGCAGACACCTGTTAGCATGTATGTTGCTGTAGCCGGAAGCGGTAGCTTTATCGCTCCGGGTTTTACAACAGTAGGGGGTAGAAATCTTGTGGTAACATCTTTAACATCTGGAACAAGTTTAACCGCTGCAGATGATTGTACCTCAAATATTACCTCCAATAATAGTGTCAATGTCAGTACGATTTCTTCAGGTACGGCTCCTGTTGCCTTAGTAGGAACAGATGCAACCTGTAATGCAATTAAAGCAAACTGGCAAGCCGTTCCAGGTGCTGCTTACTATGTTCTGGATGTTTCAACAGATATTAATTTTGGCAGTTTTGTGGGTACATATAATGCCCTGAATGTTGGTAATGTTCTGAGCTATACTGTGACCGGGTTAAGTAATGCAACGACTTATTATTACAGAGTAAGAGCATTTAGCGGAACGTGTATTAGTGCTAGTTCTAATACCATAACTTATAAGCCTGCAGTAGCACCCGGCAATGTTGCATTGGGTGCCGTCAGTAGTGTTATATGTACAGTTTTTACTGCCAATTGGACAGCAGAAGCAAATGTAACCACTTATTTGTTGGATGTCTCGACCTCAAATACATTTGCCAGTTTTGTGGGTTTATATAATGGGCTTGATATTGGTAATGTAACAAGTTATGCCGTTGCCGGACTGAATGCAGGACAAACTTATTATTACAGAGTAAGAGCTAAAAACGGCTGCGGTACAAGTAACACAGCAACTGCTACAGTACAAGGTGTAACAACCTTAATTGTAAACGCACCACAAAATGATGTATTGGTGCAACCGACTTGCATTACACCAACCGGAACATTGACTTTAAGAGGTTTGCCAAACAGAAACGATTATACTATTGTGCAAAGCGGGGCGGTTGCCCGCACTTATACAGGTTCATCCTCTCCTGATCTCACCAGATATACTATAACAGGACTTTTACCAGGTACTTATACTTTTACGGTATCTTATCCGGGAAGTTGTATCTCTCCGGAACTTCAAAACATAATTATAAATCCATTGGTGACCAATACCTACACTATTGCAGGAGGATGGTCTAACGGAACGACAAACGAGAATCAAAATATTGTTTTTGCAGATGATTTTTCTTCAACCGGTGATTTGTCTAGCTGTACTTGTAAAGTAAATGCCGGAAAAAAAGTTACGATCAGCCCCACGCATACTTTAAAAATTAATAATGAATTAATTGTAGATAATGCAGCAGGAACTGAGCTAATATTTGAAGATAGTGCAAGTTTACTTCAGATCAATAATGCAAGCAATTCCGGAAATATTGTTTACAAACGTACTGCAAAAGGTATCCGTCAGGCTGATTTTGTGTATTGGTCAACACCAGTAAATCCGCAAAAACTAATTGATGTTTCACCAGAAACCGCGCCGGATAAATTTTATTATAACAATGCTCCCGGCTGGATTGAAGTAGAAAGGAACACGACCATGCTGGTTGGAAAAGGGTATATTATTCGCGGTCCGGAAACCTATTCTAATAGTGCAAAAACAGATTATACGGCTTCATTTATTGGAGTTCCTAACAACGGAAATCTTGCTACAGAGCCATTGACAAGCGGAAGATATCATTTAATTGGAAATCCTTATCCGTCGGCTTTAAGTGCTGATGCCCTTATAAATGGTAATACTGTTTTAAACGGAACGCTTTATTTCTGGACGCACAACACGCCTGTTGTTCCTGTCGGAAATTACGATTATAACGTCAATGATTACGCCAGTTATAATTTGAGTGGAGGAGTAGCAACTGCAAAATCTGCTAAAAGTGATCCTAACCATTCTGATGATCTTGCTAATGATTTTGGAGTAAAACCTACCGGTAAAATTGGCGCAGGACAAGCTTTTTTTGTAAGTACTCGTCTTCCGGGTCCTGCTCTCTTTACCAATACAATGCGATATGGAGGAACAGATAACAGCCAGTTTTTTAAAATGAACAATACCTCAAAAACAGCGGATGTTGAGAAACATCGAATTTGGCTTAATATGACTAATGCTGAAGGTCTTTTCAAACAAATATTGGTTGGTTATATACAGGGAGCGACCAATGCTTATGAAAATAAATACGATGGGGTCAGTTTTGATGCTAATCCTTATCTGGATTTTTACAGCATGATCAGTACCAGTAAATTTGTTATTCAGGGGCGTGCTTTGCCTTTTGCAAATACAGACGTAGTGCCTTTGGGGTACAGAACTACTGTTGCAGGTGATTTCACTATAGCAATCGATGAGGTTGATGGAAACATGAGTAGTCAGCCAATTTATATTGAAGATAAGGTAACCGGAACAGTTCACGATTTACGAAGCAGTAATTATACCTTTACCACGGCTGTAGGAACATTTACAGATCGATTGATATTGCGCTACACAAGAAAAACATTAGGAACAGACGATTTTGAAAATCAGCAAAAAGGAATCTTTGTTTCGGTACAAAATAAAGTAATCCGTATTTTGTCTTCTCAGGAAAATATAAAAGAAGTTATGGTTTTTGATATTTCAGGAAAACAACTTTATAAAACAAACAAAATAGGAAATACAGAATTATTGATTAATAATTTAGCATCCGGAAATCAGGTTTTATTAGTTAAAGTAATTTTAGAAAATAATCAGACCACTACTCAAAAAGTGATATTTCAATAATAGAAAAAGCAGTTATGATCAAATTCATAACTGCTTTTTTTTTAGAAGAAGACTTTGTTTACGCCGACTTTCTTAATGTTTCATTTGTTTTCTGAATGGCTTTATCATTTTTGTAATCAATCCATTTTTGCCCTTTCACTTTTCGCATCATAATATCAAAATAACGCATGATTAAAATATTATAAACGGCTTTTGACAGGTTACTGATGTTTTTAGGGAAAGCCCTTAAGCTCATCGAAAATCCGGGAGTCACATATTTCATATAATGCCAATATCCTTCGGGCATATATAACATCTCTCCGTGTTTTAGATTTGTAATATAACCTTCAGCATTTCTTAGTGCAGGAAATTTTTCATAGTCCGGATTGTCGAAATCAATATCTTCTCGCGAAATTAAAGCATGAGGGACTTTGTACATGTATTTTGACTGATCAGGAGGAAAAATCATGCATTGTTTTTCTCCATGAAAATGGAAATGCAAAATATTAGAGTAATCAATATCAAAATGCATAAACACTTTAGAGTTTTCTCCGCCAAAAAACAACATAGGCATTTGCTTAACTAACTTTAAACCAATATCCGGCCATAGAAAGTCCTTGCTTAATGAAGGAACTTCCTTCATTAAATTATACAGAAAAATTCGGTAATTGGTAGGCTTAGATTCCAGAAGCGCAATATAATCGCTCATCTTCATTTTGGTGTGTGCTTCATTAAAGCCATCTTCATGGTTTACAGGTCTGTCGTCGTATAAAGGCACAGTAATATCTCCGGCAATATCATTTATATAAGATAATTTCCATTTATGGTAAGCAGGCCAATCTTCCGTTAGTTGTTCTACGACAACTGGAATCTGTTTTTTTACATATTGGGATATAAAATCATCTTTTGAGATCTTTTTTACCCTTTCAATCGGTTTTAAGTTCATATTTATAATAAAAAAAATTGCTTATAACTCTGGTCATAAGCAATTTAAAAATATTTATTGAGATATATTAACTCTTTTGACTAAATTTTTGATTTGATCGAAGCTTCAAGGTTTTTTTCTATAATATGTCCCGGCCTTGACCATTTTGGTTTTTCTCCCAGAGATGAAAATTGAGAATCTGCCGCTTCTACAGTTTTAGGTTGAGAAATTTTTGTAAAAGGCCTTTGCGGAATCAATCCCAACAGTTCGAACATTTTCATGTCTTCTTGTACATCAGGATTTGGAGTTGTAAGGAGTTTATCTCCTGCAAAAATAGAATTTGCCCCAGCAAAAAAGCACATCGCCTGTCCTTCACGGCTCATCGTTGTTCTTCCGGCAGACAATCTTACCTGTGTTTCTGGCATAACAATTCTGGTGGTGGCTACCATTCGAATCATTTCCCAGATTTCAACTGGTTTTTCTTCTTCCATCGGAGTTCCTTCAACAGCAACTAAAGCATTAATGGGTACAGATTCCGGCTGCGGATTTAAAGTAGAAAGTGCAACAAGCATACCCGCTCTGTCTTCAATACTTTCTCCCATGCCAATAATTCCTCCGCTGCAAACCGTAACATTGGTTTTACGAACATTTTCTATAGTTTGCAAACGGTCTTCAAAGCCACGAGTCGAAATAACATCTTTATAATATTCTTCAGATGTATCTAAATTATGATTGTAAGCATACAAACCTGCTTCTGCCAAACGCTGTGCCTGATTTTCGGTAATCATACCCAATGTACAGCAAACCTCCATATCTAGTTTGTTTATAGTGCGAACCATTTCCAGAACCTGATCAAATTCTTCACCATCTTTTACGTTTCTCCAGGCCGCGCCCATGCAAACGCGCGATGAACCATTTGATTTGGCACGCAAAGCCTGAGCTTTAACCTGACTAACACTCATTAAATCATTTCCTGTAACACCTGTATTGTAACGTGCAGCTTGCGGGCAATACCCGCAATCTTCAGGACAGCCTCCGGTTTTTATAGAAAGTAAAGTAGATACCTGCACGACATTTGGGTCATGTTTTTGTCTGTGAATAGTGGCTGCCTCATATAGTAAATCCATCAGAGGTTTATTATAAATAGCAATTATCTCCTCTTTGGTCCAGTCGTGTTTTGTAGTACTCATCGGATATATTTGTTTAGGGTACTTCAAAATTAATTAAATTTTCTAATGAATAACCTTGGTCATTATAAATGAATATTTGTAAGAAAATTTAAAAAATAAACGCTTTAAAATCATCAAATCTTATCATCGAATGATTTTAAAGCGTTAAAATATTTAATTTATTCAGAAAAATTAATCGGCAACATATTTGTTGTTCCAATACAGCATCATCATTAAAGTTACGATTACAGACGAAGCAAGTCCTTCAAACAATAAACAGATGCAATAGGCAGGTACAGAGGGATTTCCTCCAAACATAAAAGTTCCGGATAAAGTCTCTACATAAGCGTCGCCGCCTCGTGCATAACTATAAACCAGTAATCCAAAAACACTTAATGCGACACCTACTACCGAAGTTGCCATTGCCGACACAGCATTCGATACAAAATTGGTTTCGCCTTCCTGAAGGTTCATGCGCATGGTTTTATTTACGCCATAAAATATGAAAAACACATTTAGCGTTCGCAAATAGAAGAGATCAGCCAAACCCAGAAGATTCATCAATAAAAAATAAATGCTAATTCCGAGGAATATTAAAAAGCCGTTGGTAATTTCTTTAGGTACTTTCATCGTGCTTGTTTTTAGAAAAGTTAATAGTAAAACTTTGATATACAGAATTATATATTAAATTTAATGAAAAAATAGCAACAACGATCTAAAATAAGGTAAAAGTATGATGACAGAAATATTAAACCGCACTAATAAAAGACAAAGCATTTATTTTGTCTTGGTTTAACTGTGCTTTCAACAAATCAATCGAGTCAAACTTTTGTTCTTCACGAAGAAAATGTAAAAGCGAAACTTCCATTTTTTGACCGTAAATATCATCATTAAAATCAAAAAGATTGACTTCAATAGTTTGTTTCTGACCGTTTACTGTTGGATTAAAACCAATATTCATCATTCCAAAAACTTCTTTTGGACCAATAATGGCTTTTACTGCATAAACGCCGTTTTTTGGGATAAGCTTATATTCTTCATCAATCTGAATATTAGCTGTCGGGAAACCAATCGTTCTTCCTAACTGTTTTCCTTTTACCACTTCGCCAGATAAAAAATAGTCGTAACCGAGATATTTATTGGCCAGATTCATATTTCCTTCATTCAGTGCTTTTCTGATTTTAGTCGAACTAACAGAAACATCCTGAATTTCCTGTGCTGAAATTTGCTCTACTTCAAAACCAAATTCAGCTCCAAAGGCAATCAAATCATCTATATTTGCTGTACGGTTTCTTCCAAAACGATGATCATGTCCAATAATTATTTTTTGAATATGAAATTGATTGACCAGAATAGTGTGTACAAATTCCTCGGCAGTTAGTCTTGAAAAGCTTTCGTTAAACGGATGAATAACAAGATTTTCGATTCCAGTTGCTTCAAGAAGCTTTGTTTTTTCTGCAATAGTATTTAAAAGTTTTATTTCAGATTTTTCCTGAAGAACCATTCTTGGATGCGGAAAAAAGGTTAACACTAAACTTTCATATTTGCCGTTTTCAGTATTTTGAGTAATTCGTTCCAGAATTTTTTTATGACCAATATGTACGCCGTCAAAGGTACCAAGAGTTAAAATGGTTTTCTTGGCCGACTGAAAATCGTTTATAGAATGAAAGAGCTTCAAAACAAATAATTTAAGATGGTGCAAATTTATACTATCTATTTTAAATTTTAATACTATCAGGAATTGATTTTTGACCAGAATCTCTTTCTTTTTGTGAAAATTGCACCACTCGTCGACCAAACGGCATTAATTGTCGTAAATGTGTAAGAATTTGATTTAATTCGCTTAATTTTGATTTTCTAATTGTCTGGATGTATGAAAAAACAACTACTCTTTTTTATAATTATTTTTTGTTGTGTAAACGTTCATGCTCAGAATGATAATTTATGGCAAAAACTTTCGTCGGGTGCCTTGAGTAAGAGAGCTACCATATCTGATGCAGAACGGTTGTATTATAAACTCAACACAGATTTTTTAAAAGCAAAACTTTCTTCAGTAACAAGTAAATCATCTAAAAAAAATACAGCAGAAATCACAATACCAAATGTTAATGGTGTTTTAGAACGCTTTACAATTTGGGAATCGTCTAATTTCGAACCTGAATTGCAGGCTAAATATCCTGATATAAGAGCTTACGAAGGAAATGGTATAGATGATAAAGCGGCGAAAATTCATTTTAGTCTGGCTCCGTCAGGAATTCAGACCATGGTACTTCGTGCAGATCACCCATCAGAATTTATTGAGCAGGACCCAGATGGTACTTCAGCTTATGTTTTATTTACCTCAAAAAACAGCCTGAATTCAGCATCGCCATTAGTTTGCAGTATTAAAGATGTTGTCACAGATGAAAACTCAAAAGGTAAAACTTCAAAAACAACGGCAAACAATAAAGTATTTAAAACCTTTAGACTTGCACTTTCCTGCACAGGAGAATATACTGCTTATTTTGGAGGAACAAAGGCCGGTGCACTGGCCGGAATGAATGCAACATTGACAAGAGCAAATGGTATTTTTAATAAGGACCTTGCCTTAAGAGTAGTTTTAATTGCAAACAACGAAGATATAATTTACTTAGATCCCGCTACAGATCCTTATTCAAATGCTAGCAGAGGAACCGCAACAGATCCTGCAGACGACAATGATTATTGGAGCAAAGAAGTTCAAAGTACCTTAACGACGGTTATTGAAGAAGCCAATTATGACATAGGGCATTTATTTGGGGCTTCTGGCGGTGGCGGAAATGCAGCTTGCATAGGTTGTGTTTGCGATAGCCCAACCGCATCGAATGTGATAGGAAAAGGAAGTGCTTATACCTCTCCGTCTGATGGGAAACCACAGGGTGATACTTTTGATATTGACTTTGTGGTGCATGAAATGGGACATCAGTTAGGTGCCAACCATACTTTTTCATTTGATGGACGTGAACGCACAGGTGTAAATGTTGAACCCGGAAGCGGATCTACCATTATGGGATATGCCGGAATATCGAAAGGATATGATGTACAGATAAATTCAGACGATTATTTTGCTTATGCCAGTATTTTGCAAATCCAGAACAACCTGGCCTCAAAAACATGTGCAGTAAACGAGCCCATAAGCAATAACCCGCCCGTTATTAATGCCGGTCTGGATTATACAATTCCAATAAGTACACCTTTTGTTTTAACCGGTACTGGCTCAGATCCAGAGGGCGATACGATTACCTATACATGGGAACAGTTTGATAGTGCAACATCCTCAACAACGACAAACAGTAGTAGTGTCGCCTACCCAACAAAACCAGATGGTCCGTTATTTAGATCTGTACTTCCCGGTAGTTCTCCGGTTCGTTATATGCCGGAATTAAATACCGTATTGAGTAATAAATTGACTACCACTTGGGAATCGGTTTCCTCTATTGCCAGAACTTTGCATTTTACCTTAACAGGAAGAGATAATGCTGCTTTAGGAACAGCACAGACCAATACCGATGTGATGACTCTTAATGTTGTTGCAACTGCAGGACCTTTTACGGTAACATCGCAAAACAGCGATGATGTAAGCTGGCCAAAAGGATCAAGCCAAACAATAAGCTGGAGCGTAAACAATACGAATACTTTACCGGGTTCAGCAACTGTAAATATTAAATTGTCTTTAGATGGAGGCTTGACATTTCCCGTTATACTGGCTTCAAACACTCCAAATGACGGCTCAGAGGTAGTACAGATTCCTACAACTGTAGCAGCATCTACAACCTGCCGCCTTTTGATAGAGCCAACAGCAAATATCTATTATGCTGTAAATTCCAAATCGTTTGCGGTTGGTTATACATCTAGTACAACCTGTGATTCCTACAGTTTTGGGAGCGCTTTTGCTATTCCATATGCTACAACATACACCACAAGAACGGTAAACGTACCGTCATCAACCGGAACAGTTTCAGATGTAAATTTTTTGGTAAATGTATCGCACGACAGATTATCTGATTTTGAACTTCAAATCATTAGTCCGCAGGGAACAATTGTAAACCTGTATAATAAAAGTTGCGGGGGTATAAAATCAACTTTGGCACTTCAGTTTGACGATTCAGGAGTCGCTCTTGATTGTTCTAAAACAACCAGTCAAATTGTAATTCCGGTCGATGCATTAAATGTTTTTAATGGACAAAATCCGCAAGGAACCTGGACTTTCAGGGTTCGTGATGCAGTTGTGGGTAATTTCGGAACCATAAATTCTGCAGCAGTTAACATTTGCAGTCAGACTTTTACACTCGGAAATCCTGATTTAGAAAACGTAGATTTTACACTATACCCAAATCCAAATAAAGGGAATTTTACCGTTCAGTTTGAGACTGATTCCTTAAGCAGAGTGCAGATTTTTGTACATGATATTTTGGGTAAAAAGGTTTATTCTGATTCTTATGATCAGACTTTTCACTTCAATCAAAATATTCAGCTTTCAGACGTAGCGGCCGGAATTTATCTGGTCACTATTGTTGACGGTGAAAGAAGAATCGTGAGGAAAATTATTGTGAATTAAAATTATAGAAACCCAAAGTAAAAAAATCCAAATTCCAATTTTCAAAGCACGATTGGAATTTGGATTTTTTTTTGGATTAACATGAATTTGAAATTTTATTCGCTAGGAATTCGCCATTGCCATACAGACAACACTGATTTTTGCACCCGGAATTTTGAGTAAAGCTCTGGAACACGCTTCAAGAGTCGCGCCGGTAGTTAAAACATCATCAACAATTAAAAAATGCTTGTTTTGGTATTCGTCTGTTGTAGTCACATCAAACATGTTTTCAATATTTTCAGACCTTCCTAAGAGATTCTTTTTCGATTGCGTTTTGGCATATTTTTTTCGGAACAAAATCGAATCATTAAAATCAATTTTTAACCCATCAGACAATGCTTTTCCAAAAGTAGTAATCTGATTGTAGCCCCGTTCCTTAAATTTTCGTTTATGAAGAGGAACCGGAATTACAATATCAAAAGGCGTCTTTAATTTAAGTTCTCTTAGATCTTCGACATACCAATTTCCCAAAACGGTTCCAATTTCTTCGTGGCCCTTGTATTTTAAGTTATGAATAAGTTCCTGTACAATTCCTTTTTTATTAAAATATAAAAGTGCCGAAGCGTGTTCAATCAAAATCTTGCCATAAAATTTCTTGACCGCTTCATTATTTGGGTCTAAGTGATATTGTGTAAGAGGCATTTCATGGCGACACTTGGTACACAAAACAGTTTCATTTTGAAGTAATAGGGCACGACATCCGCTGCAAACCTTAGGAAAAAACAGGTTGATAAGAAAATTAAACACAAATAGAAAGAATTTAGTTACAAAAATAAACAAATCGATCCTTCAATCTTTATAATTTTTCTTTTTTTTAAACGTACTTTTTATATTTTTGCATCACTATGGCAAAACAAGAAGATATATTTAAGAATGTGGTTTCGCACGCAAAAGAGTACGGATTTATTTTTCCGTCAAGCGAAGTATACGACGGATTGAGTGCAGTGTATGATTATGCACAAAATGGTGTCGAATTAAAAAAGAATATCCGTGAATATTGGTGGAAATCAATGGTTCAGATGAACGAAAATATTGTTGGCTTAGATGCTGCAATATTAATGCACCCAACAACCTGGAAAGCTTCAGGCCACGTTGATGCCTTCAATGACCCGTTAATTGATAATAAAGACTCGAAAAAAAGATATAGAGCTGATGTTTTAGTAGAAGATTTTGCTGAAAAAATCAATCAAAAAGCTCAAAAAGAAATTGAAAAGGCGAGAGCACGTTTTGGAGATGCTTTCAATGAAGAGGAATTTGTAACTACAAATGCCCGTGTTGTAGAATATCTTGCAAAATATAAGGAAATCTTATCACGACTTGCAAAAGGAATGACGGATGATCTTCAGGATGTAAAAGCTTTAATCGAAGAATTAGAAATTGCAGATCCTGAAACCGGTTCGAGAAACTGGACAGATGTAAAGCAATTTAACCTAATGTTCGGAACTAAATTAGGTGCTTCTGCAGATTCTGCAATGGATCTATATTTACGTCCGGAAACTGCTCAGGGTATTTTTGTCAATTTCCTTAACGTTCAGAAATCAGGCCGTATGAAAGTTCCTTTTGGAATTGCGCAAACGGGTAAAGCTTTTAGAAATGAAATTGTGGCAAGACAATTCATCTTCCGTATGCGTGAATTCGAACAAATGGAAATGCAGTTTTTCGTACGTCCGGGAGAAGAAATGAAGTGGTATCACCACTGGAAAGAAACACGTTTAAACTGGCATTTATCTTTAGGACTTGGAAAAGAGAATTATCGTTTTCATGATCACGAAAAATTAGCACATTACGCAAATGCTGCTGCAGATATTGAGTTCAATTTTCCATTTGGATTTAAAGAATTAGAAGGGATTCACTCTCGTACAGATTTTGACTTAAAAGCACACGAACAATATTCTGGTAGAAAACTGCAATATTTTGATCCGGAACTAAATGAAAACTATGTACCTTATGTAGTAGAGACTTCAGTTGGTTTAGACCGTATGTTTCTGGCTGTTTTTGCAACTTCGTTACAAGAAGAAACTTTAGAAGATGGTTCATCAAGAACAGTACTAAAATTACCGGCAGTTTTAGCGCCAACTAAAGCAGCTGTTTTACCTTTAGTTAAAAAAGATGGATTACCTGATATTTCTAAAAAAATCATCGAAGATTTAAAATGGGATTTTAATGTAGCTTATGATGAAAAAGATGCTGTGGGTCGCCGATATAGAAGACAGGATGCTCTTGGAACTCCATTTTGTATCACGGTAGATCATCAAACTATTGAAGATGAGACAGTAACTATCCGTCATAGAGATACAATGAAACAAGACAGAGTAAAAATCTCTGAATTAAGAGGTATTATTGAAAACGAAGTTTCTATGAAAAACTGGCTGATGAAAATGTAATTCTCTTTAGAGACAACATACAAGTCCCAAATTCCTAACGGAGTTTGGGATTTTTTTTAAATTTAGAAACGTATTTCATCGGACTTTCTTGCAGTTGATCATTTTGTGTTAACATTTGTTTGGAATGTATTAACAATGAAATGCTAAAATAATTGAAATTCGTATTTTAATTGCGAATAAATTGCTAAATACAAATTTTTCTAAAAGTTTCGAAAACGCCGAAATAGTTGTGAGGAATTTTTTGAAGAATTAACCCAAACCAAATTGAAAAACTATTCGTATATAATTATTGACGATGATGCTGAGAGTATTTTGAAAACCAAAACAATTGCTGATGGTTTTTCAGAATTAACTTTTGTTGCATCGGCAATGAATTATAAGGAAGGTTTACATTTGGTTTTAGAGCATCGGCCATCGATTGTTTTTCTGGAGATTGATCCTAAAGATCCGTCCGGGAATTTATCACTTGCTTTTATAAGTGAACTTTATCGTTTTTTATCTTCCATACCTAAAATTGTAATTACAACAGCAAAAAAAGAATGGGCATTTGAGGCCATTCAATATGGGGTATTTGATTATATATTAAAACCTGTTGTTTCTGTAGAGTTATTGAAAACGGTTTTAAAGTTAAAAAAAGTTCAGGAAGCAATTAATGTAATAGAAGTCAAAGAAACAATAAACCCTTCTGTATTGCCGTTTATACAAACACCGGCGATTGTCGAAAATCCTTTGGTAATCTGTATTAAATCATATGGCGACTATCGCTATATTAATGCTGCTGATATTAGTTATTTTCAAGCCGATAATAATTCGACAGATATTTACCTGAGTTCTGGTGAAATGATAACCGCTTTTAAAACACTAAAGCATTTTGAGAGTATATTGTCATATCCATTTACCAGAATTCATAACAGTTACATCATCAATCGAAATTATATTTCGAGAATTCATAACGGAAACTCAGTTTGTTACATTAAAAACTCGTCAAAAAAGATTCCGTTTTCTAAAACCTATAAATCAAATGTCGATAGAATTATAGCCGATTTTACCGCTGGAAATTACTTAGAGGTCTAAAAATAAGGCTTTTACAGTAATTTGATACCCATTGACTACCAATTGGGTATAGTTGACCATAAACTGGTTTTTTTGTATAAATTTTTTTCGAATGTGGAGTTAGTTTTACACCATGATTAGCGACAAGCAATCATCTAAACCCATAACAAAAAAATCAAACATAAACACTTAGGTCATGAAAAAAACAGCTTTAACAATCGGATTATTTTCTTTAGTAATGGTAGCAACTTCATTCGCAGCTCCTCAAACAATAACAGCTTCAACAGGCGTAAGTGTAAGCGCTGATACAGACGGTGATGGTGCAACTGGTGGTATTAAAAAGAAAAGAGATGCTGCAGATTTTATGGATAGCAAACAATCTAATTTTTCTAATGTTAGTCAATCATTAGGAGGAAATAAAAAAATAGACTAATTATCATCTGGTTTGAATAAAATTTAAAAGCTGTCAATTTTTGGCAGCTTTTTTTTTGTATCTATAGTTTTACTATTTTTGGTAAAACTCATGCTGCAAATTGAAAAAAATCTGTCAAATACTATTTCTTCTATTTCTTGTTTTTGCGGCTTGTACCAAAAAAACTACTTCAACAAATGCTGCCATTGCACCTGTGGATAGTCTTCCAAGCTATCTTTCATTGGCAAATGATGATAAACTACCGTTGAGTTTTAAGCAAAAATACAATCAAAAAGCGCTCAATATCATTTTAAACCAAAAAGATGATTCGCTAAATAAGCGTAACCTTTTTAAGGTTGCCAATCGATATTATAATATGAGTGATTGGAAATCGTACCAAAAAACTGCAAAGCTCATATTAGAAAGATCAAAAAAATCAAATGATTCTGCAAATATTGCGAAGGCTTATTCATACCTCGGAGATTACTATGTAGCACAATCCATTCCGGACAGTGCTTTTATAAGTTATTTTAGAGCTGGAAAATTATATTTGCAATTAAAAGACGAGCAAAATTTAGCTTCTACTTATTTGAATAAAGCAAGTCTCCAATACAATGAGGGAGATTTTTTTGAGAGCGAAATAACCGTTTTTAAAGCTTTAAATAGTTTGAAAAAACAAAAAAAAGTAAATGATCTCTTTTACGAAAGTTATAATCTTCTCGGAATATTATACAATGAAAGAGAGGAGTATGAAAAAGCCTTAGAATTTCAGCAAAAAGCCTTAAAAGTATTAGATGATAAATCAATTCCATCCGAATTTCAATATAGGGCAACTTCGTTAAATAATATTGGCTATGTCTATCTTCGAATGCAGGATTATAAAAAAGCACAATTTTATTTTAAAAAAGCATTAGAAGAGAAGAATTTGTTTTTCGAAAAAACATCGTTATACGCTATTCTTCTTGATAATTTGGCTTATACGAAATTCAAATTAAATGAATCTGACAAGATGCCTGATTTGTTTTATGAATCACTAAAAATTAGAGACAGTATGGGGCTAAAAGCCGCAACGGTGTCAAGCCGAATTCATATCTCTGAATATTATGCTTTTAAGAGAGATACGCTAAAAGCCATTCTTTTAGCCAAACAAGCGCTTAATTCATCACGCACCACAAACAAATTAATAAGTACGCTAGATGCCTTAAAACAACTTGCCATTGTCGATATTAAAAATTCGTCCCATTATACTCAGGAATATATCAGGCTCAATGATAAAATGCTTAAAACAGAGCGTAAAATGGGCGAGAAGTTTTCGCGTATAGAATATGAGACCAACGAAATTAAAGATGAAAATTCGAACTTACAGGAAAAAAACAAAACCTTAATTTATATTTTTAGTATTTGTACGCTTATCGGCTTATTTTTTTATGTTTATAAAACGCAACAGGCCAAAAACCGGGAATTACTTTTTAAGCAACAGCAGCAAGTTGCCAATGAAGATATTTATAATTTGATGATTTCACAGCAAAATGATATTGAGCTCACTCGTATTAGAGAAAAGAAAAAAGTAGCTCAGGAATTGCATGACGGTGTTTTGGGCAGAATGTTTGGTGTTAGAATAAGTCTAGACAGTTTAGATAAAATAGATGAAGCTGATGCGACTCTGAAAAGAAAAAAATATTTAACTGAACTTAAGCATATTGAAGAAGATATAAGGGAAATTTCGCATGACTTAAACCGTGAAAAATCAGAATTAATTAATAATTTTGTGGCGATTTTAAATAAATTATTTGAAAGTCAGCAGCAAATATATCCTTCAAAATTAATAACCTATTTTGATCCTCATATTAAATGGGATTTGGTTAGTAATGCCGTTAAAATTAATTTATACAGAATAATTCAGGAAGCCTTGCAGAATTGCAATAAATATGCTCAGGCAGATACTATTACAGTCGAATTTAAAAGTGAAATTGATTATTTGCTTTTGTCTATAGCCGATGACGGAATTGGTTTTAATACCAAAAGAACTAAAACGGGTATTGGTTTACACAACATAGAATACCGCGCAAAAGAATGTAAAGGGGTAGTCAATATAAAATCTGTAAAAGGAGAAGGCACCCTTTTGATAATAAGAATCCCAATCGATCAAAAAATTAACCTACACCATAATGACAATTGATTTACAAACTTCTTCGCAATTAATAAAACGAAATATATTAATTGTCGACGACCATCCTTTTATTATCGAAGGATATAAAAATGCAATAACGCGATACAATCCGGATCAATATGAGTTTGTTATCGCTCAGGCTAACGACTGCAAATCGGGATATGAGCTTATTGAAAATGAAAATACACCTCATTTTGATGTCGCTTTTCTGGATATCAGCATGCCTGCATATGAGGAAAAAGAAATTTTTTCTGGCGAAGATTTAGCTAAGTTAATTCTGGAGAAAATGCCAAACTGCAAAGTTATTCTCTTAACGATGTACACAGAATTGCTGAAAATAAAAACCATTATTCGAACCATACGCCCAAATGGTTTAATAATAAAAAATGATCTTACTTTTGATGAATTGCTTTTTGCTTTTGATAAAGTAATGAAAAGCGATAAATATTACAGTCAGTCGGTTCAAAAAATGTTAAACCAATCGACACATAATTCACTTGAAATTGATGAGTTTGATAAACAAATTTTATTTCACCTGTCTAAAGGAACACCAGTTGAAGAGATGCCGGAATATATTCCGATTTCTTTGAATGCTATCGAAAAAAGAAAAATTAGCCTCAAAGAGTTACTAAAAGTAAAATCTGGTTTAGACGATGACCTGGTAAAAGAAGCAAAGAGTAAGGGGCTTTTTTAAAAAAATCGAAATAAAAAAATTCCAAATTCCAATCGTAGTGATTTATTGGAGTTTGGAATTTTTTATTTGAAATTTACCAGAAACTATTCCGTTAAGGCATCCCAACCACGAGCTTTTAGCGCTATTTTAGTATTGGCACGAGTTACGAGATGAATACCTTCACTTTCGTCGGCCATATGACCAATAATAGAAAAGTTTGGATTTCCTTTTATTTTATCAAAATCATTGATGTCAATGGTAAATAAAAGTTCGTAATCTTCTCCACCGTTGATGGCAACTGTTGTACTGTCTATATTAAATTCTTCGCAAGTCGAAATAAACTGCGGATCTAATGGCAATTTGTCTTCGTATAAATTACAACCTACTTTTGATTGTTTACAGATATGAATAATTTCAGATGATAATCCGTCTGAAATATCAATCATTGAAGTTGGTTTGATTTCAAGCGCATGCAATAAAGTTCGTACATCTTTTCTTGCTTCTGGTTTTAACTGGCGTTCAATCAGGTAGCTATACATATCTAAATCGGGCTGACTGTTTGGGTTTACCTGAAAAACCTGTTTTTCACGTTCTAAAACCTGCAATCCCATATAAGCTGCACCAATGTCTCCGGTTACCACAAGTAAATCGGTTTGTTTGGCACCGTTTCTGTAAACGATTTCCTCTTCATTAGCTTCACCAATTGCTGTAATGCTAATAATTAACCCTTTTTGCGATGAGGTAGTGTCGCCACCAATAACATCTACTTTATATTCTGTTGCAGCGTGTGTAATGCCTTCAAACAGTTCTTCTAAGGCTTCTAGTGGAAAACGGTTAGAAACTGCCACAGAAACTGTAATTTGAGTTGGTATGGCATTCATTGCACAAATGTCAGATAGATTTACTACTACTGCTTTATATCCTAAATGTTTTAATGGCATGTAAGCCAAATCAAAATGTACGCCTTCAATTAATAAATCGGTTGAAACTACTGCCTTTTTATCCTTAAAATCAAGAACAGCAGCGTCGTCGCCTATACTTTTTAAAGTCGACTCCTGCGTAACATCAAAATTTTTGGTTAAATGTTCTATTAAACCAAACTCGCCTAATTGCGCTATACTGGTACGTTGCGGATTTTTATCTTCGATCATTTTTTTAAGTTCCAATGTTATTTAAATGCAAAGGTACAAAGTTGAGGATGTAATAGCTATAAATATCGCGGATAAACTAGCGCTAATAAACACAATGCCATTTGAAACATAAATTACTTCGTTTTTTTAAAGGTTCTGTGATGCGCGTGAAGGATGGGAGCAATCCGCCGAAGCGGAGCGGACAGCCTGACAGCATCCTGATAAGAGGGCGAATAACCGTTCTGTTAGTTTGCCCTCTTATCAGGATGGTGGCACGCCCCAATTATCTCTTTAAACTAAAATGAGATTTAAATATCTGATTACTATCATTGTAAGTGTAAAAAACCTGAAACCAGTAATCTGAGGCAGGAAGCGGATTGCCATTATAATTTCCATCCCAACCGGGCCCCGATGGACTGAGCTGTTTTATTAACTTGCCATAACGATCAAAAATGTTAATAACAGCTTCGGGCTGAATTGCGAGATCCGTAATGTTCCATGTATCATGATAGCCATCGTTATTGGGCGTGAAAAATTTAGGATATTTAAGTACATTGGCGATTAGAATCTGGTCGTCACAATTTCCTTTTATGTCTCGAATGGTGATGACATGTTCTCCTGAATCAACATCAGAAAAAATATTACTGGTTTGAAAATTACTGTCATCTAATTGATATTCATAAGTTCCATAACCATTTGTAAGATTTACAATGATATCAATATTATCTTCAAAAGCATCTGTTACAGTTACAGAAGCCAATGCCGGACTTGATTTTTGAACCATAACCGTAGCCGGACGGTAACCGCAATCGTCGTCAATATTGGGTGTGTTTTTGGTTGGTACGACTGTATATGTTCCTTCTTTAATAGCGTTGTAAGTGGGTCCGGTACTAACTTTAATGCCTTCTAAAAACCAGTCAACGGTATAAATATTGGAGTTAAGTCCAGAGTTTAATTCTGCAGACTGCAAAAGTGTGCCAGTCTGAAAATCGACACAGATGATATCGCCATTTATTTGCAGCTCTTTTAACGGATAAATGGTAATACTAAAATCGTCCTGAACTGCACAAGAAGCATTAGTAGGAGCAGTTGCATAAATATACATCGTTTGACTTGTGGTTATAGCCTGTCCTGCAGGATATTTTGTTCCGGTACCGTTGGGGCCGCTAAAATAATCTCCAACAGCAAGCGGGGGCAAAGTATAGCTTTCGCAAATAGCAATATCTGGAACACTTTGCAATACCGGAGTAACTGCAATAGAAACCGAAAAGCTTTTTTCGCTAATACACGTCAATCTCGTACCAACAACGTGATATACATAGACAGTTTGTGAGGTGGTTAACACGGTACCGGCCGGAATAACAGGACCTTTTCCTTGCGGTTGTGTGTAATAATTGCCTACTTGTAATGGAGGAAGCGTATAACTATCGCAGACTGTTATATTGGCAAAATCACCAACATCAACTCCGTTAATGCTTACGCTAAAAAAAGTTTCATTGGTGCAAGTCATAAAATCAGCCCATTCATTATAGATGTAAATAGTTTGGCTGGTTCTAATTACAGTTCCTTCTGTAATTGCAGTTCCTGAACCATTTGGTCCTCCGGAGGCAGTGTAATATTTTCCATTTTTAAGCTTAGGAAGTGTAAAACTGGTGCACGTTACTACATCTGTAAAACTATCTACAGGAGGTCGCGGTCTAATTTCTACAGTAAAACTATATTCATTGGTACACTCCGGACCAACAGAATAGATGTAAATTTTTTGTGTGGAGTTAATAACGTCGCCTGCTTTTAGCGCAGTTCCTCCGCCATTAGTGGCAGTAAAATAATTTCCATTTGTTAAAGGTGGTAAAATATAACTGGCACATTCGAGTCTGTTTGCTGGTGTATCGACTAAAGGCAACGGTTTTATGGTAATATCGTATTTTAAGTTAGCAGTACAATTAGGGGAAATAGTTGTATCTACATAATAATAAACCGTTTGCGAACTCGTTATGATCGTTTCAGCAGGAATGTTTTGGCCCTGACCACCAGGACTATCATAATATCCACCAATGGCAATTGGTGGTAAAACGAAACTTCCGCATTGTACAATGGGCACAAAAACAAGTGAGTTGACAATATCTATTTTAAATGAGTGTTCACTAGTACATCTCCCGTCATTGGCAAAAACAAATAAGGTTTGGCTTGCTGTAATAGCGGTTCCGGCATTTAATCGAGTACCCTGTCCTGCGGGCAAAGTATAATAATTTCCATTGGCCAAAGCGGGGAGTGTATACGAATTGCAAGTCACAACATTGGCAGGCTTATCGATTAGAGGCAAAGGATAAACTACAAAAGGTACAGGAATATCACGGCAAACCACTCCGTTGAGTACAGCATAATAATAAATCGTCTGGCTTGTTGTCAAAACCGTTCCCATTGGAAGCGAATCTTCCCGTCCTCCAGATGCTGTAAAAAAGCCGCCTGTAACCACTCTGGGAATGATATATTCACCACACGCTTCTTTTGGAAATTGGAGTTGAGACACTAAAATGACATTAAAATAATTTTCATTAGAACAGTTGTTGTTTCCACTTGGACCACTATAGATATAGTACACGCCAGTTTGAGTAATAACATCGCCAGCATTGAGCCGCGTTCCTGTTCCTCCTGGTGCGGTATAATAATTACCAAAAGTTAAAGGTGGCAATGTATAACTGTCACAAGCGACAACATCCTGAATCTGATCTACAGGTGGCAGTGGAGAAATAATGATATTAAAATTAACGGTAGTGTAGCAAATTGAATTTTGGTTGTTTTCAATTCGCGCCCAAATAGTTTGAGGTGATTGAGCTAAAGTCGTGCTGAGCACCTTAGGATCTGGAATGCTGCCCACACCGGTATTGGCAGCTGCTTCGCTGGTGTAATACGTAATTCTATATTGAGAAGGATTTAATCCGTTGAGGATTGCAGTTTCCTGCACTGTTAAATCAACTCGAACTCTTCCTGATTTTGTATCACAAACAGTAAGATCAGGAGGTTTTACTACTGTAATTTGTGGACTTACCAGCAAATCAAACGAAAACAGATTATTGCAAAAGAAGCTTTTATTGTAAAATGGAACAACTTTGATGTATATTTTTTGATTACCAGAGCTGGTAAAAGAATTCAATTGGTTTTCTGGAATAGTAGGCCCATTTGAATTTGCCGCTGTCAAAGATTCAAAATAGTAAATAGAGTATTCTGCAGGATTCAATTCTAATGCCGCTGCATTATTTCTGGTCAAATCATATTGATAAATGCCGTTTGGCGCATAACAGGCGATAATATCTTGCGGAGCTTTTACAACCAAATCTTTTACCACAACCTGATCTTTTATAATACAACCCGAAAGTGTTGCGGTAAGCTCGTAAACTCCAGATTGCCCTAATGTCAGCGAGTTGCTTGTTTCTCCGGGAATAACATTTCCGTTCAAAGTCCATACATAGGTATAGTTTCCAACAAGTTCAGATTGCAGTGTTATTCTTTCACCTGCACAGATCGTTCTGTCAGGACCCAAATCCATGTTGGTCATAAAACTGCCTCCTTTTATAAAAACTGCCGAATCATAATTACTGTCGTTATAATCTCCAATGGCCAGTTTTATGCTGTATGTTCTGTTTGGCACTACAGTAGACGAAGCGGTTAAAACTTTAGTTTCCCCTCTCATGTTGATTGCCGAAGAAGCCGAATTCGTAACATTATAACGATCAAATAAATTGGCATTGGCCGACAAGCAAGACGAATTGTACTGTTGATCCCTAATGTTTTTAACAGAAACCGGAGTAGTTGTGCCCGGAACCACAGCGAGATTTGTAGCAACTCCGGTGGTTAAATCAGTTAGTATAAAGGCAAAAACATCACTGAAACCACATTGAAATTCGCCATACTCATTAGACGCAAATAAAAAATCAAAACTAAAAGTGCTCGACAAAGGAGTGAAGTCGAACTGAACATAACTAACATCAGTAATGGGTACAATTTGCCCGTTATTGTCGCTGACAACTTGCAGGTCGGCATCGATTGCTGTGTTTAGTTGACTGCTTTCGTTGGAGCCTGTGTATGAGCCTTCTGTATATTTTGCTATTCCGTTTCGAATAATGATTCCGCTAGAAATAGGAAAGTTAGGATTGTTGCTGGTGAATTTTCCAATACCCTGATGAGATGAAAATTTGAAGTTGCTCTCGTTAGCGCAGGCATTTTGCATCAACTCCTGCCGAATGAGTTCTGGTATACCCAAGGTTGTAGTGTCGACCACCATTCCCTGTGAAAAAGATAGAGCCGAAAAAAATAATAAAAATAGAAAAAGAGGAACTCTCATAATTCAGATTTTATTAATTGGTGTACTTAAAGATACGAATGATTTTATTTTTAAATACATGTCTGTCAGTATTTTATGATTTGAACTAATTTCTCAATAAAAACGATTGTCAATTTTAAATTTGTTAAATTGCATAGACAGTTTATTATTTCTAAATAAAAAATCGAGATTGATATGAAAACAGTTGATATAGTTACCCTGACCGTAAACCCGTCTGTAGATAAGAGCACGCACTTTTCAGGCTTAATTGCCGAACAGAAAATTAGATGCAAAGAGCCACAATTTGATGCCGGAGGTGGCGGAATAAATGTCTCGAAGGCAATTTCTCGCTTGCGCGGAAGTTCATTAGCTGTTTTTACCTCCGGCGGAGCGGTTGGAGAAATGCTGAAAGATTTAGTAAAAAATGAAAAGGTAGATTTTGAAGTAATTGAAACCAAAACTGCAACCAGAGAAAATTTTATTGCGGTAGATGACAATACCAATTCGCAATATCGTTTTGGATTTACCGGTGATGTTCTGGAAGAATCAGAAGTCGCGAAGGTTTTTGAAACAATTTCAAATCTTAAACCTAAATTTTTAGTCGCAAGCGGAAGCCTAAACGAAGGATTGTCTGATGATTTTTATCAGAAAGTGGCTGAAATAGCAAAAAAGTCAGATACAAAACTAATTGTAGATACTTCTGGCGAACCTTTAAAGAAGATTTTAGAAACAGGCGTATATCTAATAAAACCAAATGTAGGAGAACTTGCCAAGCTTATTGGAGTCGAAAGATTAGAAATGGAAGAAGTAGATGATGCTGCCAAACAAATCATAGCAAAAGGAGGGGCAGAAATTGTAGTGGTGTCACTGGGGCCGCAAGGAGCAGTGTTGGTTACAAAAGAGGATTGCGAATTTGTTCCTGCACCAAACGTTGCCAAAAAAAGCACTGTTGGGGCAGGAGACAGCATGGTGGGCGGAATGGTTTGGGCATTGTCGCAAAACAAAAGCATGAAAGAAGTAATTCGTTGGGGTGTGGCCTGCGGTTCTGCTGCAACGATGAATGAAGGAACACAATTGTTTAAATATGAAGATGCTCATCGATTGTTTGAATGGCTAAAAAGTAGATAATAGCTCTAAGAAATATTTAATCATAGTTTAGAGAGGCACAGCTATGCCTATCACGCTTTGTAACTGCAATCTTTAACAATTAAACCCGACAGGTTTTAAAAACCAGTCGGGTTTTCTATGTCTTGAAAAATGTGTTTACAAATAAAAAAATGTTTTTTTATTTCCTGCTGACAAACTGTTGTCACCAACTCTCAATAATTTTGAAGTATTAAACAAATTAAAACTTTGAAATCATGAAAACACTAGAAGCACAAGCACAAGTAATTAGTTCAGAAGATTTATTGAAACACTGGCAAGGACACCGCGCACTGACACGCCGCATAATTGAGATTTTTCCTGAAAAAGATTTTTTTGAATTTTCAATTGGCGGCATGCGACCTTTTGCAAAATTGGTTGATGAACTTTTAGCGATTGGAGTTCCGGGTTTAAAAGGAATTGTAAATAAGGAAATCGAAGCTTTTAGCGAAAAAGAATCTGAAAAATTGATTTTTAAAGCACAATATCTTGAAAAATGGGATGAAGCAACAGCCCAAATTGATAAATACTGGGAGCAATTATCAATTGAAAATTTCAGCGAAACCTTTAATCTTTTTGGTCAATATGAATTTCCTGTTATTCAGAATATTTTATATTTTATTGATAATGAAGTTCATCACCGCGGACAGGCTTATGTATATTTAAGAGCATTAAATATTGAGCCACCCTTTTTCTGGGAAAGATAATCTCAGCAGATAGAATAAAAAAACTCCTCAGGATGAAATTAAATTTTTCCTGAGGAGTTTTTTTTTATGAAAGACGTTCTTTTGTTACTTCCAATAATTCTAAAGTGCGTATTTTGAGTCTTTCCGGTTCCAGAATTTTAGCATAATCGCCAAACATCAAAAGCCAGCGCGGAAAGCCATTCTCAATATCACGGCACATAAAAGTCATTTCAATTTGTCCGTCTGTTTCTTTTTCAGAAATATAACCGTGATATTTTCTTTCATACTCCAGATATCGGGCAATTTTTTTCTCGATTAAGATTCGGACTTTAGTTGTCGGAATAGTTTCATTTTTATTTAAATACGTGTCAAGAGCATCGTGTTCAATGGTAAAATCGCAATCTGTTTTTTGAATTCCCTGAATTCTGTCGGTTCTAAATTGACGGTAATCTTTTCGTAAATGGCAATATCCTAAAAAATACCAATTGTTATGATCATGAAAAACACCTACAGGTTCTATATTTCTAGTACTTGCTTCTTCGGCCTCCAAGGTTTTATAAGATAAGATGATTTGCTTTTTCTCGGCAATACTTTCAAATAAAACCGAAAGTGTATTTGGAGCCTTATCATGAAAAAGCCGTTCTGAAGTTTGCATAACAACTCGTGATTCAATATTTGAAAGCCAATCTTTGTCTGTGCTTCTCAAAACCGATTTCAGTTTATACATTGCCGATGCATAATGCGTACCCAAGGCGGGATCTGTAAATTTTTGCATCAGTTTTTCTGCAGCAATAAAACTGCTTACTTCCTCACGAGTAAACATTACGGGAGGTAAACGATAGCCGTCCATTAAAGCATATCCTACTCCGGCTTCACTATAAATAGGAACTCCAGATGCTTCAAGTGTGCGAATGTCACGATAAATAGTACGTAAACTCACTTCAAAACGATCAGCCAATTCCTGTGCTTTTACAATTTTTTTAGATTGTAATTGAATCAGAATGGCGACAATTCGGTCAAATCGTTTTGGGGTTTCGTCCATTTTTTTTCTTTTGAGGTTCAAAGCTCAAAGGTACAAAGGTTGAGAGTTTAAAGAAATAAAAAGTCTGTTCTAAATTAGGACATATTAACATAAATCATGGAAATGCTTTTGTGGCATCGACACGCCATTCATCTCTACAATCTGCTTTGTTCGGTATATTATGGCCAAAAAATGAAACAAAAAAACCCGATAACGTTATTATCGGGTTGTAATTTGATATTTTCCAATTCTGGAATTGCAATGTTGAATGAAATTGTAATGCTAAACTTATTGTCCGAAACTAATTAAGCATTAAAATCTGTACAACAATCCAAATTGAGGCTGATCAAAAATGTTTTCAAACAAATTGATGTTCAAATTAAAAGTATCTGATGAAGGTCCGTTTTCAGGAGAAACACTGTTGTATGCTAGTACATTTGCTAATGTAAAGGTTACGGCAACGTTTTTCGTAATAAAGTAATTTAAACCAATACTAATATCGGCAGTAACACTATTATCTGTATCTTCAATTCCTTGAATTTCAGTTTTGTTTCTACCAAATCCTAAACCAGCTTCTCCAAACGCCTTAAAACGTTTTTGGTCAAGTTCAAGGAAATAATATCTTGCAAAAGCACCTACTCCAAATACATTCGTTTTAGTTTGTACTGCTTCTTCTTCGATACTGGCGTAATCTAGTTTTGCCCCAATAGCTACTTTGTCATTTAGAAAATAGCCAAATTTTGGACTAAAACCGTAATAATCTTCATCTCCACCAGTACTAATTTTAATAGAACCTTCGAGGAACATATCACCACTTTGAAAAGTTACACCTTTTGCTGAGTTCATTTCCTGATCTGCTTCTGCTTGTTGTGCATTTGCGAATGAGAATGTCAGGAACGATAAAATAAATAAAAATTTTGTTTTCATAATTAAAGCTTTTAATGTTTGTCAGATTAAAATTATGTTTTATAGTTTTAAAAAATTATAATTCTGATTAATTGCATTAAAAATGAAGTTATTGAGTTAATAATCTTACATTTTTATAAGTATTTACGTGTTTATTTTTGATGTTTGAAATTGATTTTCTCTGTATTATCAGGGGGTGAGGAGAGTAAGGAAATATTTAAAAACAAAAAACCCAATAACTTTCGTCATTGGGTTAATCTATATTATATTATTTTCTTCTATTCTCTTTCTTCTACAAAAATCTAATCATTCAATTTCAAAACAGCCATAAAAGCTTCTTGCGGAATTTCAACGTTTCCAACTTGTCTCATACGTTTTTTACCTTTTTTCTGTTTTTCAAGCAATTTACGCTTACGCGAAATATCACCACCGTAACATTTTGCGGTAACGTCTTTACGAAGTGCTTTAATAGTTTCACGAGCAATAATTTTAGCACCAATTGCAGCCTGAATCGGAATATCAAATTGCTGTCTTGGAATCAACTCGCGTAATTTCTCGGTCATTTTTTTACCGATGTTATACGCGTTATCTTCGTGAATCAAAGCAGAAAGGGCATCAACTGTTTGAGCATTCAAAAGAACATCCAGTTTTACTAATTTTGAAGTTCTCATTCCGATAGGAGAATAATCAAACGAAGCATAACCTTTAGAAACTGTTTTCAAACGATCGTAAAAATCGAATACAATTTCGGCCAAAGGCATATCAAAATTCAATTCTACTCTTTCCGTCGTCAAATACGTTTGATTGGTAATTTGACCGCGTTTTTCAATACACAAGCTCATTACGTTTCCAACAAAGTCAGATTTTGTAATGATGGTTGCTTTAATATAAGGTTCTTCAACCCTGTCTAAACGAGATGGTTCAGGTAAGTCTGATGGATTGTTCACTACAAATGCAGTTTCTGGATCTTTTTTAGTATAAGCCAAATACGAAACGTTAGGAACTGTAGTTATAACCGTCATATCGAACTCACGCTCCAAACGTTCCTGGATAATTTCCATATGAAGCATTCCTAAGAATCCGCAACGGAAACCAAATCCTAACGCTGCAGAACTTTCAGGTGTAAAAACCAGCGAAGCGTCATTCAATTGCAGTTTCTCCATAGAAGAACGCAAATCTTCATAATCTTCTGTGTCAACAGGATAAATTCCGGCAAATACCATTGGTTTTACGTCCTCAAAACCGGTAATCATATTGGTTGTTGGCGTTTTGGCATCTGTTAGTGTATCACCAACTTTTACTTCTTTTGCCTCTTTAATTCCTGAAATTAAATACCCAACATCTCCAACAGAAATCACATTTTTAGGAACCTGATTTAATTTCAAAGTTCCAATTTCATCAGCAAAATATTCATTGCCAGTTGCCATGAATTTTATTTTCTGACCTTTTTTGATTTCACCATTTACAACTCTAAAGATAACCTCGATTCCACGAAACGGATTGTAAACCGAGTCAAAAATCAAAGCCTGTAGTGGTTCATCTTTATTTCCTTTTGGAGCTGGAATTTTTTCGATAATAGCAGCTAAGATATTCTCAACACCAAAACCGGTTTTTCCGGATGCATGAATAATATCTTCTAATTTACATCCTAGTAAATCGATAATATCATCACTAACTTCTTCAGGGTTAGCACTTGGTAAATCTACTTTATTTAAAACCGGAATAATTTCAAGATCATTCTCAAGCGCTAAATATAAGTTTGAAATCGTTTGTGCCTGGATACTTTGTGCAGCGTCAACAATCAAAAGCGCGCCTTCACAGGCAGCAATAGATCGTGAAACTTCGTATGAAAAGTCAACGTGACCCGGAGTGTCAATCAAATTTAAAATATATTCTTCACCTTTATAAGTGTATTCCATTTGAATGGCGTGACTTTTTATGGTAATTCCACGCTCGCGTTCCAGATCCATGTTGTCAAGCAATTGAGCTTTTTCTTCACGAGCTGTAACGGTTTGTGTAGCGCCCAATAAGCGGTCTGCCAGTGTACTTTTACCGTGGTCAATGTGTGCAATAATGCAAAAGTTACGTATCTTCTTCATTTTAATATATTCAATTCTCTAATCGAGTTTAAGTATTTTCAGGGTATAAAATGCACTATTGCAAATGCTTTAGGGCAGTATATTAAGGCGCAAAGATAGCGCAAAGTTTTGGATTCTGGAATGTTGATGTGCGATAGTTAGAATCTTGAATTTAAAACCGCCTTTAAAACTCAAAATTAAAACCTTTTTCAGTCAGTTTTTTGTAAATCTCAGGGTCAAATTTATAGAGTTTGGCAGCGCGATGCGAAACATCTTGTTGTTTTTCGTCGAGTGCAACAAGCAGTTTCATATGCAAAATTTTTCGGCGGAAATTCGATTTGTCCAGCTCAATTCCCAAGATCTCTTCATAGAGATGCATCAATTGTAAAAGAGCAAATTTTTCAGGTAAAAGATTGAAGCCAATAGGTGCCTGACGAACGCGATTTCGCAATTGCATCAAACTAAAATCAAGAATCTCATTGTGATCGAAAATCAAGTTAGGAATCTCATTTATTTTAAACCACTTCGCTTCCCGTACTGTGATACTTGCTTTAATGTTATAATCTTCGCGGTTTACCAAAGTATAATAACCGATAGTGACCACACGTCTTTCTAAAACACGAGCCGGATTTGTAAAAGCTTTTAATTGCTCCAAATAAATATTATCAAGGCTTGTAAGTTCGTAAACAATTCGTTGCGCGGCATCATCAGCACTTTCCTGTTTTTTCATGTAACCACCCAAAAGGCCCCATTTTCCAATACTTTCCCCTTCGGCATGTTGTACCAAAAGCACTTCAAGACTTGCTTTATTAAAACTAAAGATAACGCAATCAATGGTGATTCCGTCAATTTCAGGTTTTTGAAAGTCTGTAGAAATAGGATCTGTTGATTTTCTGGTAGGTACGGTTGCCATGCTTTATAAGCGAATATTAAAATTCAAAATTAAATCCTTTTTCAGTAAGTTTATTGTAAATCTCAGGGTCAAATTTGTACAATTTTGCGGCTCTGTGCGAAACATCTTGTTGCTTTTCATCTAACGCGACCAATAATTTCATGTGAAGAATTTTTCTTCTGAAATTAGATTTATCCATTTCAATTCCTAAAATTTCTTCATATAAATGCATCAATTGCAGCAACGTAAATTTTTCAGGCAAAAGATTAAAACCCAGCGGAGCCTGGCGTACTCTGTTGCGAAGATGCTGCAGACTATAAGATAAAATTTCATTATGATCGTAAATTAAGTCGGGAGTATTATTGATTTTATACCATTTGGCATCAGCTGCCGTAAAACCCGCCTTAATATTATAATCTTCTCTCTTTACCAAAGCATAATATCCTATCGTGATAACACGTCGAAGCGGGAAACGATCCGGATTTCCAAATGCTTTTAGCTGCTCCAGATATATATTATCAAGACCTGTAAGTTCGTTTAGCAAGCGGTGTGCGGCATTGTCCGTACTTTCTTTTTTATAAATCCATCCTCCCGGAAGTCCCCATTTTCCTTTACTGATTCCTTCTCCGTGCTGTACCAGGAGCACTTCTAAACTTCCTTCATCAAAACCAAATATAACACAGTCAATCGTGATCGCGTTCATTGCGGTTGGCTCGCTTTTTAAAGCTGAATCGTCGGATACATGATTAACCATATGTGATATAAATTTTGACAAATTAAATAAATTAAATGTATAGTTGGCTTGCTAAAAGCTTTATATTTTTTTTAACGTAACAAATTTCTGGCAATCAGTGATTTAAAATTCGGCTAAAAAACAAGTTCCATAATAAGAATTCTTAAACGTCTGATTGTCAAATCAATAATTCGTTATTTTTTTGATATTTTTTTCCGGGATTTTAAAACAAATTTTGATGTATTCCTAAAAATCAAGTTCTAATTATCAGAATTGAAAAAAATTAACCCTAATATTTTGTTAATATAGAAAAAATGTTTTACACTTGTAGTCAAAATAACCATAAGATAAGTTCAGTTTGACTATAAGTTTAAAAAGGGCAAATCTATAACTAACTTAATATACTGCCAAATGTTTTTTACCTGATGAAAATTAATTGGAATTACAGTGTTTACCACAGCTGCGTTACACAAGATCATGATTTGCAATAATCGCGATGTACTTAGGAGTGAAAAATCAAATTAAATACCACAATAAAAATGAGTACCAATCACTATTTTAAAAATATAGACACGATCAAATTCGAAGGAAGAGAGAGTGACAATCCGTTGGCTTTTAAGTGGTACGATGAAAATCGTATTGTGGCCGGAAAAACATTAAAAGAGCATTTGCGTTTTTCAATGGCTTATTGGCACACACTGTGTAATACAGGCGGAGATCCGTTTGGAGCTTCGACTGAAACTTTTGCATGGGACAAAAACGAAAATGCGATTTTAAGAGCCAAAGACAAAATGGATGCGGCTTTTGAATTCATGACCAAATTAGGTTTGCCATATTACTGTTTTCATGATGTTGATGTGGTAGATGATGCGCCAACTTTGGCAGAATTTGAAACCCGTATTCAGACCATGGTTGAATATGCGAAACAAAAACAAAAGGAATCGGGGATTAAATTGTTGTGGGGAACATCAAATTTATTTAGCAATCCGCGCTATATGAATGGTGCAGCAACCAACCCCAACTTTGATGTTGTGGCTTACGCCGGAGCCCAGGCAAAAATTGCTATCGATGCAACCATTGCATTAGGTGGTGAGAATTATGTTTTTTGGGGAGGACGTGAAGGCTACATGAGTTTGTTGAACACTGACATGAAAAGAGAATTGGACCATTTGGGAAGATTTTTGAACACTTGCAAAGATTATGCACGTAAAGAAGGTTTTAAAGGAAACTTCCTGATCGAACCAAAACCAATGGAGCCAACTAAACATCAATATGATTTTGATGCCGCGACTTCTTTGGGTTTCATTAATAAATACGGACTTCAGGATGATTTTAAATTAAATCTTGAGGTAAATCACGCCACACTTGCCGGACACTCTTTTGAGCATGAATTGCAAGTTGCTGTTGATGCCGGAATGTTAGGAAGCATTGATGCCAATAGAGGAGATTACCAAAATGGCTGGGACACAGATCAGTTTCCAATTAATCTTCAGGAAGTAACTCAGGCGATGTTGGTTATCCTTGAAGGTGGAGGAATTCAGGGTGGTGGAGTAAATTTTGATGCCAAAGTGAGAAGAAATTCAATCGATTTAGAAGATAAATTTATTGCACACATTTCAGGAATGGATGTTTTTGCAAGAGGATTAATCTGTGCAGACCACATACTACAAAATACAGATTATAAAAAATTACGCACCCAGCGTTACAGTTCATTTGACGGCGGAAACGGTGCTAAGTTCGAAAACGGAGAATTATCTCTGGAAGATCTAAGCCAAATTGCCCGTGCTAATGGAGAGCCACAACCACTTAGTGGAAGACAAGAATTATTCGAGCAGATTATCTCGAATGCATATTAAAATTAAATGATAAGGTAACTAACTAAATTTAACCAATTCTTAATTATTATGAAAAGCAAATATTGTATAAAAACAACAATGCTTCCGTTTTGTATGGCGCTGCTGCTGAGTGTCTTTACGATGCAATCTGGTTTTGCTCAGGATGCCAAATTTGTAAGCGGAAATGTAACGTCGGCAGATGACAACATGGGAGTTCCGGGTGCAACCGTTTTGGTGCAGGGAACAAAAACAAGTACAGCAACAGATTTTGACGGATTATATAAAATTGAAGCTAAAGCCGGAGACGTATTAGTATTTAGTTTTATGGGCTATAAAACACAAAAAATTACTGTTGGTACGCAAGCCAAAATTAACGTAACGCTACAGGCTGAAACTGCAGAACTTAAAGAAATTGTAGTGATTGGTTACGGTACGCAAAAGAAAAAAGTAAATACCGCTGCAACTTCATTAGTATCAGGAAAAGATATTCAGCAAGTAGCGAGTCTGGATGTTACAAATGCCTTACAAGGTCAGGCATCTGGGGTAAATGTTACTTCATCTTCAGGACAACCGGGTGCTAACATGGTGGTGAACATTCGTGGAGCAGGTACTGCAGGAAAAAGTGATCCGCTTTATGTGGTAGATGGTGTTGTGGTTGATAATGGTATTTCGTACCTGGATCCTTCGGTTATCGAAAGGGTCGATGTATTGAAAGATGCTTCTGCGGCTTCTATCTATGGAGCAAGAGCAGCAAACGGAGTTATTCTGGTAACAACTAAAAAAGGTAAAGACGGAAAAATGAATGTTTCGTTTAACTCTTATACAGGTTTTCAGCAAGTAGCTAAGAAATTAGATTTGATGAATACACAGGAGTATACCACAATCATGAACGAAGCTCGTGTAAACTCCGGACTTACACCATTATACACACCGGCACAGGTTGCAACATTGCCGAATCACGATTGGCAGGATGATTTGTTTAACGAAGGTGCAATGAAACAGAATCACTCTCTTTTAATTACCGGTGGTGATAAAAAATCGACTATTGCAACCGGCGTTTCTTACTACGGTCAGGAAGGTATGATAGGAAGTGCAAACAGTCAGTCGAAATACGATCGTATTACTTTTAGTGTGAACTCTACATCTGAAATAATTGAAGATCATTTGAAAATTGGAGAAAATTTCACTTTATCCAATACAAATTCAAGCGGAATCGCAGATGATGGTATTTACAGTAACGGAATCAGAAGTTTCTTAAACGCAGCGCCAATTGACGCGGCTTATAATGCAGATGGTACTTTTGCCAGATCAAATATTTCTGCAGACGTGAGTAACCCTGTTGGTTCATTGTATTACAATAACTTCAACCAAACTAAAGTGAACCGTTATGTAGGGAATATTTTTGCCGAATTAAAATTCCTAAAAGACTTTACTTTCAGAACGAGTTATGGTGTAGATATGACAGATAGTAATTATCGTTCTTTCAGACCTGTTTACTCGCTTTCTTCAAGTGACAATAATACAGTTTCGAGTGTTACACAAAGCGGAACTAAAAGTGTAGGATGGATTTTTGAAAACACACTTCAATATAAAGTTACCGTTGGAGGAGCTCATAACTTTGATCTTTTGGTAGGTACTTCTGCAAAAAAGAATACAGCAGATTATATGGAAGGACAGGGAAGAAACCTGATTTTTGATGATTTCGAACATGCTTATTTAGACAATGCAAAAGATCCAACATCTAATGTAGTAAAAGGAAATCGCAGAGATTACGCCATTCAGTCTTACTTTGGACGGATGCTATACGATTATAACAATAAATATTTATTATCTGCCACAGTTCGTAGAGACGGATCTTCAGAATTTGGGCCGAATAATAAATATGCCATTTTTCCATCATTTTCTGCTGGTTGGAATTTAGACCGCGAAAACTTCTTTAAAGAAAATGCCGTTTTAAATACGTTTAAATTAAGAGCAAGTTGGGGACAAAACGGTAATGACCAGTTCTCAAGAAGATTTGCTTATATGTCAACGGTTAGTTCAACAGATAAAACCTACCATTTTGGTACAGGAGACGAAACTTTATTAGTAGGTTCAAGCCCTGATCAGCTTTCAGATCCAAATTTAAAATGGGAAACTTCAGAACAATTAGATTTAGGTTTTGATGCTACATTGTTTACCAACTTTAACCTTACATTCGATTACTACGATAAAAAAACAAAAGACTGGTTAGTATTGGCTTCTATCCCGACTTATGCAGGAGCTTCTGCACCTTATGTTAATGGTGGAGATGTAAGCAACAAAGGTTTTGAAGTTGCTGTAGGATATCGCAAAGGATTCGGAAACTGGAACTTTGGTATTAATGCCAACGTTTCACACAACGAAAACAAAGTGCTTAGAATTGCTAATAACGAAGGAATTATTCACGGAGAATCGAACCTGTTGTTTCAGGGATTAGACGAAATGAACCGTGTTGAGGTTGGAAAACCAATGGGTTATTTCTACGGATTAAAAACAGCGGGTGTTTTTCAAAATGCTGCAGAAGTAGCAGCAGGAGTTCAGCCAAATGCCTCTCCCGGAGATGTTCGTTTTGTTGATTTAAACAGTGACGGAAAAATCGATGCCAATGATAAAACAGAGGTAGGGAACCCAAATCCTGATTACACTTATGGTGTTAATTTTGACGTGTCTTACAAAGCATTCGACTTAACGGTAAATACGTATGGTGCAGCAGGTGGTCAAAACGTTTTTGGAATTCACGATTATACTCGTGCTTACACCAACAATACAACAGAAGTGTTGAACAGATGGACTTCAGAAGGAACTTCAAACAGAATTCCAAGAGTAACTTACGGAACAGATCCTAATGGAAACTACACTAAGTTCTCTGATTTGTATGTTCAGGATGCAGATTTCTTCAGAATCAAAAACATTACTATCGGATGTGATTTGACAAAATTAACTACCAAGTTAGCTTTCTTCAGCAAATTCAGATTGTATGTTGCTGCTAATAACCTGTACACTTTCACAAAATATAAAGGTATGGATCCGGAAATTGGTTTCGGAAATACTACGGTAGGACAAGAATGGGCAAGAGGAATTGATGTTGGATTTTATCCACAGCCAAGAACGTACATGATGGGTCTTAATGTTAACTTTTAATTTATGAAAACGATGAAAACATATATAAAATTATTTGCCCTTTCAAGCTTATTGGTTTTAGGAGCTTGTTCGGAAGATTTTTTAGAAAACGAACCTTATACCGATAAGGTAACAGAGAACTTTTATAAAACGCCATCTGATGCTTTTGAAGGATTAGTAGCGGTTTATGATGTATTGCAAAGAGAAGCTTACGGTACTCAATTAATTGTAAGCGAGCAGGCATCTGACAATTGCTTTGGAGGATTTGGTATTGCAGACCCAACAGTAGATTTAGAATGGGACAGATTCCTGTACACAACAGATAAAGACATGAATGCCCTGATCTGGACCAACTCTTATTTAGGAATTTACAGAGCCAATATTTTATTAGAGAATCTGGATAAAGTAAACTGGGGAGCGCAAACGGCGTTAAAAAAACAATACGAAGCAGAAGCTCGTTTTTTAAGAGCGCACTTTCACTTTCAGGCGGCTAAAATGTTTGGCGATATCATTCCGTTAGATCATACCGTAACAACAAGTGAATTTCAATTGCCAAGACAGTCAGCAGAGGTAACGTATGCACTAATTGCAAACGATTTAAAATTTGCAGCAGACAATCTGGGTCCTGAAAATTATTCTCAAAGAGGAAATGCAAATTTCGGACGTATCACAAAATGGGCTGCCGAAGCTTATTTAGCAAGAACCTTTTTGTTTTATACTGATTATTATGAAAAACCTGATTTAGCAGGAGTTGTTACAAAAGATCAGGTAACAACCTATATCAATGATGCAGTAAACAATAGCGGACATGCATTAGTAACTGATTTTGCCAATCTTTGGTTAGCAGCTTCATTTGCCAATTTTGCCGGAGAAGACAATACCGAAATGGTTTGGGCTATTCGTTTTAATAGTTCAGGAAAAGGAAATTGGGACTTACACGAAGGAAACCGCTTTCAGGTTAACATTGCGCCCCGTGGCGGAAGTGTAAACAATAAATATGCGACAGGATGGGGAGGAGCAACCGTTAACCCTAAATTATACGGAGCATACGAAACAGGAGATACGCGTAGAGATGCTACTATTATCGCTTACGCAGAAGAAAATTTAGATTTTGATCCAGATGCAAGAGAGCAACGTCAGTACACAGGATATTCCTGGAAAAAATATTGTCCGATTACCAATGCAGCAGGAACAGCTATTGTAGAAACTACCGGTGGAAATTTCCAAATTGACAACTATCAGGATTTAGCCATGATTCGTTATGCAGACGTATTGCTGATGGCTGCAGAATTGAATTTATCTTCAAATCCCGGATTGGCACAAGCAGATTTAGATAAAGTGCGCGACCGTGCTTTTAAAAGCACAACAAATCGTGTTCCGGCTACTAAAGCAAGTATCATGAAAGAGCGTCAGTTAGAATTAGCACTTGAAGGACAACGTTATTTCGACCTAATCAGACAGGATATGACTATTGCCAAATCTGAAATTGACAACACTGTTGGAGGATCTCAGTTTGCTGTAACTTTTAGACCGGAAACTTTAGGCTGGTTCCCATTACCACAATCACAAATTGTACTTTCTAACGGAACTATTAAACAAAATCCAGGTTGGTAATAACTAAAAAACAAATGATTATGAAACGTATATTATATATAGTAATAGCAGCAGTAACCATAGGCTCAACGTTATTTTCGTGCGAGCCTGTAGAAGATCGCGAGAGTTTACCGGCGATAACACAGACTCCTTCAACACTTAAATTTTCAGTACAACCAACAACTCAAAATCCAAACGTTGTTACGCTTAAAAGTGATGATCCTACTGTAATTCCATATTGGAGATTTGTAGATGCTAATGGCAGTGAAATTGGACACTCAAATAAAAGCAATGATCAGGTTACTTTACCATTTGCAGGTAAATACAATATCTATTTTACAGCTTATACAAGAGGAGGTGCAGTAGATGCAGCCCCGGTAGTAGTAGATGTATTGCAAAATGACGAAACGTATTTTAGCGATCCAAGATGGAGCATGCTGGCCAATGGAGTAAACGGAAAAACATGGGTTTTAGACATGGGCAGCCCAATAGGCTGGGCAGGTTTAGATTTTCCAAGTACAACAGGCGACAACTGGAGCTGGTATCCGGATTACGCAAGTAACTCATGGGTTATGCCAAACAAAGACTGGGGAGAAATACATTTTAACCTAAACGGAGGATACAATACTTATGTAAAACAAACAGCCCAAACGTCGAATACTCAAACGACTAAAACAGGACTTTTTACATTTGATATGGCAAACAACAAAATCGCATTTAGTAAAGGTGTTGAATTACTTTACGGAGGAGATTATTATCCGGATGCAAGTAATTGGACTAACGTAAAAGTAGTAGAACTCACTGAAACTTCTTTACGTCTGTCAGTAGTACGTGATCAAAGCAGAACTGGTGAAGGAAAAGCTCAAATTGTTTTCCATTACAAGCCAAAACCATAATTATTAATTCTTTATAGTCTCAGTTTTAAAGCATTTTAGATGTTCTTTAAAACTGAGACTTAAATTATTTAACTGATTAACAGTCTTTTATTTCTATCTTCAATCTTCCAAACAAAAAATAATACCAATGCGTAAAAGAAAGAATTTAAATACCACACTTTCCTTAGTAACATTAGTAGCCATACTGCTTTTAAGCTCTTGCAGCAAAAAAGAAGATACTTTTGCAAACAGAAAAGTTTCTTTTAATTCCGATTGGAGTTTTCATTTAAACGATAGCATACAAGACAAAGATACTATTGGCTCTTCAACCAAATGGAGAACTTTAGATGTACCTCACGATTGGAGCATCGAAGGAAAATTTGATGAAAAAAGTCAGGCAGGTTATGGCGGAGGCGCATTAAACGGAGGTTTGGGCTGGTACAAAAAAACATTTAAAGTAGCGGCAGAAGACAGTACAAAAATTACTTCTATTACTTTTGATGGCGTTTATAGAAACAGTGAAGTCTGGATAAACGGACATTATTTAGGAAAACGTCCAAACGGATATATTGGTTTTCAATATGATATGTCGAAGTATTTAAATTACGGAGACAAAAACAACGAAATTATTGTAAAGGTTGACAATTCAAAACAACCCAATTCACGCTGGTATTCCGGTTCCGGAATTTTTAGAAATGTCTGGATCGAAACCACAGATAAACTACACGTCGCACCATGGGGAACTTATGTGACAACGCCAAAAGTTACGGCTGAAAAAGCTGCTGTAAATATTGAAACCACGATTCAAAATCAAAATACAGCTTCAAAAAAAGCAACTGTAACTACCATTATTTATAAAGAAGATACCAAAGTAACATCGGTTACCCAAAATATAACGATTGGTGCAAACACCACTCAAAGCATCAAACAAAAAGCAGAGGTTGAAACACCAATATTATGGTCGGTTGAAAAACCGGAATTGTATACGGCTGTTACCGAAATTTCGCTTGACGATAAAATTGTAGATCAATACAAGACCAAATTCGGAATCAGAGATTTTAAATTTGATTTGAATAAAGGTTTTATTTTGAATGGCAAACAAGTTAAAATAAAAGGAGTTTGTTTACACCACGATTTAGGTCCGTTAGGAGCTGCCATAAACACACGCGCCATAGAACGTCAGTTAGAAATCATGAAAGAAATGGGCGTAAACGGAATCAGAACTTCTCATAATCCTCCTGCTCCTGAACTTTTAGACCTATGTGATAAAATGGGTTTCATTGTCATGGATGAAGCATTCGACATGTGGAAACAAAACAAAACCAAATACGATTATGCAAACGATTGGGACAAATGGCACAAAAAAGATCTGGTAGATCAATTGCTTCGCGACCGTAATCATCCAAGCATCTTTGTTTGGAGTATTGGGAACGAAATTCCCGAACAGTGGAGCGAAACAGGTGTTGTCATTGCCAAAGAACTAGCTGCAATTACCCGTCAGTACGACAAAACACGTCCGTTGACCGCAGCGATGAACCCACCGGTAAACATGAATATTGATGATGTAACTTTACAATTCGAAAAAAATAATGTTCAAATTAATCCACTTGCAGGATCGGGAGTATTAGATCTAATCGGATACAATTACGCGCATCAAACGTATGAACATCATCAAAAAAACTTTCCAAATACGCCTTTCATTGCAACAGAAACCACTTCTGGTTTACAAACCCGCGGCTATTACGATGCCGTTTCAGACACCATTAAAAAATGGCCTGTAAGATGGGATCTTAAATTTACAGAAGGAAATCCTGGCAATACCGTTTCTGCCTACGACCAGGTGCAGACACCGTGGGGTTCTACGCATGAAGCAACCTGGAAAGTGATTAAAAAACACGATTTCCTTTCCGGAATGTACATCTGGACCGGTTTCGATTATATCGGAGAACCAACTCCGTACGAATGGCCGTCAATCAGTTCTTATTTCGGAATTGTAGATTTAGCCGGTTTCCCGAAAGATGTCTATTATATGTACCAAAGCGAATGGACAGACAAAACAGTGCTGCACATTTTTCCGCATTGGAACTGGAAAGCCGGACAAACCGTTGACGTGTGGGCGTACTATAATAATGCCGATGAGGTTGAACTTTACATAAATGGAAAATCTGTAGGTATAAGAAGCAAAAAAGGAGATGATTTACACGTGATGTGGAGAATTCCTTTTGAGGCCGGAACGCTAAAAGCCGTTTCTCGTAAAAACGGAAAAACAGTCCTGGAAAAAGAAATTAAAACAGCCGGTAATCCATCAAAATTAAAACTAACCGCAGACAGAAGTACCATTAAAGCCGATAAAAATGATTTATCGTTTGTAACCGTCGACATTTTAGACGAAAAAGGAACTCTGGCGCCAAATGCGAATAATGAAATCAATTTTGCCTTAAAAGGAAACGGAAAAATTGTAGGCGTAAGCAGCGGAGATCCCGTAAGTCACGAGTCGTACAAAGGATCAAAACACACTGCCCTGAGCGGAAAATGTTTGGTAATTGTTCAGTCTGGAGATAAAACCGGAAGATTAGAATTAACCGCTAAATCGAATGGATTAAAATCGGCAACAATTGTAATTACAGCAGAATAACCACTATAAACAACTAAAAAAGACACAATGAAAAAAATAAAGATAGCCTCATTATCTCTATTCTTGGGTTTTGGATTGCTTTCACCAAAGGCATCGGCACAAATCCAAAACGCAGATGTGCTAAACGCGCCAATAGATATCAGCAAAGATTTTCAGAATTACCTGAACACTTTTTATTTTGCAGATGAATTGGCTTCCTTTGATCCTGCAACAGGAAAAGGAACCATAAAATATTTAAGGTACAATTATAAAACACGTCAGGCTTTCAACAACATGATGATGAAACCGGATACTGTTGCGGCAAACGAATTCCCTACAACAGAGTATGATGTTTCACCAGTATTGCCATTTGAAATTCAGTTTGTTTCAGACAGAACGATTAGAATCAAAACCACTTCGGGACCACAATTTCATCCGCAAAAAGAGTCCTTAATGCTGGTTGACGGTGTTGCACCAAACCATCCTGAATTATGGAAATATTCTAAAATCGAAGGAGGACATAAATACACGAGTAAACATGGAGTTGTAGAGATTTTATCGAAACCGTGGCACGTAAAAATTTACGATGAAAAAGGAAAACTCTTAACGAGCACACTGCACGATACCGATTTTAAAAATACTTATACACCAACACTTCCGTTTTCATACGTTCGCAGAAACAGCGATTATTCCAGAAGTATGGGTGCCGCTTTTAGCTTAGAGCCGGATGAAAAAATATTTGGATGTGGAGAATCTTTCACCCAATTCAACAAACGCGGGCAAAAAGTAGTTTTGTGGGCAGATGATGCCAACGGAATTCAGAATGAAACCATGTACAAACCGGTACCGTTTTATATGAGCAGCCGTGGTTACGGAGTTTTCATGCACCACTCAACACCAATTACAGTTGACTTCGGAAGATATTATTCAAGTGCCAACGAAATGTATATTGGAGATGACGAAGCCGATTTGTTTTTCTTCATCGGAGAACCAAAAGACGTTTTAGACCAATACACGAATTTGACCGGAAAAGCAGCCATGCCACCACTTTGGTCGTTTGGTTTCTGGATGAGCCGCATCACTTATTTTTCTGAAAAAGAAGGCCGTGACGTAGCAAGAGATTTACGTAAATATAAAATTCCAACAGATGTAATACACTTTGACACCGGTTGGTTTGATGTAGATTGGAGAAACAATTACGAGTTTGCAAAAGCCCGTTTTCCGGATGCCCAAAAAATGATGACTGATTTAAAAGCAGATGGTTTTCAGGTTTGTCTGTGGCAATTGCCTTATTTCACACCAAAAAATACGCTTTTTAATGAAATCATGGATAAAAACTTAGCCGTTAGAGACCGTAAAGGAAATCTTCCGTACGAAGATGCCGTTCTGGATTTCTCAAATCCGGAAACCGTAACTTGGTATCAATCAAAACTGAAACATTTATTCGATCAGGGAGTTGCGGTTTTTAAAGTAGATTTTGGAGAAGCTGCTCCGCCAGACGGAATTTACCATTCTGGAAGAACCGGTTTCTATGAACACAATTTATATCCATTACGTTATAATAAGGCTGTCGCCGAAATTACCCAAAAAGAAAAAGGTTATACTTTAATCTGGGCCAGAAGTACATGGGCAGGATCTCAGCGTTACCCTTTACACTGGGGTGGAGATGCTGAAACAACAAACGGCGCAATGTCGGCAGAATTACGTGGCGGACTTTCATTAGGCCTAAGCGGATTCAGTTTCTGGAGTCATGACGTGGGAGGATTTGCAACAAAATCTCCTGAGAATTTATACAGAAGATGGGCGCCTTTCGGAATGTTTACCTCGCACGTAAGAAGCCACGGAGAGCCTCCGCGCGAGCCTTGGTTGTATAGTAAAGATTTCCTGGAAGGATTTAGAAAAGCAGATAATATGCGTTACGAATTAATGCCATACATCTACGCTCAAGCAAAAGAAAGTTCTCAAAAAGGATTACCAATGATGCGTGCTTTATTTGTAGAATATCCAAACGATCCGGGTGCCTGGTTAGTTGATAACGAATATTTATTTGGTTCAAGCATGTTAGTTGCACCACTTTTTGAAGAAGTTACTGAAAGAGATGTTTATCTTCCGGAAGGAACATGGATTGATTACCAAACTAAAAAAGTATACCAATCCGGCTGGCATAAAATCAAAGCCGGCGATGTGCCAATTGTAGTTTTAGTAAAAGACGGATCTGCATTGCCACATATTGGTTTAGCACAATCTACAAAAGATATGGATTGGAGTAAATTGACGCTAAAGGTGTATGCAAGTGACAAAACAACTTCGGCGAAAGCCAAAGTATTTTTACCGGATGGCGATGCCGTTCAGGAAATTACAGTAAACAAAAACGGAAATAATTTTGACGTAACACCAAATGCATTATCCGCAAAAACGACTTTTAAAACAGAGTGGGTTAAATAGAATATATGCCACAGATTACACAGATTAAAGAGATTAAAAATTTAGAATTAAAAAATAAAAATTTGAATCTGTGTTATCTGTGGCGAAAAGACCAAAAATTAAAAATTTGCTTAAATCTGCAAAATCTGAGTGAAAAATAAAGCCTAGAATTTTAAAGAAAATCATTTTAAATCTTTTAATCTGTGGCGAAAAAAACATCCCAACAGGATAAAAATAAGTTTTAGTTAGTTTTTAAATCGGATGAAGTTTGAGCGCTACATCCGATTTATTTGAGAATCAAAAAAAATATCATGAAAAAAAACCTAGTACTTTCGGCCGTATTACTTTCCATTACGATTGGATACAGTCAGAAAAATAAAAATGCTTACGAACTGGCATCGCCAAACGGGCAGAATAAAATCAAATTTGAGTTAGTAAAAAACGCTCCAAAATATGCCGTTTCTCACGGAAAAACCGAAGTGATTACACCATCAGACTTAGGGTTTTTATTAAAAGGAAATGAAGATTTTAGCTCTAATTTCGAAATCAAAAATGTAAAAAACACCTCTTTTGATGAGACTTGGGAACAAGTTTGGGGAGAAAAGAAAAGCATCAGAAACCATTACAATCAGTTATCCGTAGAATTACAGCAAAAAACCGGAAACAAGCGTAAACTTGAAATCCAGTTTCGCGCTTTTGATGACGGAGTAGCATTTCGTTATGTGTATCCAAAACAGAATGTAAAAGACAGTATTTTCATTATGGATGAAAAAACGACTTTTAACTTAAAAGAAGACGGAAAAGCCTGGTGGATTCCGGCTTATCGTGAAAACCGTTACGAGTACCTATATGAAAATTCTCCGGTAAGCACTTTAGATACGGTACATACGCCTTTGACTATTGAAAGCAAAAGCGGATTGAAATTAAGTTTTCACGAAGCAAACCTGATCGATTTTGCCAGTATGACTTTGGTTAATACAACGGGAACTCAATTAAAATCTGATTTAGTGCCTTGGGCAGACGGTGTAAAAGTTCGTGTAAAAGATACATTCACTTCTTCCTGGAGAACGCTCCAAATTGGTGAAAATGCAGGGGATTTAATTGATTCTTATTTGGTTTTAAATTTAAATGAACCAAACAAATTAGGGAACCCATCGTATGTAAAACCATATAAATATTTCGGAATCTGGTGGGGAATGCATATTGGTAAATATACTTTTTGGGAAAGCGATAAACAGGGCGCAACAACCAAAAATGCTGAAGCATACATTGATTTTACAGCTCAGGAAGGTTTACACCATTTATTGATCGAAGGCTGGAACAAAGGCTGGACTCCTGCCTGGTATGAAAACAAAATGCACATGTTTAGCTTTACGCAAAGTGCGGATAATTTTGACTTGCAAACAGTAGTCGAATATGGTAACAAAAAAGGCGTAGAGCTTATTGGCTACCACGAAACAGGTTCTAATTTAATTAATTACTTAAAACAGGTTGACGAAGGTTTTGCCTTGTATAAAAAACTGGGAATTCATACGGTAAAAATTGGCCACGTTGGTTCTAAATTAAACATGAAAGAATGGCACCACGGTCAGTTTGGTGTAAATTATTTCAGATACATTTTAGAGAAAGCGGCTCAGTACGATTTAGCAGTATTCTATCATGAACCGATCAAAGACACAGGAGAGCGCAGAACTTATCCAAATATGCTGGCAAGAGAAGCGGCAAGAGGTCAGGAATATAATGCGTGGAGCGAAGGAAATCCGCCAAGTCATGCTGTTATTTTACCATTTACCAGAATGTTATCAGGGCCAATGGAGTACACTCCGGGAGTTTTGGATGTGGAAATTAAACAAGGATATCCGGGGAAAAGAGTGCACGGAACAACAGCGCAGCAATTGGCAATGTACGTTGTGTATTATTCACCAATTCAAATGTTGGCAGACCTTCCGGAAAACTATAAAGGCGTCCCTGCTTTCCAATTCTTAAAAGAGGTACCAACAGACTGGGCAGATACCAAAATATTGAATGCTGAAATTGGCGAATATCTAACCACAGTTCGTAAAGATCAAAATAGTGGCGACTGGTATTTAGGTGCTATGACAAATGAAAAAGCAAGAGATTTAGAAGTTTCATTATCATTTTTAGATCCTACTGCAAGTTATGAGGCACAGATTTATGCTGATGCCGAAGGAACAGATGAAACCCATAATCCAACAGCGGTTACAATTTCTAAGAAAACGGTAAAAGCTTCAGATTCGTTAAAATTGCATTTAGGCGGAGCCGGAGGAACAGCAATTAGATTCAGAAAATTATAATTTATAGGTATTTCTAACCCGGCAGGTTTTAAAAACCTGTCGGATTTACTGGTGTAACGTAATTGAACTCAAACGAATTTAAGATGAAAAAAATAATAACATCTCTGATTTTCATTGCTCTAATCAATATCAATTTGTTTGGACAAAATTCGAATGCAGTAAAAACAGAAAGAACCATAAAAATTGATTTTAATAAAACCTCAGGTCCATTAAACACCATGTTCAAAGAATGTGTTGGTGCCGGAAGAGCGAACGAAGGTTTACGCGCCGACTGGCAGCAGCAATTGGCAATGACCAAGAAAGAATGTGATTTTAAATACATCAGAATGCATGGTTTATTGTCTGATGATATGGGGGTGTATCGCGAAGATGCAAAAGGAAATCCAGAGTACAATTACCAATATATTGATGCATTGTACGATTTTCTTTTAAGTATTAAAATCAAACCATTTGTAGAATTGGGTTTTATGCCAGAGGCTTTAGCAAGCGGAAAAGAAACCATTTTTTGGTGGAAAGGAAATGTTACGCCTCCCAAAGATTATAAAAAATGGGAAGATTTGATTCGGAATTTAACGCAGCATTTTACAGAACGTTACGGAGCTGAAGAAGTAAAAACATGGTATTTTGAAGTTTGGAACGAACCAAACTTAACTCCGGGTTTTTGGACAGGAACTCAGGCAGAATATTTCAAATTATACGAATATGCAGCACGCGGAATAAAAAGTGTAAATCAGGATTACAAAGTGGGCGGACCAGCAACGGCAGGCGCAGGCTGGGTTCCGGAAACAATTGACTTTTGTGTTAAAAATAATGTTCCTTTAGATTTTATTTCAACGCATACGTATGGTGTTAATCAAGGATATCTGGACGAATTCGGAACTTCGGGAACTGTTCTAAGTAAGGAAGAATCAAGCATAAGCGGCGATGTAATCAAGTCGCGTGAGCAAATTTCAAATTCGGCTAAGCCAAAATTAGAACTGCATTACACAGAGTGGAGTTCCTCTTATACGCCTGCAGATCCTATTCACGACAGTTATCATGCTGCAGCTTATATTCTTCAGAAATTAAAACAAGTAGGTAATGCGGCAAACTCCATGTCATATTGGGTTTTTACCGATATTTTTGAAGAACCGGGGCCACGATTCACGCCTTTTCACGGTGGTTTCGGATTATTGAATACGCAGGGCATCAAAAAACCGGCTTATTTCTCTTATTCTTTTTTAAATAAATTAGGAGAAACCGAACTTCAAAATAAAGACACCTCTTCCTGGGCAACTAAAAACGCAAAAGGCGATGTTCAACTACTAGTTTGGGATTTTACCAACACTCATCCGGGCGAAAAAGTCTGGAATCAAACCTATTATGTTCAGGATTTACCGTCTCAACCAAAAGGAACCTTAAAAATCGAGGTCGAAGGTTTGAAAAAAGGAAAATACAATATTGAAATTTATAAAGTGGGGTATAAATCGAATGACGCTTACGCAGATTATCTGGCCATGGGAAAACCAAGTCAGTTAACTCGTGATCAGGTAAATACAATCAAACAAAAAAACAATGGCACTTTGTGGGGAAGTGAAAAAGTAAACATTGACGCAAAAGGAACTTTTAGTAAAGAGTTTAAAATCAATGAAAACGACGTTTTTTTATTCAATTTCGTAAAACTTTAATTTCTAAAAAAGAACTATCTAAAAACTAAATAAATCTATTAAGCATGAAAAACAAAATTTTATATCTGTCAGCCGCATTGGCTTTTGCAGTATTTACCTCTTGTAAAAACGATGTAAAAACTACAGATTCTGAAACAGCACAAAAAGAAGAATACAAAGGAAAAGAAATAGGATCAGAATTTGATGCCGAAATAGATAAACTGGTTGCTCAAATGACCCTGGAGGAAAAAATTGGGATGCTGCACGGTAACAGTATGTTTACTTCCGGAGGCGTAAAACGTTTGGGAATTCCGGAATTAAAAATGGCCGACGGACCACTTGGCGTTCGTGAAGAAATTTCGCGTGACAACTGGGCTCCGGCAGGTTTAACCAATGATTTTGCAACCTATTACCCGGCTGGAGGTGGTCTTGCTGCAACATGGAATGCTGATATGGCTTATACTTTCGGGAATAGCTTGGGGCAGGAAATGCGCGCAAGAGATAAAGACATGCTGCTTTCTCCGGCCATAAATATTGTAAGAACACCACTTGGAGGAAGAACATATGAGTATATGTCTGAAGATCCATTTTTGAATAAAAAAATTGCTGTGCCGTTAATTGTTGGTTTGCAGGATAACGATGTTATGGCTTGTGTAAAGCATTATGCAGCAAACAATCAGGAAACCAATCGTGATTTTGTCGATGTTCAGATTGACGAACGCACACTTCGTGAAATTTATTTGCCGGCTTTTGAGGCTTCTATAAAAGAAGCGCATGCCTATAGCGTTATGGGTGCTTACAATAAATTTAGAGGAGAATATTTATGTGAGAACGATTATATGCTAAACAAGATCCTTCGCGATGAATGGGGATTCAAAGGTGTTGTAGTTTCAGACTGGGCTGCGGTACATTCTACAGTAAAATCTCTACAAAGCGGTTTAGATATTGAAATGGGAACTCCAAAACCATTCAATGAATTTTTTCTTGCCGATAAATTAATTGCTGCCGCAAAAAACAAAGAAATCTCAGAAGCAGAATTGGATAAACACGTAAAGAGAATTTTGCGCACTTTGTTTCAGGTAAAAGCGATGGGCGGAAAAGACCGTGTTAAAGGAAGCATTGCAACCGAAGCACATTATCAGGATGCCTATAAAATTGCTGCAGAAGCTATTGTTTTATTGAAAAATGAAAACAACGCACTACCATTAAAATTAGACGGCGTTAAATCTGTTGCCGTAATTGGAAACAATGCTACTAAGAAAAATGCTTTGGGCGGATTTGGTGCAGGAGTAAAAACAAAAAGAGAAGTGACACCGCTTGAAGGTTTAAAAAACAGATTGCCATCTTCCGTAAAAATCAATTATGCTGAAGGATATTTAGAGCGTTACGAAGAAAAAAACAAAGGAAATTTAGGAAATATTACGTCAAACGGACCTGTAACAATCGACCAATTAGATGCTGCTAAATTGCAAGAAGCGATCGAAGCAGCTAAAAAATCAGATGTTGCTATTGTTTTTGCAGGATCAAACCGTGATTACGAAACAGAAGCATCTGACCGTAGAGATCTGCATTTGCCATTTGGTCAGGAAGAACTGATCCAGAAAATAATAGCCGTTAATCCACGAACCATCGTGGTAATGGTTGCCGGAGCTCCTTTTGATATTGATGCAGTAAGTAAAAAAACGAATGCTTTGGTTTGGACATGGTTCAACGGTTCTGAGGGAGGAAATGCTCTGGCAGATGTATTATTAGGAAAAGTAAATCCGTCAGGAAAATTACCATGGACAATGCCTAAAAAAATAATGGATTCTCCTGCACACGCTACAAACAGTTTTCCGGGTGGAAAAGCAGTAAGTTATGCAGAAGGAATTTTGGTAGGATACCGTTGGTTTGATACTAAAAATATTGCGCCTTTATATCCTTTCGGGTTCGGATTATCTTACACGACTTTTGCATTCGAAAATGTAAAAGCAGATAACACCTCGTATGCTGCAAATGAAACAATTTCCGTTTCTGTAGAAGTAAAAAACACCGGAAAAGTAGAAGGTAAAGAAGTAGTTCAGGTGTACACTTCTAAATCAGATTCAAAAGTAACACGTGCTGCAAAAGAATTAAAAGGTTTCAAAAAGGTTGCGGTAAAAGCAGGAAGTTCTGAAACCGTAACAATTAAAATTCCGGTAAAAGAATTAGCATATTACGATGTTGCTGCCAAAAAATGGACAGTTGAACCAGGAAAATACACTTTGAAAGTAGGGAATTCTTCACGAGACATTAAAAAAGAAATTGTGATAACAGTTAAATAATAACTGTTTCTTCCTGAATAAAATTAAAAATAAATAAACGCCAGCCCTATTAGCTGGCGTTGATGTTAAAAATTAAACCAAATAACATGAAAAAACCAATCAAAGATTACCTGCTGGCTTTTGTTTTATGTTTTGCTTTTTTAGGAGTTTTGGCCTGCAGTTCAGAGAAAGAAGATACTTCTCCTGTATCGATAAAAGTACTTAGTTCGAGTACCAATAAAATTGATTTTGTAAGTAAGGAAACTACTGTTGATGTCACGATTACGTCCAACGGATTAAACTGGACTTTAAGCAATCCTGCCAATTGGATAAAAATAAGTCAGAGCGTGGGAACTTCCGGAAATACAGTTATAAAACTAACCGCTTTAGAAAATGTCGATAAATCAGTACGAAATGCTGTTTTAACATTAACTTCTCCTGAAGGATATAAATCAGAAATCGCCATTTCACAGGCTGCAGCGACAGCAGTAAGCTTATACCCGAGTTACAATACAAACCCAATTCCGGCAGATGTAAGCGGAATGTCAAGCACAGCTGTACAACTGGCAGCCAAAATAAAATTAGGCTGGAACATTGGCAACACGCTTGAAGCCACCGGAGGAGAAACGGCCTGGGGAAATCCTAAAGTAACAAAAGCCTTAATCGACGCCGTGAAAGCAAATGGTTTTAATGCGATTCGAATTCCGTGTTCCTGGAATCAGTATGTAGAAAATTCGGCTACAGCCAAAATCAAAATAGACTGGCTAAACCGGGTAAAAGAAGTCGTACAGTATTGCGTAGACAATGATATGTATGTTGTAGTTAACATACACTGGGACGGCGGCTGGCTCGAAAACAATATTACCGAAGCCAAAAAAGAAGAAAACAACGCCAAACAAAAATCCTTTTGGGAACAGATTGCAACACATTTACGTGGTTTTGATGAGCATGTGCTTTTTGCCAGCGCCAATGAGCCAGCTGTAGAAGATGCAGCACAAATGGCGGTTTTAACATCTTACCACCAAACTTTTATAAATGCCGTGCGTTCTACCGGAGGAAAAAATGCCAATCGTGTTTTGGTCATTCAGGGACCAACAACAGACATCGAAAAAACAAATAAACTAATGCTGACCTTGCCAACGGATAATATCGCCAACAAAATGATGGTCGAAGTGCACTATTATTCACCATGGAATTTTGCCGGTTTAACCAAAGACGAAACCTGGGGAAAAATGTTCTACTATTGGGGCGCCAATTATCACTCGACAACAGATACGGAACGAAATGCCAGTTGGGGAGAAGAAGCAGATTTAGAAAAAAGTTTCAAATTAATGAAAACTCAATTTGTTGATAAAGGAATTCCGGTTTTGCTAGGAGAATTTGGGGCCATTAGAAGAACGACTTTAACCGGAGATGCCTTAACTTTACATTTGGCTTCAAGAGCTTACTATTTAAAAACAGTTGTAAAAACTGCAAAAGCAAACGGATTACTGCCTTTTTATTGGGACGAAGGAAGCTTAAACGATAAAGGTTTTGGGATTTTTAAAAGAAGCGATAACACCGTTTTTGATACTCAGGCATTGGCTGCTTTAAAAGAAGGTTTACAATAAAAAATTAAAATTCACCATTAGAAATGATATAAAAAATTGCAAGCTCGGAAGTATTGCAGAGCTAAGTTAACTTATATCACTTATAGGGTTAAAAAAATAAAACAATGAAAAAATATATCCTCTTTATTTTTTTGATATGCAGTATAATGGCAAATGCCAATGTGCAAATGCCCTTGTTGTTTTGTGACGGAATGGTGTTACAACGCAACAAAGAAATTCCGGTTTGGGGCTGGGCAGACGCCAATGAAAAAATTGAAGTTCGTTTAAACAAACAAGCCAAAAGCATTCAGGCCGATAAAAACGGAAAATGGATCATTAAACTATCTGCAGAAAAAGCAGGCGGGCCATTCGAATTAGTCATTACAGGAAAAAATAAAATTGTCATTAAAAATGTTTTGGTGGGAGAGGTCTGGCTTTGCAGCGGACAATCCAACATGGAATTTCAGGTTTTCAAAACCGTAAATGCGCAAAAAGAAATAGCAGATTCTAATTATCCTATGATTCGTCATTTTGGCGTAGCACAAGATTTATCAGGAAAACCAAAAGACGATTTAAAAGCAGGAAAATGGGAAGTTTCAAACCCGCAAACAGTAGGGAATTTTACAGCAGTGGGTTATTATTTTGCTAAAAAATTATATGCCGAATTAAAAATCCCAATCGGAATTATCAATACTTCCTGGGGCGGAACCAATGTAGAAACCTGGACAAGCCGTGAAGCATTCGAAAAAAGCGAAGATTTTAAAGCTATGATTGCCGATGTTCCAACTTTAAATATGGATTCAATTTCTAAATTGTACGCCATCAAAATGAAAGAAAGAGTCGAAAAAATTCAGGGAACTCCGGTCAATACAGAAAACGAAAACACGTTTAAAGAAGCAACTTTCAATGATTCTGCCTGGGGCGATTTAGTAACACCAAGTTTATGGGAAAACCAGCCTTTGGGCGATTTAGACGGAATAGTCTGGATGCGAAAAACGATTACACTCTCTGCAGAAGACATTAAAAACAAAGCCACACTATATCTTTCAAAAATTGACGACGAAGACATCACGTATATCAACGGAATCGAAGTAGGTAAAAACACCCAATACGATCTTAAACGCGTTTACGAAATTCCGGCAAAAGTTCTTAAAGAGGGTAAAAATGTTATTGCAGTTCGCATTGTCGACAACAGCGGCGGCGGCGGAATCTATGGCGAAGCAGCCGATTTAAAACTAAATCTCGGATCTAAAAATATTCCGCTTGACGGAAAATGGAAGTTTAAAGTTATACTCGTAAAAACCTCTTTATCACCAAACAGTTATCCTTCATTATTGTACAATGCCATGGTAAATCCGCTGGTTCCTTATGCAATACAAGGCGTTTTGTGGTATCAGGGCGAAGCTAATGTTTGGAGAGCAAGCGAGTATAAAAAAGCATTTCCGTTACTGATTCAGGATTGGCGAACAAAATTCAAACAAGGCGATATTCCCTTTTATTTCGTGCAATTATCGACTTTCAACGAATTTAACGGAAACAGCAAAACAGGCAGTAAATGGGCAGAACTTCGCGAAGCACAAGCCGGGACTTTAAAAGTGCCCAATACCGGAATGGCTGTTACGACAGACATCGGCAATGCAAAAGACATTCACCCCACCAACAAACAAGACGTCGGTTTACGTTTGGCGGCTATTGCGTTGAATAATGTCTACGATAAAAAGCAAGTTTACAGCGGGCCGCAATACAAATCGCAGGAAATAAAAGGCAATGAAATTATTCTAACTTTTGAAAGCATTGGCAGCGGACTGGCAACGCCAAATAACGATGAACTAAAAGGATTTGAAATTGCCGGTGCAGACCAGGTTTTTCATTCCGCGAAAGCGATAATTAAAGACAATAAAATTATAGTATCGGGCCAAAATGTTCAAAATCCCGTTGCAGTTCGTTACGGTTGGGCAGACGACGATACCGAAATCAATCTTTTTAATAAAGAAAAATTTCCCGCATCGCCTTTCAGAACCGATAATTGGGAAATGATTACAGCTAATGAAAAGTATAAGGTTAGTAAATAGTAGGGCGTGACCGCATTTACAAAAGGCGCTATTTAACAAACCGCTTATGCGCGCCTTTCGCAAATACGGTCGGACTATCCGGGCTACTTCGGTAGCTTCCTCCTATCCCTCACGCGGATGATCGTTAACAAGAAAATATTAAAATCTGGTAATTACATGAACTCAAACGTTTTTAAAAAACTAATTCTAGTTTTTGTTTTTGCGTTCTTATTTAAGAATGCAAATGCACAATCTAAACATGTTTTATGGTACAATCAACCCGCAGAATTCTTTGAAGAGAGTTTGGTTTTAGGAAACGGAAAAATGGGTGCAACCGTTTTTGGCGGCGCCAATTCAGATAAAATTTATTTGAACGATATTACCCTTTGGTCGGGAGAACCCGTAAATGCCAAAATGAATCCCGAAGCCTGTAAAAATATTCCTGCAATTCGAGAAGCATTAAAAAACGAAAACTACAAACTGGCCGAGGAACTCAATAAAAAAATACAAGGCAAAAATTCGGAGTCTTACGCGCCTCTGGGAACGTTAGAAATCAATAATTCTGAAAAAGGCAAAGCAGTAAATTATCGTAGAGAACTCGATATTTCGAACGCGATATCAAAAGTAAGTTACGAAATAGCCGGCATAAAATATACACGAGAATATTTTGTTTCAGCTCCCGATCAAATTATGATCATCAAACTGAAAAGCGATCATAAAGGTGCTTTAAATTTTGATATTAGTTCAAAAAGTCTTTTAAAATCAAATATCAATGTACGAAACAATATTTTAGTCATGACCGGTGCTGCACCAATTCATGAAAATGCTGGCTATGCTGTCGTACCCAAATATCTCGACATTAAAGAAAGAGGAACAAGGTTTACTGCTTTGGTTCAAATCAAAAAAACCGACGGAAAAATCACCAGTTCCAGAGAATCTTTAAGTTTGAAAGATGCCACAGAAGCCATTATTTACGTTTCTATTGGAACGAGTTTTAACGGTTTTGACAAAAATCCGGCAACAGAAGGTTTAGACGATGTATCGATTGCATTGCAAAATATGAATAAGGCGTTTGAAAAACCATTTGATCAAATAAAAGAAGCCCATATTGCCGATTACCAAAAATTTTACACTCGTGTCAATCTTGATTTAGGAAAAACAACAGCTCCTAATCTGGCAACAGACGAGCGTTTATTACGATACTCAGAGGGAAAAGAAGATAAAAACCTTGAAATTCTCTATTTCAATTACGGGCGTTATTTATTGATAAGCAGTTCCAGAACTTTAGGTGTTCCTGCAAATTTACAAGGAATTTGGAATCCGCATTTAAATCCGCCCTGGAGCAGTAATTATACAATGAACATTAATCTGGAAGAAAATTACTGGCTGGCTGAAAACACTAATCTTTCAGAAATGCATTTGCCGCTTTTAAGTTTTATAAAAAACCTTTCAATAACCGGAAAAGTGACGGCCAAAACTTTTTATGGAGTAAATGAAGGCTGGGCTGCTGCACACAATTCTGATATTTGGGCGATGACCAATCCCGTTGGTCAATTTGGCAAAGAAGATCCTATGTGGGCTTGCTGGCCAATGGCTGGTGCATGGCTAAGTTCCCATATTTGGGAGCATTATGTTTTTACTCAGGATAAGCAATATCTCAAAAACGAAGGATATCCGTTGATGAAAGGAGCAGCTCAGTTTTGTCTGGCCTGGCTGGTTCCGGATAAAAATGGAAATTTAATTACATCGCCCTCTACTTCACCAGAAAACCAGTATGTAACACCAGAAGGTTTTGTTGGCGCGACCATGTATGGAGGAACGGCAGATTTGGCCATGATTCGCGAGTGTTTCGATAAAACAATTAAAGCCTCTAAGGCGCTAAATAGCGATGCAGATTTTAGAACAAAGCTAGAAAAAGCACTTGCTAAACTTCATCCGTATCAAATTGGAAAAAAGGGAAACCTTCAGGAGTGGTATTTTGACTGGGATGATAAAGATCCGAAACACCGTCATCAATCGCAATTGTTTGGCCTCTTCCCAGGCAATCATATTACACCCGAGAAAACGCCGGATTTGGCTCAAGCTTCCAGAAGAACATTAGAAATAAAAGGCGATGAAACAACGGGCTGGTCAAAAGGCTGGAGAATTAATCTTTGGGCAAGACTTTGGGATGGAAATCGTGCTTATAAAATGTTCCGCGAATTATTAAGATATGTAGATCCCGACGGAAAAAAAACCGAGAAACCAAGAAGAGGCGGAGGAACATATCCTAATCTATTCGACGCGCATCCTCCATTTCAAATTGATGGCAATTTTGGCGGAGCAGCGGCCGTGGCAGAAATGTTAGTGCAATCTGATGAAAACGAAATTCGTTTATTACCTGCTTTACCAGACGCCTGGGAAACCGGATCTGTAAAAGGATTGTGCGCCCGCGGCGGGTTTGAAATCGAAATGAAATGGGAAAATAAGACTTTAAAACAAGTTATTGTTTTTTCTAAAATTGGAGGAAAAACAACTTTGATTAGCGCAGATAAAAAACAAAATATTACTTTGAAAAAGGGTGAAAAGTTAGAGTTTAACTGGTAAAAACAGGCTCAATCGCCTCAAACCCGACAGTCTGGAGCATCAGTTTCAAACTGTCGGGTTTGCTTATAAAAAGCAAGACTCCACAGTCAAATTATAATTAGTTATTAATTTTGTGCAAACTTATTCTAAATAACTTTCATTAAAATAATTTTCCAAGGCCTGTTTAATGACGAAGAACAAACTACTTATTTTAAATATAAAGTATCTTTTTTCTTTTCATTGGTTTCCATTTTATCTTCTTCGGTTGATTTTTTAGCATGTTCTTCCTTAAAATCTTCGTACCATTTTTCGATAGAAGGATAAACAAAAGCCGCCACTTTTTTTATCGGGTTATAAAAAATAGATTTATCCAGCGTTTCTTGTTTGGCAAACATATTGTTGAAATTTATTTTTTCAAACAAGGCAATTATAATACTCAAAATCAGGATTGTTTTGAGAACTCTGAAAAAACCTCCGCCTAATTTGTTCAGCCATCCCAGTTGGGCAAAATCAGCAATTCCTGTTAAGGCTTTCGCCAATAAGTAAACGCCAATAACAACTAAAATAAAAGTCAGGATAAAAGCCGTGGCCTGAATGGTGTTTGGGTTCCAGGAAACGTGTTTTGAGATCATTTCCTTCATAAAAGAAGAAAATTTAATGGCTAAATAAATTCCCAGCAACAAAGAAATAAAAGAAGCAATTTCTACAAAAAGTCCGTTTTTAATTCCTTTGTATAAACTGTAAGCCAAAAGCACACCCAAAATAATATCTAAAACACTCATCTTTTTTCTCGTTTTATTGAGGCGCAAATATAAAAGAATTATCTGCTTTTTTAAGATTCAGAGATTCATAGATACAAAGGTTGGTAGTTTTTTTTTAAATGATCTTTTTTATAAATTAGGTAGGTGTTTGTACTTATTTATTTTTTAAGGTCTTTGGATTTGAAGTCCGTATCTTTGCAAACTAAATCTTATGGATTTTGAATTTATAATTCACCATTCATAATGTATAATTAATTAAAATGTCCAGAGATACACAACTAAAGGAGCGATGGGAAAAGCTCGTAGAAATATTATCTAATCAGTTTTCGCAAGGCGAAGATTTAGATTTAGATGCCATAATTTACCTAATTGGAGTTCAGGAACTCGGCAAATTGCACCGTGAATTCAAAAAAGACGAAAAATTAAACCTAATGCACATTGCAATTTGTAGATTGTTAGAGCCTTACGGATTTTATGAGTTTGATTTTTTTGATGCCGAAGGCTGGCCACATTATAAAGTAAAAGAAGAATTGCCACCACTAAAAGCAGGAGAACAGTCGGTTTTAATGAAAGAGGCGATTGTGAATTATTTTTTAGAAAGACAACTTATTGAGTAGTTTTTAAGTTTACAGTATTCAGCTGTATTATTCAGTTCTGAAGTGCAGCTGCAAAACTAAAAGAGAAATGTGTAGATATGCAATGACCGCCTATAAGCCTCATTATGCTTGTTTCGATTGTCGAAAAACATTTAAAAGAAGGCTTTTTAAAGATATAAAAGAAGGTAAAAAGTCAGATCTGGAAGCGAAGTGTCCGGATTGTGGTTCATTTATGGCCAATATGGGACTTGATTTTGAATCGCCAAAAAAGGATGATGTAAAAAAATGGGAACATATTAAAAGTTTATATACTGTAGGTATTGCTTTTCATTCCTGTGGCTGCAGTGGTCCGGGTTATATTCCTAATTCAAAAGAAAAATTATTCGAATATTTTGAAGATCTAAAAGAAAAATATCTTAAGAATATAGACTTCTGGCGTACAAGAACAGAGCCAACCAACAAAAAAGAGACAGATCGTGACTGGGATAAAAACTGGGCAGAATTAGGTCGTGTCTCAAGGAGAAATAAAAAAGAAATTATCAAAAATCAGGAAGGAATAACTTTTTGGCTTGAAAGAGTGAAAGAAATAGAAAGTAAAATCGAACTGATAAAATAGATTATTAGATTTAAAAGGAAACTTTAAAATTTAAACACTATACTGGAACAAATTTCTTAAATTTGTTCCCTCAATTATGGAAGGAAAATGATAGACAAGATAAAACAACATATAGAGGAAGCCAAAGCCTTTAATGATAAAAATAAAGAATCTTTAGAGCAGTTCCGAATCAAATATTTAGGTAGTAAAGGGCTATTGAAAGAACTTTTTACAGAGTTTAAAAATATTCCGAATGACCAGAAAAAAGATTTTGGAGTAGTGATGAATACTTTAAAAGCTGTTGCTGAAGAAAAAGTAAGAGTTATTCAGGAAGAGCTGGAAAGTAAACAAGAAGTAAAAGGCGTTTTTGGCGATTTAACGCGTGCTGCAGAGCCTGTTATTATTGGTTCTCGTCACCCCATTTCGATTGTTAAAAATCAAATTATAGATATTTTCGCCAATATTGGTTTCAACGTTTCCGAAGGTCCGGAAATCGAAGACGACTGGCATAACTTTACAGCATTGAACTTACCGGAATACCATCCGGCGCGTGATATGCAGGATACCTTTTTCATTCAGACCAATCCTGATGTGTTGTTGCGTACGCATACGTCATCTGTTCAGGTGCGTTACATGGAAAACAATAAACCGCCAATTCGTACGATTTCTCCGGGACGTGTATTTCGTAACGAAGCGATTTCATCTCGTTCGCACTGTATCTTCCATCAGGTGGAGGGATTATACATTGACAAAGATGTTTCTTTTGCCGATTTAAAACAAACCTTGCTTTATTTCACAAAAGAAATGTTCGGAAAATCTAAGATTCGTCTTCGTCCTTCTTATTTCCCGTTTACAGAGCCAAGTGCTGAGATCGATATTTATTGGGGTTTAAAAACTGAAACCGATTACCGTATTACAAAAGGAACAGGCTGGTTAGAAATTGGAGGATGCGGAATGGTTGATCCTAATGTTTTGAAAAATTGCGATATCAATCCAGATGAATATAATGGTTTTGCCTTCGGAATGGGAGTAGAGCGTATTGCTATGCTTTTGTATCAAATTGGCGACATCAGAATGTTTTATGAAAACGATGTTCGTTTCTTAGAGCAATTCAAAGCAAATATATAATTTAACTCATAAGGTCATAAAGTCGAAAGTCTAAAGTCTCAACATCATGGCTTTAGACTTTCGACTTTATGATTTTTAAAATTTAGACTACTATGAAAAAAGATATAACAATACCCGAAGTCGAAAACGTATTTCTGGCAGCTGTTCAGGAATGGAGCGACGATTTTATGGAGAAGGTGTGGTACGCCTATCTGGTAAACGACAGTGACTTTAATTTAGACAGCGTAATGGTGGTTTCAAAAGCATTTGGAACTATTGATGGCGAAATGAAAAAAACTTCTGTTTTACGTCATGCATTTGTAGAAGTACCCGCAGTTTCTGTAGTTAAAATCGAAATGATCGAAAAAAGCCTACTGGTTTTAAATAATGAATTCATGGTAACATTCTTCATCGGAAATACTTTATACGACAAGAAATTCATCTTCAAATCAAACCTTATCAACGAAAACAATACGGAAGAGGTGCCGATTTTGTTTGTTGAAGGGATTATGGTGAAGTAGAGTAAAGAGAATAGAAAATAGATAAAAGAAGAAAGAGTCAAGACTAATTAATTTCGTCTTGACTCTTTTTCTTTTTTATGTGTAAAAGAAAGGAATCTATTCTATTCTACTCTTTACTCTATTTTCTTTGCTCTATTTTCTATACTCTAATAAAAAAAAAACTAATCTAAAGACTCCGTCAATTTCTTAAAGACAGATTTTGCATCTTTTCCTTCATATAAAACAGCATAAACCGCATCGATAATTGGAGTTTTAGCACCATAGCCCTGATTTAGTTTATAAGCACTTTTTGTGGCGTAATAACCTTCGGCAACCATGCTCATTTCCATCATCGCACTTTTTACCGTGTAGCCTTTACCAATCATGTTTCCAAACATTCTGTTTCTCGAGAAAACCGAATATCCTGTAACCAATAAATCTCCTAAATAAGCCGAATCATTAATGTTACGTTTCATTTTATGAACCTTTCTGATAAACTTTTTCATTTCACGAATACCGTTACTCATCATAACCGACTGAAAGTTGTCTCCATAACCTAAACCATGCGCAATTCCGGCTGCGATAGCGTAAATGTTCTTTAGCATTGCAGCATATTCCGTTCCTATAATATCATCAGAAATTTTTGCTTTGATGTAATTTCCGGATAGTGATTTTGCTACGATGCAGGCTTTGTCAGGATCTCCGCAGGCAATGGTTAGATAAGAAAGTCTTTCTAGTGCTACCTCTTCGGCATGGCACGGACCTGTGATAACACCAATATTGTAATAAGGAATATCGTATTGAATGTGGAAGTGTTCTCCAACAATTAAACTCGTTTCTGGAACAATACCTTTAATTGCCGAAAAGATAATTTTATCTGCCAATGAAACCGTTAAGTTTTTTAGTTCAGCATCGAGGAAAGCAGAGGGAATAGCAAAAATTACATAATCTGCATATTCAACTGCTTCGTTTATATTATTGGTTAATTTAAGTTTTTTGGTATCAAATTCTACCGAACTTAAGTAATTAGGATTGTGTTTGTATTTTTCGATATGCTCGATTGCAGCATCGTTACGCATATACCAAGCAATTTCTGAAAGATTTACACATAGCATTTTAGCAATTGCCGTTGCCCAACTTCCACCACCGATTACTGCAAATTTTAAATTTTCGCTCATTATTTTAATAATTTAAAACAAAAGTACTTAATAATGTAGTAATAATACAAAGTCTGATTTAAGAAATTTAAAAGACACCTTAAAAAGCAATCCTTTTTAGCCGTTTTTCAAATAAGATGAAAAAATATTTTAACGCTCACACAATAAAATAACGCACCTTACGTTGTTACTACTTATAAATTAGAATTTAATGAGTTTAGCAAAAATTGAGTTAGTTAGTTTTGTTTTAGTATTGTAAAAAGGCGTTCCTAAAAATTTAAGAACGCCTTTTTTGATTTTTTTTAAATCAAAAAAAATTCCAATATAAAAAATCCAAAATCCAAAATCCAAAATCCAAAATCCAAATAAAAAATTCCAATACGCAACTAAGAGCATTGGAATTTGGAATTTAAAAAATTGGAATTTATTATTTAGTAGCTCATTTCAACAATTGACTTTACTTTATCTAAAGTTACCAATTGTTTTTCGCCCAAACCTTTCCAGCCTCTTTCATCAAAGCGACTTACAATAAAATCGGCAGTTTTGCTGAAGTCATCTGTATATTGCGATAATTTAGTATCCATTCCCATAGTATGGAAAAATTCTACGGTTTTATTGATCGCTTCTTTAGCCACTTCGTCATCAGAACCGGTAAGGTTAAAAATTCTTCTTCCGTATTGGGCTAGTTTTCCTTTTTTGGTTTCAAACATGACATGATATAGACTTGGGCCAATGATTGCCAAAGTTCTGGCATGGTCAATTCCGTACAAAGCCGTTAATTCGTGACCAATCATATGTGTTGCCCAGTCAGACGGAACCCCTTTTTGAATTAAACCGTTTAACGCCATCGTACAACTCCACATAAAATTTGAAGCCAAAGCATAATCAGTTGGATTTTCGACCACTTTTGGCCCCACCTCAATTAAAGTCTGCAAAATTCCTTCAGCAATTCTGTCTTGCAGATAACCTTCATGAGGATAAGTTAAATATTGTTCCATTACGTGCGTATAGGCATCGACAACACCATTTTGCAATTGTCTTTTTGGCAAAGATTCAATAACTGTTGGATCGCAAATAGAAAATTGAGGAAACAAAGCGCTTCCGCCAGAAGCTAATTTTTCCTGAGTTGCTTTTATTGTTACCACATACCCCGAGTTCATTTCACTTCCTGTTGCAGGCAAAGTCAAAATAGTCCCAAACGGTACTGCATTTTCTTTAATCAATAATCGTTTTTGTAAAATATCCAGCGGGTTTCCGTCAAAATTTACGGCAGCCGAAATAAATTTCACACCATCAATAACAGATCCACCGCCAACAGCCAGTATAAAATCAATTTTTTCGGCTTTGATCACTTCGACCGCTTTCATCAACGTTTCAAAATGCGGATTTGGCTCAATTCCGCCAAATTCCACGATATCAAAACCTTTTAAATTTTGGATTACCTGATCGTAAATTCCATTTTTAAAGATACTTCCGCCGCCATAAGCCAAAAGAATTTTAGCGTCTTTTGGAACCAATGTCGAAAGTTTTTCAATTTGCCCTTTTCCGAAGATTAAATTCGTCGGGTTATATAATTCAAAGTTTAGCATTTTTTTAGAGTTTCTAAGATGCTAAATTTCTGAGGTTCTAAGTTTTTCTCAAACTTAAAATTCAGAATTTCAGCATCAATTTTTTTAATTTTAATGAAGCTAATCGCAACGTTGATAAAATCTTAGAACCTTAGCAACTTAGACCCGTAGTAACTTATTTATTCAATTTTTCTAATAATTTCCCTGCTACTAATTTTGATGATGCCGGGTTTTGTCCTGTAATTAAAAGTCCGTCCTCAACAGCATAAGGCTGCCAGGTTGCACCTTTTGAGAATTTGCCACCATTTTTTATTAAAGCATCTTCTAATAAAAACGGAACAACTTTAGTTAAACCCACAGCTTCTTCCTCTTCATTGGTAAAACCGGTTACTTTTTTATCTTTTACTAAATATTCTCCTTTTACTTTTACATTTTTCAAAACAGCCGGAGCGTGACAAACAAAAGCGACAGGTTTATTGTTGTTGTAAAAATCTTCAATTAAAGCGATTGAGTTTTTGTCTTCTACTAAATCCCAAAGTGGTCCATGTCCTCCAGGATAAAAAACTGCATCATAATCTTTTTGGTTGATGGTCGAAAGTTTATGTGTGTTTTTTAATTTTTCCTGCAATGCATTATCTGCATCAAAACGTTTTGTGTCTTCCGTTGCAGACGCCGGGTCAGCACTTTTAGGATCAATTGGAGGTTGTCCTCCAAGCGGAGTAGCAATTGTAATCTCTATCCCTTTGTCTAATAATTCATAATAAGGTGCAGCAAATTCTTCTGACCAAAATCCTGTTTTTTCTCCGGTGTTGCCCAACTTATCATTACTGGTTACAACAAATAATACTTTTTTCATACCTTTTTTATTTGATTTTTGAGCCACAGCAGAAGTGCTGATAGCTGAGAATGCGATTATTGCGAGTAAAGCTATTTTTTTCATACATTTAAATTATTTAATACAAATTTACAGCTTTAGTGATATTAGTAAAAATAAAATAAACTATGTTTGTTATAAATAAATTTATGTCATGGTAAATCTCGAATGGTACAGAACATTTAAAGCGGTTTATAAAAACGGAAATTTTTCGGTCGCTGCAAAAGAGTTGTTTATGAGTCAGCCTGCGGTAAGTCAGCAAATCTCTATGCTGGAGGCTCATGTGGGAAATAAATTATTTAACCGAAAGTCAAAAGGCGTAGAACCAACAGAATACGCTAAGTTACTCAATAATTTGATTATAGATGCGCTGGACAGGCTTGAAAGTGTAGAAACCGGTTTTCGTGCCAAAGCCGAAGATGCCAATCGATTAATTTCTGTAGGAATCTCGAGGCACCTTTTTGACTGTGTGGGTAATCTTTTAATCTCCAAATTTGATTTAATCGATTTTACTTTTGCAGAAAATGATACACTTTTCGATTTAGTCAATTCTAAAAAGCTTGATTTTGCCATTACCACAAATCGGTACGATACTTTTGATACTACTTATGAAATTGTTGGAAAAATCAAATTAATAATGGTGGCGCCTACAAGTTTAGATATAACCGAATTTCGCCAAAAACTGAAAGCAGACAACTTTACCGAAATAGAACAATGGCTCAATAGTCAAAAGTGGTACAGCCACGATGCGAGAATTCCACACATTAAATTATTTTGGCTGCATGCTTTTAATAAAAAAAGACCCTCAATGATTCCGAATTATATTATTCCTTCTGAATCTGAAATGCTTAGACTTTTATCTAAAAATGAAGGAATAGCGGTAACGTGGAATTGCAATGCCAGGAATTATATTAAAGAAAATAAACTTCAGTTGGTATGGAACAGTTTTCACGTTCCGGAAGAGTTTGTTTATTTACTGGCGCCAAAGAATAATAATTTGAATTCATTTTTTGATATTATTTCTAAAGAGTTAAAATTGTTTTTTGGGAATAGATTGTAGTATATAGTTGCTTGGCCTGTTTGTAATTTCGGCCTTGGAACTTTAGATTTTTAATTATGGAAAAAATACAAAATATTAGAATTGCTGTTGACGCCATTGTTTTTGGATATAAAAACAACAGCTTATATGTACTTTTAATAGAACAGCAATTTGGCTCTGCCGATAAGTACTGGGCGTTGCCAGGCGGACTGGTAAAGAATGATGAATCACTAAAAGATGCCGTAATTAGGGAACTGCACGAAGAAACCAATGTAAAACTGAACTTTATGGAGCAGCTTTACACCTTTGGTGACGATATAAAGAGAGATTCAAGAAATCGTGTAATTTCTGTGGCCTATTTTGCTTTAGTAGATGCATCAAATTTAGAGATTAAAGCCGATACAGATGCTGATAAAGTACAATGGTACGAGATTGATGCAATTCCGTCTTTGGCATTCGATCACAATTTGATTGTAGAAAAAGCCATTTTAAGATTAAAAGCAAAATTAACTTATGAACCTGTAGGTTTTGATTTACTGCCAAATGAATTTCTGTTTTCTGAGCTTGAAAATCTATATTGTACGATTTTAGAGAAGGAAATTGACCGTCGAAATTTCAGAAAAAAAATCCTCAGTTACAGATTTTTAGAAGAAACTGAAAAATTTTCTCCTATAAAAAGCGGGCGACCTGCCAAATTATTTCGATTTAATAAATTGAAATACAATGAATTAATTGAAAAAGGCTTTCACTTCGAAATAAAGTTTGCGTAATTTTTACACAAAATAAATTGTTTATTAAATAATTAAATCTATATTTGCGTATAATTAACGCAAACTAATAAAAATTATGATACTTAACCTAGACCCAAAATTTGCTCCTTTTAAAGATCAGGAAGAAATCAAATTTCAAAGTTTTACATTTTCTGGCGGAGAACCACATATTAAGATCAATCCTGATTTTGATATTACTCAAAAAATAACCATCACGCAGAGATTAAATTCATTCAACGATTTGGGTTTATTGTGTATCACTGTAGATGCTTTACGCAGAATGGACGTTAAAATCATCGATCTTTTTATTCCATATTTTCCGGCTGCAAGGCAAGATCGTGTCATGATAAAAGGCGAATCTCTTTCTGTAAAAGTATATGCTGATATCATAAACGGACTTCAATTAAATAAAGTTTTTGTTTTTGATGCGCATTCTGAAGTTACTCCTGCGTTGGTAAACAATTGCGAAGTGATTCCGAATCATACTTTCATCAAAGAAGTTTTAAATATAATCGGCGAAAACGTAAAATTAATTTCTCCAGATGGTGGTGCATTGAAGAAAATCTACAAAGTGTCTGAATTTTTAGGCGGAATTGATGTAGTAGAATGCAGTAAAAGCCGTGATGTAAAAACCGGAAAACTGTCTGGTTTTAAAGTATACGAAGACGATCTAAACGGCATAGATTGTTTAATTGTAGATGATATTTGCGACGGCGGCGGCACTTTTGTCGGTCTAGCCGAAGAATTAAAGAACAAAAATGCCGGAAAATTATATTTAGCCGTAAGCCACGGAATTTTCAACAAAGGTTTTGAAGTTTTAAGTTGTTTCGACAAAATATTTACAACGAATTCAGTAAAAGACTTCGAAGGAGAAAGTGTTCAAGTAATCAAATTAGATCAACTGGTCTAAATAAAAGGGTTTCAAGTTTCAGGTTTCAAGTTTTATCTATAGCACCTAAAACCTAAAACCTGAAACAAAAAGAAAAAGAAAAAAATCTATTAACCGTTCCAAGTTTGAAATTTCGAGTTCAAGTTCAGTGAGCAACTTGAAACCTGAAACAAAGAAAACCTGAAACTAAACCTAAAAAACTGATGAGCGATGATTTAAAACCAAGATTTATTGAGTCTTTAAAAAGAAACAATGATCAGATTAGAGAAGACAGAGCCAAAACCATTGGTGAAGATTCTGAATTAATATACAGAAGAAGAGTCGAAGACATCGAATTAAAAATAAAAAGACTCGAAAGAGAGCAGGAAGGGCTTATCGATATCAGTCCGCTTGACAAAAACAGTTTGACTTTTGCTGATTTTCAACCGGAAGCATTTGTACAAAAAGATATGGAGTTATCATTAACAATCCGCAATTTAAATATTCAGTTTGAAGTGACAAAAAAGAGATTTGAATATTTATTTGGTAAAACATTTTAATCATGGGAGGTACAAGATATAATTTAAGCGCTCGCGATGACAGAGCAAAAAAAGCAGGTTACGGATTTAAATCTGCAAGTGAGATTTTCGTGCAAAATCAATTAGGTTTGGCACATGAATCTATGAATCCGAATGGCATTACGTTTAGAGAAGCCAGAGATTCAGAAGTTCACCCAAACACAGTTCCTATTATTTTAGGACTGGATGTTACGGGAAGTATGGGACATATTCCGCATGAACTGATCAAAGAAGGACTTCCAAAATTAATGGGAGGCATTATCCAGGGCGGCGTTCCGGATCCGGCACTTTTGTTTCTAGGAATTGGAGATCACGAATGCGACAGATTTCCGCTTCAGGTTGGGCAATTTGAGTCTGGCGATGAAGAGTTGGATATGTGGTTAACCAGAACTTATATTGAAGGCGGAGGCGGAGGAAACGCAGGAGAGAGTTATCTTTTAGCTTGGTATTTTGCCGCTTTTCATACCAAAACAGATGCTTTCGAAAAAAGAGGTCAAAAAGGATTGCTGTTTACTGTTGGTGATGAACCAAATTTACCAACACTTCCGGCCTCTGCCATAAAAGAAATTATGGGGCAGGGACAGCAAACGTATACGAGTCTTGAGTTATTAAAAGAAGCTCAAAAACGTTATGACGTGTATCATATTAGTGTTTTACATTCTGATCAGGCGGTGAGAGCCAATGTGGCCTGGAAAGAATTACTGGGACAAAATTGTTTGTCTATCGAAGATCACAGAGAAATTCCGAATGTAATTAAGAAAATCATTTGCGATACGCATAAAAATTCAGGTTTAGGTTTAGGAACAATTCTGCTTGACGGATTAGATAATATAGAAATGCTTTAATTTTTTCTAAACACATAGAAACATAGGTTTTTCTTTGTGAATGGAAGAAAACAAAAAGAAACTAGTTTCTAACACATAGTTACTATGTGAATTTAAAGTAGTGAAACGCCTTTTTTAAGCTTCTAAAGTCTATGTTTCTATGTGTTTAAAATAATTGCACAACAGTTAAAAAAATGAAAACAGCTCAAATAGTTATAGGTTTAGGATTTGGTGATGAAGGAAAAGGAATTACAACAGATTTTCTGGCGAAGCAAAATTCTGAATCCATAGTTATTCGGTTTTCAGGCGGACAGCAAGCGGCGCATACTGTAATGATTGGTGATAAAAAACACGTTCATTCGAGTTTTGCAAGCGGAGCACTTCGCGGTTTGCCATCTTACTATAGCGAACATTGCACGATTCATCCGGTTTTTTTATTCAATGAAAGAGAAGAACTTGAGGAAAAAGGCGGAAATGTTGAACTTCATATTCATCCTTTAGCCAAAATAACAACGCCATTTGATGTTTGGCAAAATCGAAACAATGTCAGAAATCTGGATCACGGAACTTGTGGAAAAGGCGTTGGTGCCACAATGAAACGGAACGAAGGGCAGTACAAATTGTATGCGATTGATTTGATTGCGCCAAGACAAATGCTTTTGGCGAAGTTAGAAAAAATTGCCTATTACTACGGTTTTTTAAATGAAAGTGAAATTGATCAAGAAGTAAAGCATTACGTAGAAATCATTGATCAAATCAAATGGAATATCAGCGATTACAGCTTTTTAGAAAACTATTCGAACTTGATTTTTGAAGGAAGCCAGGGAATTTTACTCGATATGGATCACGGCCTTTTTCCGAATGTGACGTATGCGAATACAACATCAAAAAATGCGTACGAAATTTGTCAAAAACTAAAAATTCAAGACATTGAAATGTATTATGTGACCAGAATTTATTCAACCCGACACGGAAATGGCTGGATGAGCAATGAAAGGGAATTAAAATTAATAAATAACGAAGAAGAAACCTGTGTTTACAATGATTTTCAGGGAGAATTTCGAACTGGTGATTTAGATTATGAGCTATTAAATTACAGCTTAAAGTTAGATGCAGCTTATAGTTTAAATGCAAAAAGAAATTTGGTTGTAACCTGTATGGATCAGATTGAAGTGGATTATGAATTTGAAAAAATAACCACAGATTTCGACAAAATTTTTGGATCATCTTCACCCGATTCTCAAGGTTTTAAGGACATGACTTCTTTGTTTCAATAATTAGAATAATGAAATACAATATAAAAAATACAATTCCGGAAAGTAAATTTTTATTTTTCTGGGGACATCAGCCCAACAACGACGAAAGTATATCGAAAACCTGCTTTAGTCAATGGTGGTTGAGTTCTTTCGAAGTCGAGAATGATCTACAAAACCGCAGAACACTGGATGATGGCCAAAAAAGCCGAATTATTTAGAGACAATGAAGTTTTGGCAAGAATCATTAAAGCCAATTCTCCCGCCGAAGCCAAAAAATTGGGTCGGGAAGTGAAGAATTATAATGAAAACCTCTGGTTAGCTGCCAGATTTGAAATTGTAAAAGAAGGCAATTATCATAAATTCAGTCAGAATCCTGAGTTAAAAACTTTTTTGCTAAATACAAAAAACAGGGTTCTGGTAGAAGCAAGTCCGGTCGATGCCATCTGGGGAATCGGAATGGCGAGCGATGATAAAGATGTTATGAATCCGAAGAAGTGGAAAGGGTTGAATCTTTTGGGTTTTGCTTTGATGGAAGTTAGGGATGAATTAGAATAAGTTAGAATTATGGAAACCATAAGATTATATCGTCCGGTAGGAATGAAGGAAATGGAGTTAATTGCGGAGACAGATTACAAATTATTTCCTCCAAGATTAGATTGGCAGCCAATTTTTTATCCGGTAACGAATCAGGCATATGCTGAACAAATTGCTTTGGAATGGAATACTGTTGATGAGTTTTCCGGATTTATCGGAATCGTTACAGCTTTTGAAGTAAAAACCGCCTTTTTAGAAAAATATGAAGTTCAAAATGTTGGAGATGAAAATCATAATGAACTTTGGATTCCGTCAGAAAATTTAGCTGAGTTTAATACCAATATAGTGGACGGGATAGAAATTGTGAATGTTTATTTTACTGATCGTTCCTTCGTAAGTGAGAATGTTGGATTTATAGTAAAAGAGACATGTGTTCTGAAAAGCTCCAGCGGAGCGATATATCGTTTTATATTTTGAATTCCAAAATATGCCACCCCGACGGGGTTCGCTTGAAATAATTTAAACTTTCTATAAATATTTCGTCCCTCTGGAATTTGCATTTTACGATCTAACTAAGATAATTAAAAACAACACAATGAAGATATTGTGTACAATAAAAAATGAAAATAGAATTAAAAAAATACGATGAGCAAATTGTAGAATGGCCAAAGTCAGGCTATCACATTATGGCTCAATATGACGAGGAAGAAATAATAGTGTATCAATCTTACCGAAAAGAAATTGGCGAATTTGCTGCAAAAAACCAATATTTTGGTGGAGCATTTAGTCTGGACAGAATGACGTGGATCAAACCGAATTTTCTGTGGATGATGTACAGAAACGGTTGGGGAACAAAAGAAGGACAAGAAGTCGTGCTGGCAATTCACCTTAAAATTTCGGCATTCAATACATATTTACAAAACGCGGTTTATTCTTCTTATAGTTCTTCACTCGAAGTAAGTCAGGAAGAATGGAAAGAAAGTGTAAAAAAATCTTCTGTAAGATTGCAATGGGATCCGGATCACGATCCGTACGGGAATAAGCTAGAACGAAGAGCGATTCAGATTGGTTTACGAGAAGATTTTATAAATTCTTTTGCCAAAGATGACATACTACTAATTGAAGATATTTCGGAATTTGTAAAAGAGCAATATGTATTTGTTCAGAATAAACAATTAGAAAATCTTGTAGTTCCTGCTGAAAGACCTTTTCTTTTTAAGGATAAGGAATTGAATAAGAAACTTAAAATCTCAGCAAATAATGAATGAGAAAATAACAAAAGATATAAGCAAGTTCATGAGTTTGATACTTAGACATTCACCAGAAAAAATCGGATTAAAATTAGACGAAAATGGTTGGGCAGATGTTGAGGAATTGATTACAAAATGTAATAAGAAAGGAAAAACATTAACTTCAGAACTTCTGGATTATGTAGTAGAAAATAATGATAAAAAGCGTTTTGCTTTTAATGAAGATAAAACCAAAATCCGAGCAAGTCAGGGACATTCTATTTCGGTAGAACTGAATCTGGAAGAAACAGAACCTTCTGAATATTTGTACCATGGAACAGTTGCCAAGTTTATGGAAAGCATTAAAAAAGAAGGTTTACAAAAAATGAGCCGTCAGCATGTGCATCTTTCCAAAGATCGTGAAACAGCGATTAAAGTAGGAAGCAGAAGAGGAGTTGCTCAAATTTTGACCGTAAGAAGCGGTGAAATGCATCGAGAGGGTTTCAAATTTTATTTGTCTGAAAATAATGTCTGGCTTACAGATGAGGTTCCTGCAAAGTATATTGAGCTCCTGTCATAATAAAAAAACGGCTTTTGTTATAAGATTTCCCAAAAAACGATTTTAGTAATTCTAAATGTATTATCATGTTAAATATTATTAATGAAGCATCTGAAATTTATACGATCGATAATTTCCTTACAATTGATGAGTGTAACGAGTTAATAGAAAGAAGTGAGCAGATCGGATTTGAAGAAGCTGAGGTAAATGTTGACGGAGCTCAAAAGATGATGAAAATGGTACGTAATAACGAACGTATCATGTATCAGGATGATGAATATGCTTTTTTGTTGTGGCAAAAACTGGAACCTTATGTTAAATCTGAAATAAAAAATAGTACTGCCATCGGATTAAACGAAATGTTCAGGTTTTATAAATATAATCCGACGCAGCGTTTCAAAATGCACATTGATGGAAGTTATAAACGCAATGAATCTGAATTTAGTTATTATACATTTATGACTTATTTGAATGATGGATATGAAGGAGGAGAAACAAAATTTGCTTCGGGTGAAAGTATTATACCCAAAACCGGAACAGCGCTTATTTTTGAACATAGACAGCGTCATGAAGGAGCAGCTTTGATTTCGGGAATAAAATATGTTTTGAGAAGTGATATTATGTACAAACTTAAAAACAGCATCTAATTGATAAAACGAACACTAGTTATTGGGGATATCCACGGTGGTTTTAAAGCTTTAATTCAATTATTAGAAAAAGTTGAGCCTAAAGAAAACGACAAACTTATTTTTCTTGGAGATTGTGTAGACGGCTGGAGTGAATCGGCACAAGTTGTTGATTTTTTGATTGATTTATCTCAAAAAAACGAATGCATTTTTATAAGAGGAAACCATGATGTTTGGTGTCATGAATGGTTGACGAAGATATCGTATGGTATGTGGTTCATCCATGGCGGAAAATCAACCATTGAAAGCTATAGGAATATTGATGCTTCCAGAAAAGAGAAACATCTTGATTTTTTTGCCAATATGAAAGATTATTTTGTAGATGAGCATAATAATTTGTTTATTCACGCTGGTTTTTGGTCCATGCACGGTCCGGAAAAAGAACATTACGCAAGCAATTTTTCATGGGACAGAACACTTTGGGAAATGGCTTTAACGATGGATCAGAGAATCCAAAAGGATTCTATTTTATATCCGAAAAGATTATTGCTTTACAATGAAATTTATATTGGCCATACGCCAACGCTTCATTACGATGTTGAAATTCCAATGCAAGGCTGTAACGTCTGGAATATCGATACAGGCGCTGGTTTTCATGGCAAATTAAGCTGTATTGATGTTTCTACAAAAGTATTTTGGCAAAGTGATGTTGTGCAGACATTTTATATAAATGAAAAAGGAAGAAATAAGTAGTTCTAAATAGCATGGAGAGATAAAGAATAATACGCAAAGACGCACGGAGAAAAAACAAAACTGCACAAAGAAAATTAAAACTTTGTGAGTCTCTGTGATAACTTTGTGAATCTCTGTGAAAGACAAAGTTTACGAGAATTTAAATAACTAAAAATATATGAACCCACTTTTACTAACAGATGGTTACAAAGTTGACCACAGAAGACAATACCCAGACAAAACTACATTAGTATATTCTAACTGGACGCCAAGAAAATCAAGAATTGAAGGTCTTGACGAGGTCGTGTTTTTCGGATTGCAGTATTTTATCAAAAAATATATTATTCATGATTTTGAAGAATTTTTCTTTAAAAAATCAAAAGAAGAAGTGGTTAAAAAATACGCACGCCGAATCAATAATTATTTGGGTGAAAATCAGGTGGGAACGAAACATATCGAAGATTTACATGATTTAGGTTATATTCCGATGGTTTTTAAGGCACTGCCAGAAGGAGCAAGCGTTCCATTGAGAGTTCCAATGTTTACGATGTACAATACAATTCCGGAATTTTTCTGGCTGACCAATTATTTTGAAACCTTGCTTTCTGCCGTTATTTGGTTGCCGTGTAACTCTGCAACAATTGCAAAAGAATACAGAAAAGTATTAGACAAATACGCTGCTGAAACTTCATCTGTGCCGGAATTTGTAGATTGGCAGGCGCACGATTTCTCCATGAGAGGTATGGGCGGAATTGAAGCAGGAATAACTTCTGCAGCCGGGCATTTATTGAGTTTTACAGGATCTGATACCATTCCGGTAATTGATTTCTTCGAAGAATACTATAAAGCCAATTCTGATACCGAATTAATTGCAGGTTCTGTTGCGGCTACAGAACATTCTGTAATGTGTATGGGAACTACAGAAGGCGAATGCGAAACATTTAAAAGATTAGTGACACAAGTCTACCCCAAAGGAATTGTTTCTATCGTTTCTGATACCTGGGATTTGTGGAAAGTTCTAACCGATTATTTACCTCGTTTAAAAGAAGATATTGTTGCCAGAGAAGGTAAAGTAGTGATTCGTCCTGATAGTGGTGATCCGGTTGACATTATCTGCGGAAATCCAAACGGAAAAACAGAACAAGAGAAAAAAGGCGTAATTGAGCTTCTTTGGGATGTTTTTGGAGGAACAACCAATGCAAAAGGATATAAAGAGCTTATTCCTCAAATTGGGGCTATCTACGGTGACAGTATTACAGTACCAAGAGCAACTCAAATTTGTGAAAGATTAAAAGAAAAAGGTTTCGCTTCTACAAACGTGGTTTTAGGAATTGGTTCATTCACCTATCAATACAATACCAGAGATACTTTCGGATTTGCGATGAAAGCAACTTACGGTGAAGTTGACGGAGAAGGAAGAGCTATTTTTAAAGATCCAATTACGGATGACGGAACTAAAAAATCGGCCAAAGGATTAATGAAAATTGATTTGGTTGATGGTATGTACCATCTAACAGATAATGTTTCCTGGGAAGAAGAAAAACAAGGAGAACTGAAAGAAGTTTTCAGAGATGGAAAACTTTTAGTAGATCAGTCTTTAAGTGATGTTAGAGCGAGAGTTAAAGCTTAAATTAGCACTATATTATAAAATGAAAAGCCTGAATTTTAAATTCAGGCTTTTTTGTTTAATCTGTTATCACTTTTGACGAAGAAGAAATTTTCGGAAGCAAGTCTTTGCGAGGAACGAAGCAATCCCACTATCAAAAGACACAAAGTTTATTTACCCAGTGAGATTGCTTCGTTCCTCGCAAAGACAACATTGCGTTTTACTTCTTATAAAAATTATTATGATCAATATATTCCCAAACCTTTGCCGGCAATAAAGGCTGAATGTTTTTTCCTTCTTTAATGCTGTTTCGAATAAAAGTAGAAGAAATTTCTACAATTGGCGCATCAATAATATGCACTTTCGGGTGTGATTTTAATTCGATATTTTCTTCTTCTTCAGAAATTCTCGGATACACATATATATCATAATGATCTAAAATTACCTCGTAGTTTTTCCATTTATGAAGCGTTTTCAAGTTGTCTTCGCCCATAATCAAAGAGAATTCATGAGTTGGATATTTTTCCTGCAAATGAACCAACGTATTTACCGTATAATTTGGCTGAGGCAATTTAAATTCAATATCCGACGGTCTTATTTTTGGATAATCTTCCGTGGCCAGAAAAACCATTTGCAAACGCTGATGATCATCTAATAAAGTTGCTTTCTTCTTTAGTGGATTATGAGGAGTAACAACCATCCAAATCTGATCTAAATCGGCAAACTCCGCCATGTGATTGGCAATAATCATATGGCCAACATGAATTGGATTATAAGTTCCGAAATAAAGACCTATTTTCATTTTTGGGTTGTTTCGCAGAGGTTCGCAAAGTTTTCACAGAGATTCACAAAGTTTTTTTAATTTTCTTTGTGTGACTTTGTGTTTTTTTCTTCGTGTATCTTTGTGTTATAATTTAAGCATTCACAAAATCTTTCACTAATTGATACGCCTCTTCTTTCGCAGTATCTAAATCGTAATTTTTGATAATGGTATCAAATTGTGGAGCTGTTGCCAATTCAACCGACGCTTTTGCAATACGCATATTAATTTTGTCGTCACTTTCTGTAGAACGTTCTTTCAATCGGCGTTTTAATTCGTCAACACTTGGAGGTTTCACGAAAACGGCGAGAGTTTGTTCCGGAAATTTATGTTTAATACGCAGTCCGCCGGCAACATCAATATCAAAAATCACATTTTTTCCCATTGCCCAGATTCTTTCGATTTCAGTTTTTAAAGTACCGTAAAAGTTATCACGGTATACTTCTTCCCATTCCAGGAAATTTTCGGCTTTAATGTGTTTTTTGAATTCTTCCAACGAAATAAAATAATAATCTTTTCCGTGTTCTTCTTCTCCGCGTGGGTCGCGTGAAGCCGCTGAGATCGAAAATTCTAAATTTAAATCTTCTTTCCCAAGTAAATGTCTTACTATAGTTGTTTTTCCTGATCCCGAAGGTGCTGAGAAAACAATTAATTTTCCTTTATTCATTATTTATGCTTTACGCTCTAAGCAATAAGCTTTAAGCTGTATTCGTATCGTTTTTTGCCTATAGCCTATAGCTTAAAGCTTACTGCATTTACAAAACATTCAAAACCTGTTCCTTAATTTTCTCCAACTCATCCTTCATCATCACCACTAATTTCTGCATTTGAGCATGATTTGATTTTGAACCCATTGTGTTGATTTCACGGCCCATTTCCTGGGTAATAAAGCCTAGTTTTCGACCGTTAGCTTCAGTACCTTTTATGGTTTCTAAAAAATAGTCTAAGTGATTGGTTAAACGAACTTTTTCTTCGGTAATATCCAGTTTTTCCAGGTAATAAATTAATTCCTGCTCAAAACGATTTTCATCAACATTTACCTGCAATTCAGCAATAGCAGTTTGTAAACGATCTTTTATAGCCTGAACGCGTTCCGGATCAAGGGCCAAAGCATCGTTCATGTATTGGCGAATATTTCCAATTCTTAAATTGAATTCTTTTTCCAAAGATTCACCCTCATCTTTTCTAAAGGTTAAAATGTTTTGCAACGCCTCCTCAATAATAACCTGAATTTGCTCCCAGTCATCCTCATCAATTTCCTCGCGCTCAGTTTTTAGCGTGTCCGGCATACGAACTGCCATCTTCATTAATTCGGTTTCATCTGCAGCAGGATAAACTTCTCTCAGCTGCGCTATATAATTCTTAACAACAGGAACATTTACTTTAGTCGAAGTTTGTTCAGAAGTACTTTCAATGTAAATTCCAAAATCAATTTTTCCTCTTTCCAGTTTTGTAGAGATTTGAGTTCTTAAACCCAGCTCCATTTCGCGATAAAGCGAAGGCATTCTTACGTTTAAATCTAAACCTTTACTATTTAAGGATTTTACTTCGACGGTAATTTTTTTTGTAGGCAATTGCAAAGAAGCTTTGCCAAACCCTGTCATAGATTGTATCATATAATTGAGTATAAAGGCGCAAAGATAAATAAAACTTTGCAGTCTTGAGTTGTAAATCGCTAATCTGTTAGAGACTGTAGTTTATAACATTTTTAGCCACCAATTTCCGCTAATTAAACAGAATTAAATTCAAGTCAATTTCAAAAAAATCTTGAATTAGTGGCTAATTTTTAACGCTAGACTTTTTGGGCGTCCCGTTCGAGCTATCCGCTCACAATATTTTTTGAGTAAAAAAAGCTCGAAAGGATTTCCGTCCTAACGCAACCCGAATTTCAGTATACTTTTGCGCTGTTATTTTTGTAAAGCCTTTGTTACCTGCAATGTGACAGGTTGAGTATTGCCAATGTAAATTTTTTCATCAATAATAAAAACCGGACGGCTCAAAAAAGTATAGTGTTCTAAAATGTACTTCTTATAATCGTCTTCAGTTAGAGCCTTGTTCTTCAAGTCCATTGATTTGTATAACTGCGCTTTTTTGCTGAATAGTGCCTCATAACTTCCGGCAAGTTTATGCATTTCTTCAAGTTCAGCTTCGGTAATAGGGTTTTGCTTAATATCGTGAAAAACCAAATTATTATCTTTTGGTAAACTTTTAATGATTTTTCGGCACGTATCGCAAGAAGCTAAGTAGTATATTTTATTCATGATTTTAATTTTGAGAATACAAAGAAAATTCATTTGAAACGGAAAATTGCCTAATTTTAGAAAAAAAATAAAATTATGAATTCAGTTTTTGAAGTGCAGAAAACCAGTAGGTCCATTCTGTTGAAAATAGTGGATAATTATTCTCTCGAACAATTAAATAAAATTCCACAAGGATTTAGTAATAACATCATCTGGAATGTCGCCCATTGTATTTCAGTGCAGCAAAGTATTGTTTATAAATTATCTGGTTTGCCAGCTGTAGTATCAGAAGAATTTATTCTGAAATATAGAAAAGGGACAAGACCAGAGGGAGATGCCTCGCAAGAAGAGGTAGAGGAAATACGAACGCTGCTTTCGACTACATTAGATAAAACCGAAAATGATTTTAACAGCGGCCTTTTTGTTGACTATAATGAATATACCACAAGTTTGGGCAATACGCTAAAAAATATCGAGGGTGCCTTAGAATTCAATAATTTCCATGAAGGAATACATACGGGGATTATCATGAGTATAAAGAAATTTGTTTAAAAAAGAATCCCGTCCTGAAATTAAATTATTCGGGACGGGATTTATTTATTCTACTATAGTTTCAATTGTTACCTTCATGGCACCGCTGCCTTTGTGCTTGGCAATTTCCATAAAAGCTCTTTTTGATAAATCAAGTTCTCTTGTTCTTACAAACGGACCCCGATCTGTGATCTTCACAATTACAAATTTTCCATTTGCTTCATTGGTCACCTTTATGCGGGTTCCAAACGGTAATTTTTTGTGCGCAGCTGTATATTTACTGTTGTTGAACCTTGCACCACTGGCTGTTTTTTTTCCATTAAATCGATCAGCGTAGTAGGAGGCGTGAGCATTCTTTTTATAAGGCTTTAATTTTAGGCCTTTATCTGTAAAAACAGAATCTGTAGGGATTGCAAGTATGTCAGGTTTTGCAGTTTTTACAGTATCTTGAGTAATCTTAATCTTAGGTTCTGTTGTGGGTTTTGTTTGACTTATTGCGGAAGTAAAACAGCTTAAAAAAGTAATAGTAAGTGTTGTGAGTATAACGTATTTTTTATTTCTCATGTGTTATTGTTTTTCAGACTTGGGGAGTTTGTACAAATAATATGCCGAGATAAAAAAAGCCCTATAATCTTAGGGCTTTAATTGGTTTTTAGAACCAAAGGTTCCACGGAATTCTACTTAATATAAGTAATAATCCTAATCCGTAAAAAATAGCAAATGTTTTAAATTTTGCTTCGCTATTAATTAGTTTTTTATGCTTAGACCATCCAATAGTAATTAAGATAATGGCAATAATGTTTATTAGAGGGTGTTCTAATGAAGTTAATCTTAGTTCAGCATTTGACATTTGCCCAAAAGCTGCTTTTCCAAAAGGAGATACAAAATAAAGTATTAATCCAATCAATAACTGGGTGTGCGTTCCAATTAAGGCAAACAAGGCAATCTTCCGATCTTTAGCTGTAAATTCTTTTTTAGAAGTAAGACCAATTATAGCATTTACCACGGCAATTAATAAGACCAACAGTGCTAAATAAGCCCAGCCAGAGTGGAGTTTTTGTAAAAAATTGTACATAAATTAAAGTTTTTGTTAAAACAAATATAGCAAAAAAGGGATATAAAAAAAACGGCATTAGACTAAAAGTCAATGCCGTTTTTGGTATTTATTTAGATTCTAAATATTAGAAATCGTAACGTAGTGTAAAGTTCCAAGTTCTACCGAAACCGAAGAATACCTGGTTAGCGTCAGCCACACCCTTATAAAGTCTGTTGTTAGAAGCATAAGTTCCTAAAGCAGCATTTGATGAACTTACGTTGTCATCAGAAAAGATATTAGTTCTGGACTCAGCAATGTAAATTCTGTCTAAAACGTTGTTCACGTTTAATCTGAAGTTTACAGATTTGTCTTTGTTTTTACCAGTTAACATTTTATATGAGAAACCAGCATCCATTAAACCGTAAGAAGGTAATTTTAGAGCTCCTTTGTTCGTTGGAGAAGTAAAGTTAACAGGGCTAATTCCAGCATATAAATTATCATTAAAGTTGTAGTTAGCATCAAGTGTTACTCTTGTTAAAACTTCATAAGAAGCTCCTAAAGATGCAGTAAGTTGTGCAGCATCACCAACTTTTACTTTATCCATATATACAGTAGCAGAAGTATATCCTGCAACTGGTGTATTGTCTGCTTGGTTGTAAGCGTTAACAGTAGCATTTCCTTTGTATTCCCAAATTCCGTAAGAGAACATACCGTTTACTTTAAATCTGTCAGTAATTCTTCCAGTTCCTTCAAACTCAATACCAGAGTGAACCTCATTTAAACCTACATATTCTGTATAAGTTGTATTAGCAACGATAGTAGCAGATGCAGGAAGTGCATTACCTCTTAAATATCTGTCATCCCAAGTTGTATTGTAAAGGTTTACAGTAGCATCAAAGAATCTAGAACGGAATGCATAACCAGCCTCGAAACCAGTGATTTTTTCGTTTGTAAGGTTAGGGTTTACAGTAGATCTGTTGTTTGGATAAACAGAGTTAAAAAATGGTTGTTTTGAATAGTAACCAGCATTAACATATACATTGTTTTTTTCGTCAAGGTTGTAGTTTACACCACCTTTTACGTTACCACCTGTAATATTTTTGTATGGAGTAGATGTTAATGGATCTGTTGGTAAGTAAACAAAATTATCTTCTCTTTTATATCCTTGTTGAGATACAGCTCCTTGAACGAAAGCAGTTAAGTTGTCTTTAGAGTACTCTAATTGAGTAAACAAACCGTACCATTTTACATTACCAGTACTGTTGAAAGAAATCTTTTCGTAATTTTTATTTTGAAAAACATTCCATTGAACATCTGTAGGATATGTAGTAGTAAGATGTCTTCCGTTTGGTTTTTGAGCAGCAATAAAATTATCAAAGTACTCAGTTCCACCCAAAAGGTCGTTTACAACTGTATAGTGGTATCCTTTGTAAGTTCTTCCGTCAAAACCAAAATCTAAAGTTAAGGTATTAGATAATTTTTTGTTCAGGTTGATTACAGCACCAAACCAGTCATGAGAGTTGATTGATGAAGTTTGTGAAATACCGGAAGTATTAATATTAGTGCTAGGGTTATAATCAGCTATGTTCGAACTTGTGTTAAAGTAAGAACTGTTTTGATAAACACCACCAATTTGTTGTCTTGTTTGAAGGCCTGGAAAACCTGCAATAGCAACTGGTTGACCAGAGTTGTAAGCTACGATTTTATCGTAATCTATTAAACCGTCAGCTCTTCTGAAAGCGATAACGTCATTGTATCCTTTTCCTTTGATACCACCTGTTGCACTAGCTCCGGCACCACGTCCCATAGACGCATAAAGAACAGAAGAAAGTTTGGTAGTTTCGTTGATTTTATAATCCCAGTTGAAAGATGCCACTGGTTTATGGTAGTAGTTTTTTCTGATGTTGTATTCTTCACCATTTAAATAACCAGTATCCGCATTGTATCTGATGTTCGGATCTTCTTTAGAACCATATTGTTGGTATGTAGCAATAGTCGAAGCAGTAGATCTTTGGTTGTGCCATTGTGGCGCACCAGTTACTGTAAGTTGAAAATCATGTTTGTCATTTTTTGTAGCATATCCTAAAGCTACATAGTAGTTAGATCCTTCAAATTGAGTTCCGTCAACATAACCATCTCCCATTGTTTGAGACAATAAAACAGAAGCAGAAAGTCCGTTTGATAATTTTCCAGTGTTGTATGAACCCTGAATTTTAAAGTTTCTTCCATTTCCGAATCCAGAAGAGAAAGATCCACCTTCTTTTTTATCAGAAGATTTAGTAACAATGTTAATTGTTCCCCCAACAGATGGAGTCGCAAGTTTTGAAGCTCCTAAACCTCTTTGAACCTGCATAGCAGAAGTAACATCTGATAATCCAGCCCAGTTGCTCCAGTAAACAGAACCGTTTTCCATATCGTTTACAGGCATACCGTTGATCATAACAGCAATATTGTTTTGGTTAAAACCACGAATGTTAATTCTTGAATCTCCAAAACCACCACCAGATTTAGTTACATAAACAGAAGGGGTGTTTCTTAAGATTTCAGGAAATTCCTGTGTTCCTAATTTTTCCTGAATTTCAGCAGCTCTAATTGTAGAAACTGCAACAGGGGTTTTTCTATCCTTTGCGATATCAACGATACTGCTTTTTACAACAATTTCGCTTAATTCGTTTGAATTAGAAACTAAAACGATTGTGCCTAGATTAGTAGTCGCACCGTTTGAAACTGAAAATTTTACAGTTTGATTGTCGTAACCTAAAAAAGAAATAACAATTTCTCCTGTACTACTTGTAGCATTCAAAGTAAATTTACCGTCAAAATCTGTAGAAGTAGCAGTTGTAGATCCTTTGATCGCTATGTTTGCTCCTGGTAATGAACCAGTACCATCGGTTATAGTACCAGTAATTTTTCCTTGTGAAAATGCGGTTGAAACTATCATGAACAAAAGTCCAGTTAGTAACCAATTTTTCATTGTCTTCATTTGTTATTAGTTTATTGTTTTTGGCAAAATTATAACAATTAAATCAGATAGTGTTATCAAAATGTTAAGAAAAATAAGTTTTGTCTAATCTGTTGCGCATTAAAATGATTTTTGCGTTTTTCATTAAACAAAATAATGTTTTTTTGAATTATTACGAATGAATTTTGTTAAAATCGTAAATATTTGAATAGTATTGTAGTGTTAAACCTGCAAGAATGAGCGTTTTGTGCTGTCTTTTGAGTTTGATTGTATGAAAAAACGCCCAAATTTGACTTAAATTTGGGCGTTTCAGTTGATTACGGTTTGTTTCGTAACGTTTACTTATTGTTTAAAAAATGATTTAGTAAAAATGAAGTCGAGCTATCATGATCTTTTACATTTTTAGTATTAATTTCATCTAAGATAGAATTTGCCAGTTGTTTTCCTAATTCAACTCCCCATTGGTCGTAGCTGAAAATATTCCAGATAATTCCCTGAACAAAAATTTTGTGTTCGTATAAAGCGATTAATGAGCCTAAACTTTTTGGTGTCAGTTTTTGTATTAAAATGGTATTAGTAGGTTTGTTTCCTGTAAAAACTTTAAAAGGCAATAAGTAAGAAGCTTTTTCTGCGGCAAGTCCTTGTTTGTCAAATTCTGCCTGAACCTGTGCTGCAGTTTTGCCATTTAATAGCGCCTCTGTTTGGGCAAAAAAGTTAGACATCAATTTATTATGATGATCTTCGTTTCCGTATAATGGTTTTACAAATCCGATAAAATCGGTTGGAATCAGTTTTGTTCCCTGGTGAATCAATTGAAAAAAGGCATGTTGAGAATTCGTTCCCGGCTCTCCCCAAATGATAGTTCCGGTTTGATAGTTAACCGGTTTTCCGTCACGACCCACACTTTTCCCATTACTTTCCATCGTTGCCTGCTGTAAGTAAGGAGCTAATTTTGATAAATATTGCGTGTACGGAATCAAAGCTTCACTTTCGGCACCAAAAAAATTATTGTACCAAACGCTTAACAAAGCAAGAATAACCGGAATGTTTTTATCAAATTCTGCCGATTTAAAATGTTCGTCCATTTCATGAGCACCAACCAGTAATTCATTATAATGGTCAAAGCCAATTGACAAAGCAATGCTTAATCCAACGGCGCTCCATAAAGAAAATCTTCCACCAACCCAATCCCACATCGGGAAAACATTGTCAGGATTGATTCCGAACTCTGTTACTTTTTGAATATTGGTAGAAACGGCAACAAAGTGCTTGGCAATATCTTCTTGCGATGCCGATTTCAAAAACCATTCTTTAATAGTTTCAGAATTGGATAAAGTTTCCTGAGTTGTAAAAGTTTTAGAAACGATTAAAAATAAAGTGGTTTCAGGGTTCAGTTTTTTAATGATTTCGTTTACATGATCACCATCAACGTTAGAAACGAAATGTGTATTCAAATGATTTTTATAGAATTGTAAAGCTTCAACTGCCATAACCGGCCCAAGGTCTGAACCTCCAATTCCAATATTTACAATATCAGTAAAAGCTTTTCCGGTAAAACCTTTTCTCTCGCCCGAAATAACTTCATTGGTGAAATTTTTGATTTTATTTTTTACCTCATAAACTTCAGTAACTACATTTTCGCCGTCAACTTTTATAACTGCCGATTCTGGTGCGCGTAATGCAGTGTGAAGAACGGCGCGGTTTTCAGTTTGGTTGATGATTTCTCCACCAAAATACTGATCAATAGCTTCTTTTAGTCCAATAGAATTCGCCAATTCTAATAAAAGAGAAATTGTTTCCTGAGTAATATTATTTTTCGAATAGTCAACTAAAAAGTCTTTCCATTGCAAGTTGAATTTTTCAACACGAGTGTTATCTTGTTGAAACAACTCCTGAATTGTCGTTTCATGAATTGCGTTATAGTGGTTTTGCAGATTTTTCCACGCTTCAGTCCCGGTTGGGTTTGTTGTGTTTAAAGCCATTTGTATTTTTATTGAAAGGTTGTTTTTTTTTACAAACACAAAAATACTGAAATAACTTTTAATAGGGTATTGCTTCGCGATTATATAGCAATTAGTTACGAAAACGTTTTATAGGTGATTAGGAAAATAAATTATTCTATTCTTATTTTCTCAAATCGTAGTATTGTGTATTTTACCAAATCTTCCACCAGGGCTTTTTATCTATTTCAATCGTTTTCTTCGCAGTATTGATTTCAATTCTTTTCTGAGATTCAATTTTAATTTTAGAATCATTAAAAAACAGTTCACCGTTTTCATCCATTCCAATAGGAGCCTTAGTTCTCAATTTCCAATCTTCTGTTTGTAATTCGGGGATTAAAGGAAGATCGATTTTTTTTGAAAACTTTTTTCTGGCATTTTCAATAATTTCTTCTTCCAGATTTGAAGATGAATTTTTAAAAAGGGAAATCGAATTGTCCGGAATGTTTAAAAGGAATATTTGTGTTTTGTTTTGAATTTTCTGAATGTCCAATACTTTAAAGTAAGCAATAGAACCCAATAAAAAATGACCATTTTTTGCAGAATCAGGATTAAATCTTGAGATGTCTTTAGCATCAGCGCTGGCGATTAAATATCTTACATTGCCATAAACACCTCCGCCAATAGAACTCATGTCGGTAAATCCTCTTTCCTGAATGATTTGCCCAATTTTATATTTTGAAATTAGCTCATCAGATAAATTCGTGTCTCTGTAAAATAGTTTTAAATCTGAAAAAGTTTCATTGTACATTGCCTTAAGACGTGCGTTTTTCATTCTATTTTGATAGATTTACAAATTCCCAATACTATCCAATTCTCTTTTCAAAGGTTCAATTTGATTAAAGAAACGCGTTTTGTCATTTCCGGTCAAGGATTCTCCGGTTGGTAAATTTAATCGAAGTGCATCTACCTGAATTCCATTTTTCCAGAAACGGTAACAAACGTGAGGTCCGGAAGCTAAACCGGTGCTTCCTACCAATCCGATAGTTTGCCCTTGCGTAACACGCTGTCCTCGTTTTACTAAAATTCTGGACATGTGTAAATATTGAGTAGAGTAGGTTCCGTTGTGTTTTACTTTTACAAAGTTTCCGTTTCCAGCTGTATATCCTGTTGCTTCTACAACTCCGGAGGCAGTGGTAGAAATTGGAGTTCCGGTTGGTGCAGCATAATCTGTTCCTTTATGTGCTTTCCAGGTATGTTGTACCGGGTGAAATCTATTCATAGTAAATCTCGACGTAATGCGGCTGAATTTAATAGGAGTCTTCAGGAAGAAGTTTTTCAATGTTTTTCCTTCATCATCATAATATTCTACTTTTCCGGAAAGAGTGTCTTTTTCAAACGGAAAGGCGTAAACAATTTTGCCTTTATACTCAAAAAAAGCAGCTTCAAGTTCTTCTACGCCGTCATAAGTTTTTCCGTTAATAAAACGTTCAGTAAAAATTAATCCGTAACGATCTCCTTTTTTAAGTTTAAAGAAGTCAATAGACCAAGAAAACACTTTGGTGATTCTGCTTGCCAATGCCGTTTCAACACTTTCGTTTCCTAAAGTTTCAGATAATGAGCTTTTTAAAACACCACCAATAATTTTTCTTTTTAAAGTAACCGGCTTTATTTTTTTATACGCCTTTGCAATGCTGTCGCGCAAATCAATAACATAATACGTTAAAGCATCGGGCTGATAAATAATAACCTTAAGATCGTTGGTTTTATTTTTAGAACGAAGTAAAGTATAAGGTTTGTTGTAGCGAATTGATCTGACATTGAAAGAATCTTTAACCTGTTCTACAATGTCATGCACTTTTTTGTTGCCAATATTCTGGCTTTGAATGATAGATCCAAAAGAATCGCCTTTGGAAATGGTGTCGTTTACCACATTAAAATCTGCGTAATTAAAACCAAATTCTACTTTTTTAGTTTTTGGTTTTGTAATTTTAATTTCAACTTTTTCCTCGGTTTTATTACATGAAAATAGTGAAAATAATACTATTATAATTACGAATGCTTTTTTCAAACTTTTAAATTTTTTAGGAAATTATGTGGTTGGTTCATTTCCCCAATTGGACAATTCATCTTCGCTCCACAATTTAGGAAAAAAGATGCGTCTTTGGTATTTCGGATGCATATATTTTTGCCAGTCGCTTCCGCCCGTGGCTTCTCCATTTCCTTTACCGCTCTCTAAGATGTATTTTCTTGCAGTATTTAAGTGCTGCATGACCCAGGTAATATTTACAGTGTGGTCGTAATGACGCATTGCTTTAACTAACTCCGGATTTTGCTGATCTTCAATAGGTAACTGAGTAAATTTTTGCCAAATATTTTGGGTTTTAAAAGTAGAAATTTGTCTTAAAAACTGGTCTTTATATTTTTTTTCAAACTGGTTAAGTAAATAGGACTTTGCGCCAGTATGATAATCTTTTCCGGCGGCCTGCCAATACAAATGTTCAAAAATGACTTCCGCATCTGTATTTTCGTCAAAATTGGCTTTGTATCTGTTGTCTGTTAAATTAAGAACATCAGTCGAGGCAAATTCAATCATTCTGTATTGCGCACTCTGAAAACCGCTTGCCGGAGTGAGTGTATTTCTAAACTTCATGTACTGATCGACTTCCATTCCGTTTTCCATAATGCTGAAGGAATTGGTCAGCATATCAAAATAGCGGGTAATTCTTGAAAGTCTTTCACTGAAAAAATCAACCTCAATGTTTTGTGTTTCTGCGATTTGATCGATTTCCCACAAAATCATTTTAAAAATCAATTCGTTAACCTGATGGTACATGATAAAAACCATTTCATCAGGAAGTGTAGTGCGTTGTATTTGTAAATTCAGAAGAGCATCTGTTTGAATATAATCCCAATAGGTTATGGGTTTTGACCAAAGTAAACCTTCTAACTGAACATCAGTTTTTTGATTTATGGATTGAAATTTTTGGTCAATTTGTTTTAAAATTGATTCTGAATTCTCAGTTAGGTTCATTTCTTTTTAACTTTAAACGGATTTTTCAATCCTTTATATTCATCAAGGTCAGCTTTAAGAGATCCAACTGCCAAATCTGCCTTAATTCTAATCGGAACTTTGTTGTCGTCATCTGTTATCCAGAGTGTTACACTTTCTTTTTCCTTAAAAACTCTTCCGGTTTGTACCAATGGTTTGAACACCATTGTGGTAACGGTTCCAAATTTAGTCGTAATATCTTGACGACCTACATATTTTAACTTAAATTTTGTGATTTCCTCATCAAAAAACATGTCAATTGTAATCGATTCGCCAGATTTTAGTTTGTCAATATTCGGATGATTTCTTAAATAATAAAAAGCCGAAATAATGTCCTGAACATTTTCAGTAACTACAATTGTTTTCTCTGTTTTGCGTTTGTAATCTTTTACCAAAACACGATTTTCATTTTGATTAAAAAAGCCTTCCTGATTTTTGGTGTATCCGCCTTCATCAATTTTTCTGACAAAACGATATGGACTTCCAGTTTCCTTATCAAAATAACTCTCGTACAAATCTTCTACTTTAAAGAAAAATTTTGACATACCGGTGGTATAACCTTTTCCAATCGCGTGATGTACTTTTTTATTATTGACTGTTGCGTCTTTTATTTCGAGTGTTGCGTAGCCGGCATTTACAATTCCGTAATGAATTCTGAATTTGAAAAATTCTCCTGTGCCAAAAGCATCTTCTTTTAGGGTATCGAAACTAAAGGACGTGAGGATTAATATGAGTAGGACTAGTTTTTTCATAGTACATTTTTTACATTTAATTATAAAGATAAATAAATGCAAATTCTATTCCAAATCTACTAAAACAAAAAAACTCAGTCAATAATGACTGAGTTTTTATGCTATTAACTAACCAAAAAACTATAAATTATGAAATTTATATCAATTCAGAAGGAAACCACCCCTTCTTGATTTGCGAGTGCAAAGATAGATACAAAGTCAAGAAAATAAATAGCAAAAGTCAAGTTTAACATATCATTTGCATAAAAAGCATAGTTTTATAGCGAATTTTTCTATATAATGTAAAAATATTGCGATTTTACAAAGTTCCTCTCAATTCCTGTTCTCTCTCGATTGACTCAAAAAGAGCTTTAAAGTTTCCGGCACCAAATCCTTTTGCACCCATTCTTTGAATAATTTCAAAGAAAAGTGTAGGTCGATCCTGAACCGGCTTTGTAAATATTTGTAAGAGATAACCATCTTCATCGGCATCGACCATGATCGCTAATTTTTCAATTTCATTCAAATCTTCTTTCATCATGTCCATATGAACGCCCAATCTTTCCGGGATCGCCTGATAATAAGTATGAGGAGGAGCAGATAAAAATTCAACTCCGCGTGATTTTAGATCAGAAACGGTTTTGATAATATCATCTGTTGCGATAGCAATATGCTGAATTCCGGGACCGCCATAAAAATCTAAGTATTCCTCGATTTGTGATTTTTTCTTTCCTTCTGCCGGTTCGTTGATTGGAAATTTAATTCTTCCGTTTCCATTAGACATTACTTTACTCATCAAAGCAGAATATTCTGTATTGATTTGTTTGTCATCAAAAGATAAGAAATTCACGAATCCCATTACTTCTTCATAGAATTTTACCCAGGTATTCATTTCATTCCAGCCCACATTTCCAACCATGTGGTCTATATATTTTAATCCCGTAGGCGCCGGATTATAATCTGATTTCCATTCTTTGTAACCGGGCAGAAAAACGCCATTGTAGTTTTTTCTTTCTACAAAAATGTGAACGGTTTCTCCATAAGTGTAAATTCCGGAGCGAACCACTTCTCCAAACTCATCAGACTCTACAGTGGGTTCCATAAAAGATTTAGCACCACGTTTAATGGTTTCTTCATAAGCGCTGCGGGCATCTTCAACCCAGAGAGCGGCAACTTTTACCCCATCTCCATGTTTTTGAAGATGCGCATGAATTGGAGAATCCTGATTTAAAGGCGTTGTTAAAACAATTCTGATTTTATCTTGTTTCAAAACATATGAGGCCTTGTCTCTTACTCCGGTTTCTAATCCGGCGTAAGCCAGAGATTGATATCCGAAAGCAGTTTTATAGTAATGTGCCGATTGTTTTGCGTTTCCTACATAAAATTCTACATAGTCTGTTCCTAATAACGGAAGGAAGTCTTGTGCTCCTTCAAAGATTTTTTCTAATCCGTATTCTACTGATTTTATTTCTTTACTCATGATAAGCCCCCTAACCCCCGAAGGGGGAATTCCTATTAGGGGTAAATAGGATTTTAGTTAAATAATATTTTAATCGTATGTTTTTTACAAATAATACGAGAATTTCTAATTTCCCCTTCGGGGGTTAGGGGGCTTCAGTCCAAGACTTATAATACTGACCATCATCCAGTCCCATAGCTTCTTCAGTAACCATCAATGGTCTGAAAGTATCAACCATAACGGCTAATTCCTGAGTTTCTTTATGACCAATACTACGTTCCATTGCGCCAGGTGCTGGTCCGTGTGGAATTCCTTTTGGATGTAAAGTAATATGACCCTGCTCAATATTATTACGGCTCATAAAATCGCCATCAACATAGTACAAAACTTCGTCTGAATCTATATTGCTGTGGTTGTATGGTGCCGGAATTGCTTTTGGGTGATAGTCGTAAATTCTCGGACAGAACGAACAAACGACAAAAGTAGCCGTTTCAAAGGTTTGATGTACCGGAGGCGGTTGGTGAACACGTCCTGTTATCGGTTCAAAATTATGAATCGAAAATCCGTACGGGAAATTATAACCGTCCCAACCCACAACATCAAAAGGATGAGTGGCGTAAACTACTTCGTGAATCATGCCTTCTTTTTTAATTTTAATTAAAAAATCGCCTTTTTCGTCATGAGTTTCCAATTCGTTTGGCAAAATAAAATCACGCTCACAAAAAGGAGAATGTTCTAAATGTTGGCCCGATTGGTTTTTATAACGTTTTGGCGTGTAAAAAGGAGAGTAGGATTCGACATAAAATAGTCGGTTTTCTTCCGTCTCAAATTCTATTTGGTAAATAATACCTCTCGGAATAATTAAATAATCGCCATATTCAAACGGAATATTTCCTAACATGGTTCTTAATTTTCCTTTTCCTTGATGGATGAAAAGCATTTCATCTGCGTCGGCATTTTTGTAGAAATAATTTCGCAGAGATTCTTTAGGAGCGGCCAGACCAATAATGCAGTCTTTGTTGACCAGCATGGCTTTTCGACTATCCAGAAAATCATTCTCCGGTTTTAGTTCAAAACCTTTAAATAATAATGATTTTATATTTTTTCCGATTGCAATTTTGGGTTCAACCGAGTAGGAGTTTAAAATTTCCTTAACCTGCGTAGGTCTGTGAACATGATAAGATAAAGACGAATGTCCATGAAAACCTTCGGTTCCAAACAGCTGTTCGTAATAAAATCCGCCGTTTGGTTTTTCAAATTGAGTATGTCTTTTTTGAGGGAAGTCCCCAAGTTTATGATATAGTGGCATGGCTTTTCAATTAGATAATTTGTAAATTAGATAATTCGAAAATGTGAATTGCGAACAGCTAACTGGCTCAATTTTTCAATTGACCCGCTACGATCTCAATTCGATAGCCCTTTATTCCGGATTTCTTTTAATAAGGAATTGAAGATACTCTAATAAACCTGTCCATTTTGTTTTCATTATAACAAATGTCGTAATTTTTATGAATCAAAATTACATATTATATTATTTATAACATAAAATTTTTATAAAAAGTCAGCTTAAAACATAAAACCTATGCTGAACCATGTAAAGCTTTTTGACATTTCCGGCGACCAGGACTGTTTAATTTCAATTGGGCCAATTATGGTTTCTAATCCGTAACCAAGAGCATAACCGGAATATTTTGGCATTGAAATCCAGTCTACTGTTGTGAAAATATCGTCGCCTAAATTGGCAAAATTTGCCGAAAAATTAACGTGATTCTTTTTAAAAATCTCGTAATCTAACGTAATGTCTGATTTTATATAACTGTTTCCGGCGATACTTAAAAAGTCGTATCCGTAAAAATAATTAAAATTGTTGATTTTGTTGTAGCCATAACCTCCCAGTATAAAATCAAAATAAGGTACGCTGTCACTGCCAATATTAAATCCAGCATCGGCTCCAATTTTAATGGTAGCTCTTCTAAATACGGTTTTCACGAAAGAAATCTCAGCTTTTGCGATAGAGAAAGGCTTGAATTTTTTAGTATAATCAGATGAAGCCAAATATGTTTGCAGATCTGTAGAGAAATATAAACCAGAATTAGGATAATATTTGTCATCAAATGAATCGTATTTTAAATAGGCAAATGCACTAAAATAGCTGCTCTTGTCAATAATGTTTTCTGTGTTAGCAAGCGTTGGCGAATTTATTTTAAGGTATTTATATTCGAAACCACCGCCCATTAAAAATTTTTGCACGAAAATTGTTTGAAAGTAAGCCTGATTGTTCAAGTCCATAAAATCGACATTGATCAAATTTACGTTCGGATTTTCTGAAACCAGTCCACTCAAACTTGTAGTCACATTTCGGTTGAACTGATTGAGTCTGGAGCGAAACCCGAAGCTAATGTTAAAACCATTTTCGACATAGTAGTTTAAATCATATCTAAAATTATCTCCTAAAATAATGTCCAGAGAAGTAACATCATTTTTTAAAAACGTTTTTTTGTGTGTAAGATTTAATAAAACACCACTTTTATAAAGACCGTCATAATGAAGACCCAGCTTTAAGTATGTCTGTGTTGGATTTTCTCTTAAAACCAGATCCAGTTGATCCTTATCTCCGTCTGGCTGCAAACAGTAAGATATGGTGCTAAAGTTTTGAGTAGCATTCAAATTGTTAATTCCGGTTTTTAGATCGTCGTAAGTAATCGTACTTCCAGGTTTAAAACGAAGCTTTCCGCGAATGTATTCTCTTGTAAAATTGTCTAACGGATCACTGTTTATCTTCGTAACTTCAATAGTATCTGTGGCAATTTTTAGTTTTGGTTTTTTATAAAAATTATCCTCGTTCACCAATGTTTTGATTTTTTCGTAAACGGCAAAGGCAGCTTCTTCTCCTTTTCTGATGATTTCTTCTCCTTTGTCAAATGAAATTACGCCATAATCCCGAATATCCGGTTTGATATAAACATCGGTATCTTTTATTTTGCTTTTCATTTTGTCAATAGATTGCAGATTGGTGATCTGAACCAAAATTCGGGTCGCGTTTTTGAGGTTTTTACGTTTCATTAAATCATCCTGAACGTCCACACCAATAATAATATCGGCTCCCAGGTTGCGAACTTCCTGTATGGGATAATTGTTTACCACACCACCATCGACCAATAAATTTCCGTCGATTTCTACCGGAGTAAAAAGAGAGGGAAATGCGGCACTTGCCATCATGGCCTGAACAAGGTTTCCTTTGTTAAGCAAAACTTCTTCTCCGGTTTCGATATTGGTTCCGATGCATAAAAAAGGAGTTGGTAATTTGTTGAAATCACGAACATGACGCACATTTCTGGTCAGGCTGCTCAATAAATTATAATTGTACATTCCTTTTGAAAGGGCTTCGGGAATGCCGACTCTAAAATTGCTAAAAGGCAGAACGATCGCATATAACTCGTCATTTTTTTTACCGTAAAAATTCTTTGAAGAGCGCGGAATATAATCGTTTATTAATTCATCGAAATTGGTTTTTTTGAAAATAGAATCAATTTGCGAAGCATTATAGCCGGAGGCATAAAGTCCGCCAATTACAGATCCCATGCTGGTTCCGCCAATATAATCGATTTTAATTCCGGCTTCTTCCAAAACTTTCAATACGCCAATATGTGCAAAACCTTTAGCACCTCCACCACTTAAAACCAAACCAATTTTTGGTCTTTTGTTCTCCGTTTTTACTTCTTGTGAAAATGATTTTTGAGGAAGTAGTAATAATAGTGTCAAAAGTACGGATGCCACGCCCCAGATGGTAATGGAAAACTGCGAGAGGCAAAAGGTTATTTTTTCCTGCCATAAAAGAGCGACGTAAGAAGCTCCTTTTTTGGGATTGGAAAAAAATCCTTTTGACCGAGTATTTGTAATGGACAGCTGGCTTAGGCGCATAAAAAAATAACTAGTTGGTTGTGTAAAAGTCGGCAATTTTTTTTGCTTTTGATCGATTATCTTAATATGATTCTGTTTTTGAAAGTATTAATTTTTTGTTGCGATCGTATTTCCAAATATCCGTATGTGTTCTTGCGCCGCCCCTGCAACTTGAGCTAAGTGTTTTTTTTATTTTGTCGACTTTTATATCGCAAAACATATCGCATTTTGGGTTGTAATTGGGCGGGAATTTCAGGAGATCAAATTGTTGTGTTTTCGAATTGAAAATAAAAATTTGATAAATCGTATAAACACCCATTCCGTCTTCTGTATGATAAGCAGCAAAATCTGTAAAACCGTCAAAATTATAATCGTTTATTTCAAGATGAGATGGTTTTCCTGTTATTGAAGTTTCGATATTTTTTATAATTTGAACTTTACCGGTTTTTACATTTCTAATTTCTGCCATTTGCTCCATGTCTTCGTTAGCTGTAGAACCAGAACTTGTTTTTAGACTAATTTTGATTTTGCTTTTGTCTTTTTGTACCAATGAGATCTTGTTTTGACTGTAAGAAAAAGTAAAAACAAAGTATAAACAAATTTGTAAAAAGTATTTTTTCAAAGTAATTAGTTTTCTTTAGGATGATAGAATTCAACAATTTTTTTGGCTCGTGATACACCTACAACGTCAGATATTTCTTTTTCTGTCGCCAACTTTAATCTTTTAACACTTTTAAAATGTTTAATTAAGCTGAGCATGGTTTTTTCGCCAATTCCGGGTATGCTTTCCACAGACGAATTAAGGGCGGCCTTGCTTCGTTTGTCGCGGTGAAAAGTGATTCCGAACCTATGCGCTTCATTTCGTAATTGCTGAATGACTTTCAGGGTTTCAGATTTTTTATCTAAATACAGCGGAATGGAATCGCCCGGATAAAAAAGTTCCTCGAGACGTTTGGCAATACCTATGATGGCAATTTTTCCGCGCAAACCCAGTTCGTCAATACTTTTTAATGCTGCCGAGAGTTGTCCTTTTCCACCGTCAATAATGATCAATTGCGGTAAAGGTTCATTTTCATCTAATAATCTTTTATAACGTCGATACACAATTTCTGTCATCGAAGCAAAATCATCGGGACCTTCTACGGTTTTTACATTAAAATGGCGGTAATCTTTTTTACTTGCTTTTCCGTCTTTAAAAACGACGCAGGCCGCAACCGGATTTGTTCCCTGAATATTGGAGTTATCAAAACATTCGATATGGCGCGGTTCAGACGGAAGTCTTAAATCTTTTTGCATTTGCGCCATAATGCGGTTCGTATGCCTGTCCGGATCTACAATCTGAAGTTGTTTCAATTGCTCAATTCGGTAAAATTTGGCATTTCGAATCGATAAATCTAAAATTTGTTTTTTATCTCCAAGCTGCGGAATGGTGGTTTTAATGTTTTCGCCCAAATCAATTTCAAAGGGAACAATAACTTCTTTTGACATTAACTGAAAACGCTCACGAAGTTCTATAATAGCCAATTCTAATAATTCTTCATCACTTTCGTCCAGTTTTTTCTTGATTTCTAACGTGTGAGAGCGAATAATCGAACCGTGTGATATTTGTAGAAAGTTAACATAAGCAGCACTTTCATCAGACACAATCGAAAAGACGTCAATATTAGTAATCTTCGGGTTTACAATTGTTGATCTTGATTGGTAATTTTCAAGAATGTCTATTTTTTCTTTTATTTTCTGTGCTTCTTCAAAACGTAAATCCTGCGCATACTGATTCATTAAGCGCTTGAAATCTTTCATGCTTTCCTTGAAATTTCCTTTTAGGATTTCGCGAATCGCATCGACTTGTCTTTGGTATTCTTCTAAAGGTTCCATGCCTTCGCACGGGCCTTTGCAATTGCCAATATGATATTCCAGGCAAACTTTAAATTTGCCCGATTCGATATTGGATTTGCTTAAATCGTATGTACAGGTTCTCAGCGGATACAATTCTTTAATTAAATCCAGAATCGTATACACCATTTTGAAATTCGTATACGGGCCATAATATTCAGAGCCGTCTTTAATCATTCTTCTCGTTAAAAATATTCTCGAGAAAGGTTCTTTTTTAATACAGATCCACGGATAGCTTTTGTCATCGCGAAGCAGTACATTGTAGCGTGGCTGTAAACTTTTTATTAGGTTGTTTTCTAATAAAAGGGCATCTGTTTCTGTTGGAACTACGATATGTTTTATGGTTACGATTTTTCGAACCAGGACATTCGTTTTTCGCGTATCATGAATTTTATTGAAATAGGAAGAAACCCTTTTTTTTAGATTTTTGGCTTTGCCCACATATAAAATTTTCCCGTCTTTATCATAATACTGATAAACGCCGGGATTATCTGGCAAGGTGAGAATTTGAAGATCTAAGGACGGATTTGACATTCTGTTTTGTTTGTGAAGATGGGTGAAAAGCGTTTTCAAAAACCATTCCGATTTTACAAAAAAAGCTTAACACTGATTTAGTTTCAAATTTACGAAATCAAAAGAATAATTTCTATATTTAGATTTTATAATTCTACATGAAAAATAGTACGCCCCTAGTTATTTTTGGTGAATCGATTTTGCCGGGAGAACATAAAACCATTAATGTCGAAATAGCCAGATTACATACTACCACAAAACTGAATATTCCTGTAATCGTAAGGCGTTCAAAGATTGAAGGTCCTGTGGTTTTGTTTTCGGCGGGTATTCATGGTGACGAAATTAATGGTGTCGAAATTGTGCGACAGATCATCAGCAAGAAAATAAACCGCCCCGAGAGAGGAACCATAATTTGCATTCCGATCATTAATATGTATGGTTTTGTCAATAAATCGCGCGAGTTTCCAGACGGAAGAGACCTAAACCGTGTTTTTCCTGGTAGTAAAAAAGGTTCTCTGGCAAGCCGATTTGCATATCACATTGTCGAGCAAATTTTACCAATCATCGATTTTGCTGTCGATTTTCATGCAGGTGGTGCGAGCCGTTTTAATGTGCCTCAAATCAGGATCACAGAAAATAATATGGATTTGAAATTGCTGGCCGACATTTTTAATGCACCCTTTACTTTATATTCAAGAAATATTGCCGGATCTTTTAGAAATACTTGTGAGAGAGCCAATATAAAAATGTTGCTTTTTGAAGGTGGAAAATCACTTGATATTAACAATACCGTTGCCAATGAAGGTGTAAAAGGGGTAAAGCGTTTACTGAATTATTTGAATATGCTGGATCCTAAGCATGTGGTTGAACCTGCTTTAGAATCTTCGATCTATATCAAGCATTCGGTCTGGCTTCGTGCAAAATGCTCTGGTTTGCTTCATGATTATAATATGGTGGGGAAATTTGTAACCAAAGGGACTATTTTAGCAATTATAACAGATCCGTTTGGAAAATTTGAGCAAAAAGTAAAAGCGCCACACGATGGATTTGTGATCAATGCCAATCATTCTCCTATTGTATATGAGGGCGATGCGATTTATCATGTCTCTAAAAACATTACCGACAATGCCGACCAGTAAAAAAGAACTCCGACTTCATTATAAAAATCTACGCAAAGAAATTTCTACAGAAGAAATTGAAGAAAAAAGCCTGGCTATTGCCAACAACCTCATTCAGCTGCCTATTTGGGATAAAACGTATTACCATGTTTTTCTCCCTATTGCAGAACATAAGGAAGTGGATACCGAATTTATTCTGCATTTACTTTCCGGAAAAGATAAGGAAATCGTAATCTCTAAAAGCGATTTTGAAACACGGGAAATGACTCATTATTTATTGACAGACAATACTAAAATCAAAAAAAACGAATATAATATTCCAGAACCCATAAACGGACTTCAGGTACCTACTCAAAATATTGAGGTTGTTTTTGTACCTCTTTTAGCTTTTGATGTTTTTGGAAATCGAATTGGTTACGGAAAAGGTTTTTACGATAAATTTCTTGCAGGTTGTAAACCGGAAACTATAAAAATTGGTCTTTCTTTTTTTGAATCAGTACATCAAATTGATGACGTATTCGAATCAGATATAAAATTAGATTATTGCGTTACGCCCGAGAAGGTTTATACATTTTAATTATAGCTAGTATTTCTGTAGAAACGCCCAGCAACAAGTCTTAACAAGGATTTTTACCCTTTCAGGACGCTAACGAATTGCCTAATGGCTTAATAAATTTGCTTGCAATACTATCTCGTGATATAATAATTTTTTTACGTATACCATTAATACTTTAAAATTGCTTATATCATTTGTAGCGCACCATAATTTTTTTTCTGGCTGTAAAAATATTTAACAAGAATCTTGGCATTAAATTTGGATTGCGCAAAATGCAGATAATTTTGTTAGTACATCCGGAATGCTAATTATTATTTGAGACAAACAAATCATTTATTAATTCTTAAAAATTTATCCTAATGAAGAATAAACCTTTTTATTTTATGGCATTCCTTTTTCTTGTTTTTGTAAGTTGTAAAAAACAAGATGCAGCAACAGAAACTTCAGATTCAATGATTGTGAACGCAAGTGCGCCTGAAGAAATCCCCCAGGAAGACATTTCAGATTCTAATACGGAAAGTTATGCCGAACTCGAAGAAAACCCTTTTGAGTCTCCAAAAAAAGCTCCCCTTTCTACCTTTTCCATCGATGTTGATAATGCCTCATATACTAATATTCGCCGTTTTATTAACGATGGGCAAAAAGTTCCTAAAGATGCTGTTCGCATTGAAGAAATGATGAATTTTTTCAAATACAAATATCCACAGCCAGAAGGACAAAATCCGTTTTCTATTAATACCGAAGTAAGTGAGAGCCCTTGGAATAAAAATTCATTGTTATTGAAAATAGGTTTACAAGGCAAAAATATTCCGATGACGAATCTTCCTGCTTCCAATCTTGTTTTTTTAATTGATGTTTCAGGCTCTATGAGCGATGCGAATAAACTTCCGTTGCTGAAAGAATCGATGAAAATTTTAGTAAAAGAGCTTCGTCCGCAAGATAAAGTTTCGATTGTGGTGTATGCCGGATCTGCAGGAGTGGTTTTAGAACCAACATCTGGAGATAATAAAGAGGAAATTATGGACGCTTTTAATGATTTGAGTGCAGGAGGAAGCACCGCAGGCGGAGAAGGAATTGAACTGGCTTATAAATTAGCGCAGCAAAACTTTATCAAAGAAGGAAATAATCGAGTTGTGATTGCTACAGATGGTGATTTTAATGTTGGTGCATCATCTGATGGTGATATGGAAAAACTGATCGAGGAAAAAAGAAAATCAGGCGTGTTTTTAACTGTTTTAGGATTTGGAATGGGGAATTACAAAGACAGTAAAATGGAGATTCTTGCTGATAAAGGAAATGGAAATTATGCCTATATTGATAACATTCAGGAAGCCAATCGATTTTTAGGAAAAGAATTTAAAGGTTCTATGTTTGCGATTGCAAAAGATGTAAAAATACAAATTGAGTTTAATCCGAAACACGTTCAGGCTTATCGTTTAATTGGATACGAAAATCGCCGATTGAAAGATGAAGATTTTAAAAATGATAAGATTGATGGCGGCGAACTAGGGAGTGGACATACCGTTACGGCACTTTATGAAATTATTCCAACAGGAGTCGAAAGTAACTATGTTCCGTCTGATTTAAAATACACAAAAGTAAAAACAGACGAATCTAATTATAGTGATGAACTTGCGACCATTAAATTCCGTTATAAAAAGCCGGATGGTGATAAAAGTATTGAAATTGTGAATACAATACCAAACAAGAAAATTGCTTTAGACAGGAGTTCTGCTGATTTTAAATTCACAACTGCAGTTGCCTGGTTTGGTTTAAAATTAAAAGAGTCAAAATACATCACTAATTCAACTTCGGCAGACATAAAGAAATTAGCAAAAGAAGGATTAGCGAATGATGATGAAGGCTACAGAGCAGAATTTGTACGACTGGTAGAGGCAGTAAACTAGTATAAATTCCATAAATGAAAATCCCAAATTCCAAGTTTGATTGGAATTTGGGATTTTTTTATTTGATGTTTTAATAATCTACTGCAGTTTAAAGTATTTTATTTTGGTATTACCACATACTATCTCTGATATCCCAGTTTCATTTTCTTTTCCAATGTAATAAGCAATTAACTCTCCAGAAGTTTCATCGACATTATAACTCCAAACTTCTTTGTTGAAATACACGATTAAAAGCGGATCAAAATTCATAGTCAGTTTTTCTGAAAATATTAGTTTTTCGCTCTTTATTAGATTCCATTTTTTGCTTTTTGGATAAAGCTCATAAAATAGTATTTGATTAGGATCTATAGTAATCATTTTTCCGACAACACTGTCTGATGGTTCCCTTAATGCCCAAGATTCAACATTTAGCATTTTCCAATTACCGACTAATTTCTGTTTCAATTTTTCGCGAAAAACAAGTTTTAATGAATCTGTTTTTTGAAAAGATTTATTCTTTATCTCCTCGTTGAATCCTAAAATTTGAGATTGGGAAAAAAGATTATAAGCAACAGTGAGATCACGATTTTTCATAGCAGCATGACCTTCTGTAAAAAGTTTCTTTTGGTAATCTTCTGGGTTTGTATCTTCCTCCTGTGAAAAAAGAAGATTTGAAAAAGTAAGGAATATTAGTAAAATTAGCTTTTTCATTAGAATGTAATATTAGTGGATTTTATAATTGCATTCTCAAAAAAAAATTACTTCACTTCCTTAATTGTATTTCCATCAATCCAACCTTCAGTTCCGTCGGTTAGTTCGATTTTTTTCCATTGTCCGAGGGTTTCTATCACATATACTTTTGCACCTTCATGCAATAAGAAAATGGCAGCTCCGGCTTTTTGCGGTTCACTTCTTACTTCACTTAATTCAGCAAAAACTATAGCAGGCCGATCATTATCAAAATGATTTTTTTCAGACATTCCAGCAGAAATGTTTAATCCCAAAGCCACTATAAGAATAAACATGCCAATAAAATAGATTCTTTTTGAAAGCGTGAGTTCAGAAAAATAATAGCCTATAAAACTCAATAAAAAGGCAAATGCTATTACAACAGAAATTTTGGCCCAGGTATTGTAATGAAAAATGCCGGTAAAGTTCTGAATTAGTTTTGCAAAACCTACTTTAGGAATCTCCTTAATTTCGTCTATGGTAAGCTTTTTAGCAAATTTGAGATTATTTAGGGTTTCCGGGTCATTTGGTTTTAATACCAGCGCTTTTTCATAATTATAAATTGAAGGAGCTACTTTATTAAGCTTGTAGTAACTGTTGGCTAAATTAAAATACAATTCAGCAGATTGTTGCTTATCTTCTTTAATAACATTTTCGTATTCCTGAACGGCTTCCTGATATTGCCCTTTTTGATATAAAGCATTCCCCTTTTCAAAGCCATTTTGAGCAAAGAAAACCTGAGAGATTAATAAAAAGAGATATACTATATTTTTCATTTCTAAATTTGTAAAGAGATTTTAAACTTTAATAAACCTAACAGGGTGTAAAACCTGTTAGGTTTGTTTTATCTACACAATTTGCTTTTCTAATGCTGAAATTATCAAAACAGCCTTGTCATAATCCTGCTGAATCGATGCACTCGAGGCCGGAGCAAAACGTGCATATTCACAGTTTTCTGTCAACACAATAAAGTTTTGAACGGTTTCTGGATCTGCATTTCTTGATAACAGCAGTTCGCGAATATTGTCCTTACTCATTTCTGATGTTTCAATATGTAATTTTGCTTTCAGGAAATTGTGCATTGCTTTTTCTAACGCAATATAAAATGGCTCCTTATTGTTTAGTTGTTTTTTAGCTTCAGACAAATATTTTTTGGCCAGTTTGTTGTTCATCTTAATTCGGTTTCCGGCAACATCACTGTCAATTGCTTCTTTTTTCTTCTTAATCAAAATGATAATTGGAAGAATGATGAAAGGAAGGAATAATAAGCCATAGTACAAGTTAGAACCGTAAAAATCATTTTTGGCTATAGCAACCAAAGTTGTTTTTGGTTTTATGAACTTAAATTGTTCTGTTTTAACAATGACGTTTTTAGAAGCACTAGCAGTTGTATTGGCTTCGGCCTGCATTGGTCCGTCTAAAACATCGATCATTACCTCTTGAGAAGTGATCGTTTTATAAGAACCGGAGCTCAAATCAAAGTATGAAAACTGCATTGGTTTAATGGCATATTTTCCTTTGTATTGCGGAACTATAGTATACTTATCAGAAATTTTTCCTGACATTCCGGAAAGTGATGTTGTTACTTTTTCATCATGAACAGGATCATACATTTCAAGCGCATTAGGCACAACCGGTTTGGGTAAAGTAAACAATTTCATGTTTCCTGTTCCTGCCGCGCTAACAATTAAGTCAAGGCTTTCACCACTTTTAAGGGTGGTTCTTGATGGAGTTACCGTAAAATTAAAACGACCCACTGCACCACTAAAACCTTCTGGTTTATTAGCTTCAGGCAATGGTCTTACATTAATGGTTTTTGCACCTGCCGAAACTACTTTATTGTCGTCTGTAATGATCATTTGACCAAACATATCGCGTCGATTTGTTGGTAATTGAACACCAATGTCTAACGAAAGTGGCTCAATAGTAAGACGTCCTGATTTTTGAGGATATAAAATGGTCTTTTTTAAGACAACAAAATAACATCTTTGGCCTTGGTAACTTCCTTCTTCAACAGACAATTGTCTGATATCAATATTCTGATTCCAGAAATCATTGTATTTTGGTTTGGCAAGTTCCTTAAAACCTGTAACGTTAATGTTGTTGAAGTATAATTTGTAAACGACTGTAATAGGTTCGTTTAAATACGGATTTGTTTTAGAGATTTCAGCAACAAGATTAAGCATTTCGCTTCCAGACCCTTGTTGTCCCTGAGGTCTGCTGTCATTTGGATCTCTCTCCTGAGCAACTGCATTAGTAACAACAATTTTTAAAGGAGATGTTTTATAAACCTGACCATTATATTCAATTGACGCTTGTCTGATCGTTAAAGTTCCTTTTTTGTCGGGCTGTAAAATGTACGAATAGATTTTTTGAAAAGAGCTTCTCCCGTTTACCCAGGATTGACTTATTTGCTGACTCGGGCCTGCGACGATTCTAAAACCATCAAATGTAGGCTGGTCGAAATTATCTCCATCAACATTCATGATAAAATCAACTCGAAGTCTTTCGTTTAGTCCAAGCGTGTTTTTGCTAACTCTGGCTTCAAATTGAACTTGAGCCATAAGCCCTTGAAAAGTGAATAGTAATAGAATTAAATATCTTTTCATTTAATGTTTAATCGTTGTTTGTTTAACTGTTTAATCGTTTTTTTATTGTTTAATCGCTTATTTGTTTAACTGTTTAATCGTCACAGTTTGGCCGAATATACAAATTAACAAATAAACGATTAACCAAAATCCTACCAGTCTTTTTCTGCTTTTTTAGGATTTCCTTTTACTTTTTGAGCGTTAACTTTATCCTGAATTTTCTTTTCTTCATTATTAACCGCGTCTAGTAAATTCTGAACACGATCCTTAGAGATTCCGCCGGGCTGTGGTTTGGGTTGTCCTTTATTTTCAGACTTATCGTCTTTTTTAGGATCATTTTTACCATCTTTTTTATCCTTGTCTTTATCTCCCTTATCGTCTTTTTTGTCTTTGTCCTTGTTCTTATCTTTATCTTTGTCCTTATCTTTATTTTTATCTTTATCCTTGTCCTTGTCTTTATTTTTGTCCTTGTTGTCGTTTTTCGGAGGATTTTCTTTTAGTTTTTGTTTGGCCAAAGCATAGTTGTAACGTGTTTCGTCATCAGTTGGATCGTTGCGTAGGGCGTTTTTGTAAGCTTCAACTGCAGGACCATATTCTTTTTCTTTCATCAAAACATTTCCTAAATTGTGAAAGGCCTTATGTTTCTCAGGTCTTGTTTTAGCACTTTTTATCGCTTTCGCGTAAGCGTATTTCGCCTCTGCAATCTGATTTTGTTTGTAATTCGTATTTCCTAAATTATAAGTAGCCGCAGCACGTTTTGGAAATTTTGATGCCGAGATTCGGTAATTTGCCTCTGCATCAACAAATTTATTCTGCTTATATTCTTCATTGGCTTTAGGCAATGTTTTATCCTTTTCCTGAGCAGCAACCGCTAAAGAAAATGTGAGTAAAATATAAAGAAGTAAATTTTTCATTCTAATTTTTTATTTTTTGTTCGAAATGTATTCTGAACAATTATTTCTTTTCGTTAAATAAATTCAACTCTTTAATCCAGTTTGTTTTTCTTTCTAACAGAAAAATATCAGCAAACAACAATAAGAAAGCAAAGCCGATAAACCATTGAAATTGCGATTGAAATTCTGCCATTTGCGTCGCTTCAAATTCTGTTTTCTGAATGTTGTTTAAGGCATTTTTGATGTATTCCAGCACTTCCTTCGTGTTTCCACCATATACATATCCGCCCTTAGTAGCTTTTGCGATCGTTTTTAAGCCTTCCTGATTTAGTTTGGTGATTACAGTTACACCGTTTTGATCTTTTTGGTAGCTTCTGATGATGCCGTTTTCTTTCAGCGGAATTGTTCCGCCTTTTTCTGTTCCAACACCAATAGTAATGATTTTCATTCCCATTTTGTTAGCCTCTTCAGCTGCAGACGGAGCGCCTTCAGAATGATCTTCTCCATCAGAAATCAGAATCAATAACTTACTGGTTTTGCTTTTTTCATCAAAATAGGTTGATGATAGTCGAATTGCTTCATCAAGTGAAGTTCCTTGTGATGAAACCATATCCGGCGTCATACTTTGAAGGAACATTTTGGCTACGCTGTAATCAGATGTTATGGGCAAAACCGGAAATGCGCTTCCGGCGTAGGCAACAATTCCAATTCTGTCGCTTCCTAAATTATTAATGATTTGAGAAACCAACTGTTTACTTTTATCCAAACGACTTGGTGCCACATCCTGAGCAAGCATACTTTTAGAAACGTCAACGGCAAAAACAATATCAATTCCTTCTCGTTTTACGGTTTCCATCCTTGTTCCCATCTTCGGATTCACTAATCCGATGATTAAACAAGCCAGAGCTAGAAGTAAAACAGAAATTTTTAATACAGGTTTAAAAACAGAACGATCCGGGCTCAGTTTTTTGACCATTTCAAGGTCACCAAATTCGCGTTGTTTTTTTCTCTTCCAATATAAATTGAAAAGAAAAACACACAGCACAATTGGCAGTAAGAATAAAAGATATAAATATTTTTTTTCGTCTAATTCCATAAATTTTTTAAAATTCCAATCCTTAATGTTCTAAATTCCAAACTTAAAAACTCCAAATTCCAATGTAATTTGATTTCAAAATTGGAATTTACTCATTTTGAAAAAATTAAATAAAGCTTCTGTAAACTGTATTTCTTAAGCCCACTTCCAGCAATAATAAAAAGCCAGCAAGCAAAACAAAAACTCTATATTTTTCATCGTAATCGTAGAATTTTAATTCTTCGATTTCAGTGGTTTCCAATTTATTAATTGCTTTATAAATTTCGGCTAATCTGTCGTTACTGGTTGCTCTAAAATAGGTCCCTTCCGTTTTGCGGGCAATACTTTTCATCAACTGTTCGTCAATTTCAACCTTTTGCATTTTGAATAAAAAACCACCGTTTGGAGCGTATGCATAAGGTGATGGCGCCATTCCGTTAGTTCCAATTCCTATGGTATAAACCTTTATACCGTATTGTTTTGCAATATCAGATGCTGTTTCCGGCTCAATAAATCCGGCATTGTTAACACCATCTGTCATTAAAATGATTACACGGCTTTTTGCTTTACTGTCTTTAAGACGATTCACGGCAGTTGCCAAACCCATTCCAATCCCGGTTCCGTCTTGCAAAACCGTATCGTATCTAATGCCTTTTATGGCTTCTAAGATTATAGCTTTATCGCTGGTCACCGGTGTTTTAGTATAAGCTTCAGAGGCATATAATACTAACCCAATTCGGTCATTTGGCCTTTCTTCAACAAAATCTGCAGCAACTCTTTTTAAAGCTTCCATACGGTTTGGCTTTAAATCTTTTGCAAGCATACTGCCCGAAACGTCAATTGCCATTACAATATCAATTCCTTTTGTGGTTTTAGTCTGGTTGCTGATGTCTACAGTTCTTGGTCTTGCCAGGGCAATAATTAACGAACACAAAGCGATAATTCTAAAAACATAAAGGCTGGGTTTTAATTTGGTCAGCCATGATTCGCTGTTTTTAAAACCCTGCGTTGAACTCATTTTTAAAGTAGCCGATTGTTGGTTGCGTTTCCAGAAAAACCAGGCAATTGCAACCGGAATCAATAAAAACAGCCATAAGAATTCCGGATTTAAAAAAGTTAATTTTCCCATTAGTTATTCTCTTTTTTAAATTCAATAGAGCTTACAATTCGCTCTGAAATCTGTTGTCCGTAAGTATCGCCTTCTTTGTGTAAAATCAAAATTTGTTCAACTCCCATATCTTCCTGAAAAAATAAAAGTTCGTAGTAAAAACGGTGTGTTGTTTTAGTAAGAGGATCAATTTTAGAAAGTCCGCCAAATAATTTCGCTCCTTTTACACCATCTTTTGTTTCAAATTCTTCTTTTTTTATAATGATGTTTTGAAAATTTAGTCCTTCCAGCAATTGTAACCCCATTTTATCCGCGTCTTCAAAGCTATCTTTTTTCATTTCCTGCTTAGCTTTATAAGTAGCAACAGAAACACTAAACTCATCATTTAAATTGCCAAGAGCAAAGACATTCATTTCTTTTATGAAAGCAAATCCGGTCTTCGGCATTAATTTTTTAATGTCCATTCTTTTCAGAACCTGAGGCGTTTCTATAACTACACTTGGGTAACCGTATTCACTTTTAACCCATTCGCCCTCTAATAATTGTTTAGAAGAATTCATTAAAACCGTATCTTTTACATATACAAAACCTTTTGTTGCAATAAAATAGGAAGCGGTCAGTAGTATTAAACCAAAAACAGAAGCTGCAGCAATAGCAATTCGCTGGTTTCTTTGTTTTCTTAACTGTTCTTTAATTTGTTTTTGTTTTTGCGCTTCGTTTAGCAATTGATCTTCTTCATCCGGAATTTCTGTTGGAATTGCATTGTCAAGCGTTAAAATTACTTTCTGGATTTTATTGCGATCTTCTGTAATTTCAAATTCTAAAGGTTTTGATTTAGCAAATTTTACCAAATCTGCCTGACGTAAAACACGTTCTAAGTTTTCAACCGTTTCAGGTGTCAGCGTCATTCTTTTTTTAGTCGAAGCTGCTTTAATGGCTTGAATTAACTCAGAAGTTGTACTTTCCATTGCCGGAATGTGAATGGCTTCTTCAATATAATTACGGGCAATATCTGTTAACTCACTGTAATATTCTTTGATTTCGCCTTTTTGCCAAAGTTCTTTTTGCTCCAGATTGTTCATTAAGCTTGTCGCTTTTTCTATAGGAGTTTTATAAACCTCTTCTTCAATTTTTTTCTTTTGACGTATTTTGAGATACCAATACACAAAAACACCAATTCCTAAAAGAATAATGGCGGCCAGAACATATTTCCACCAATTCCCAATTCCGCTGTCATCAGCAGAAATATCTTTGATATCAAACATTTTTTGTTTTATAGTATCGACTTTTACATTGGCAACTTCAACACGAATCGAGTCTGATAAATAAGGTTTCTTGTCAATTAAAATCTGAACACTTGGAATTACATATTGTCCAGAATCAAATTGAGTTAAACCGTATTTTTTGATCAATTCATAAGTGTCATTTTTCTTTACAGTATCAACAGGATACGATTGAATGACTTCAAGAGAACCAAAGCTTTTTTGTTTTGGGAAAACAACTTTAGATTTTGAACTGACAACGGTTTTAAGCGTCAACTTAAACTCAGCCCCAATTTTGTTTCTTGTAGTATCAATGCTTGTTTCAACTTGTTTTTGTTGTGCAAAAACAGCCGAAGTAAGTAAAAATAAAAAGATGTAAAACTTTAATTTCATTTGATTTTTGATTTCAGATTTTATCTAAAATGAATGCTTAAAAAGGACGCACGGATGATGCGGATTTAAGCGGATTTTATTTTTTGGAATTATATATTCTTAAATCTAAATTTTAAAGATCTAAGAAGTCCAAAATTCTTAGCGTGACTTAAAATAGCCGAGTAATTTTGTTACGTAATTTTCGTCGACTCTGGTGTTTACAACCCCAGCGCCGGATTTACTAAAAATATCCTTGAAATAATTGACTCTTTCCTGATAATGTTTTTCGTAATTCATTCGAACCGTTTTTGAGCCCGTATCCACAAGTTGAATTTTCCCCGATTCAGCATCAAGCATCGAAACCATTCCTAAATTTGGAATTTTTTCCTCACGGATATCATAAACGCGAACACCGGTAATGTCGTGTTTTTTAGAAGCAATTTTTAAGGTCTGTTCGTAATTTTCAGACATGAAATCAGAAATCATAAAAACAATAGCTTTCTTTTTTTGAGTTCCTGATAAAAATTTTAAAGCCTGACCAATATCTGTTTTTTGACTTTTTGGTTCAAATTCGATCAGTTCACGAATGATTCGTAAAACATGCGAACGCCCTTTTTTTGGCGGAATATACAATTCGACGTTGTCAGAAAATAATATTAAGCCAATTTTATCATTGTTTTGTGTAGCCGAAAAAGCCATCGTTGCCGCAATTTCGGTGACGATGTCTTTTTTAAACTGACTTTTTGAACCAAAACCTTCAGAACCCGAAATATCAACCATTAACATCATGGTCAATTCGCGCTCTTCTTCAAAAACTTTTACGTGGGCTTCGTTATAACGTGCGGTAACATTCCAGTCAATATTACGAATATCATCGCCATACTGGTATTGACGCACCTCACTAAATGTCATCCCGCGCCCTTTAAATGAAGAATGGTATTCTCCCGAAAAGATATGATTGCTCAGCCTTTTGGTTTTGATTTCTATTTTCCGTACTTTTTTTAAAAGCTCTTTTGTATCCATTTGATTTGTTTAAAGTTTAAAAGTTTCAAGTTTCAAGTTTGCTTTACAACAACCTGAAACTTGAAACATTAAACAAATTTTTAAGGTACTTCAATCTCGTTTACGATTTTGTTGATGATGTCTACAGAAGTAATGTTTTCGGCTTCAGCCTCATAAGTGATCCCAACTCTGTGGCGTAACACATCATGTACAACGGCACGAACATCTTCTGGAATTACATAACCACGACGTTTAATGAAAGCGTAACATTTCGCCGCATTGGCTAGGTTGATACTTCCACGTGGCGACGCACCAAAGCTGATCAGCGGTTTTAAGTCTGCCAATTTGTATTTCTCCGGGTAACGGGTAGCAAAGATGATATCTAAGATATATTTTTCTATTTTTTCGTCCATGTAAACTTCGCGAACAGCTTCTTGCGCACGCAAAATTTGTTCTACAGAAACTACGGGATTTACTTTTTCATAAGATCCTTTCAGGTTTTGACGAATTACAAAACGTTCTTCATCAATTTTTGGATAATCGATTACAGTTTTCAGCATAAAACGATCGACCTGTGCTTCCGGAAGCTGATATGTTCCTTCCTGCTCCACCGGGTTTTGCGTTGCCAATACTAAAAACGGACGATCTAGTTTAAAGGTTGTATCGCCAATTGTAACTTGTTTTTCCTGCATCGCCTCCAAAAGTGCAGACTGAACCTTCGCCGGAGCACGGTTAATCTCATCGGCAAGTACAAAGTTGGCAAAAATTGGCCCTTTTTTAATCGAAAACTCGTTTGCTTTAATGTTGTAAATCATAGTACCGACAACATCGGCAGGTAATAAATCGGGAGTAAACTGAATACGGCTGAAAGAACCCTGAACAGCCTGTGACAAAGTATTAATCGCTAAAGTTTTAGCAAGACCAGGAACACCTTCAAGTAAAATATGTCCTTGACCTAAAAGACCAATTAATAAACGCTCGACCATATGTTTTTGGCCCACAATAACTTTGTTCATTTCCATTGTAAGAAGGTCGATAAAGGCACTTTCTCTTTCAATTTTTTCATTAATCGCTCTAATGTCTAAAGTCGTTGTATTTTCTTCCATATAAATATTTTTAAAAGCCTTTTTAAACCTTTGATTTTTACGCCTGATTTTTGAGAGTGCAAATTGAATATTTTTTGAGAAGTAAGATGTTAAAAAATGGTTAAAACTTCGACCAATAACCTAATTTTAAGGACGAATTGTGAATCTATTTTTATATTTTTAAGAACTTTGGTCAATATGTTTTAGAAAAGCATATTTATTACCAAAAATAACGCAATAAAACCATGAGTAAAACAACATTATCGCCCATAATTTCGGGCACTATGAATTGGGGAGTTTGGGATAAAAACCTTACAACTAAAGAAATGGAAAACATGATACAAATCTGTATCGAAAACAAAATTACCACTTTTGATCACGCCGATATTTACGGAGATTATACCACCGAAGCTGATTTTGGAAAAGCATTTCACAACAGTAAAATTTCTCGCGAAAAATTACAATTAATTACCAAATGCGGTATTCAGATGGTGGCTGAAAAACGTCCAAATAACAAATTAAAATATTATGATTATTCTAAAGATTATATTATTTGGTCTGTTGAAGAATCTTTAAAAAAATTAAAGACAGATTATGTAGATGTGTTTTTACTGCACAGGCCAAGTCCGTTAATGCAGGCCGATGAAATTGCTGAGGCAGTTGAAAAACTAAAATCAGAAGGAAAAATTATAGATTTTGGACTTTCTAATTTTACCAGTTCTCAAACCGAATTAATTCGTCAGAAAACAGAAGTAAGCTATAATCAGGTTCAATTTTCTGCAACGCATTATGAGCCAATGATTGATGGAAGTTTAGATTATATGCAAACACATAAAATTTGTCCGTTGTCATGGAATCCGTTGGGGACCGTTTTTAGAGAAGATACAAAAAAGACCCGACGATTAAAAAAATTACTTTCTGAGTTGGTTAAAAAATACAGTTTTGGTTCTGATACTCTTTTACTGGCCTGGATTTTAAAACATCCGTCAGGAATTGTACCCATTGCAGGAACCGTAAACATTGCCAGAATTCAATCTTTAATGAAGGCAGTTGAACTTGAAATGGACAAACAAGACTGGTTCGCGATCTGGACAGAAAGTATGGGCGATGATGTTGCTTAATTTTTAGTGTTCAGCTAATTTAGTGTCAAAAAATATTTGCTGCAGATTACGGGATTAAAATGATTTTTAAATCTTTAAAATCCTCTAATCTGTGGTAAAAAACAAGAAAAATATAATGAAAAAAACAGTTTTAATCACTGGTGCCACAAGCGGAATAGGAAAAGCCACCGCACAAATATTGGCAAAAAATAACTATAAAATCATTTTGTGCGGAAGACGTAAAGATCGATTAGAAGAATTGGAAAAAGAACTTTCGGTTTTTACAGAAGTTCATTCACTTTCTTTTGATGTTCGGGATAAAAATGAAGTTCTGGAACAAATTAGTTCACTTCCCTCAGCATTTTCGGATATTCATGTTTTGATCAATAATGCCGGAAATGCCCATGGTTTAGATCCGATTCAAACGGGAGACATAGACGATTGGGATGCCATGATTGATATCAATGTGAAGGGGCTTTTGTATGTTTCGAAAGCGGTGATTCCGAAAATGACAGCTAAAAATTCCGGACATATTATCAATATTGGTTCGACAGCTGCCAAAGAAGTTTATCCAAACGGAAATGTGTACTGCGGAACCAAACATGCTGTAGATGCTATAACAGCCGGAATGAGAATTGACCTGAATCCATTTGGAATCAGAGTAGGGGCGATTCATCCGGGAATGGTTGAGACAGAGTTTAGTGAAGTACGTTTTAAAGGTGATGTAGAACGAGCGTCTAATGTCTACAAAGGATTCGATCCGCTTCAGGCAGAAGATATTGCAGATATTATTCATTTTGTGGTTTCAAGACCCTATCATGTAAATATTGCCGATTTGGTTGTAATGAGTACCGCACAGGCTTCGTCGACAATTGTAAAAAGAGACTAGCTTAGATTTAGGCTAACTTAGACTTCTTAGATTTGAAGTTTTAGTAATCTTGAATCTGAGAAGTCTAAATAAAAACAAGATAAAATCGAATCGTCTAAAATCTAGTAATCTAAGAACTCTGACTAAATGATCAATAAACGCCTTTTGATAAAGAATTTACTAGCTCACAACGACGAGAGCAGTTTTTATGACAAAAAAAGGCAATTGAACCTGCATTCCCGAGAAGGAAAATCTAAGTTTTTAAAACACATTTGTGCGCTTTCAAATTCAAATCCGGCCAATAATTCTTATATCGTGGTTGGAGTGGAAGATCAGGATAACGAAATCGTGGGCGATGATTTTTTTGATGACAGCAGAATTCAGAATCTTGTAAATGCGTTTCTGGAAAATCCTCCAAAAATTCAATACGAGAACGTACCTTTTCCAAATCTTCCAAAAGATCGGGTTATAGGTTTGGTTACCATTAAGCCTAAGAGTCAGGTTTCGCATTTCAAAAAAGGAATTCATACCATACCTGCAAACAGTGTGTTTATACGCAGAGGCAGCAATTCGGTTCCTGTTGAAGGTGAAATCGAAAAAAATTATCAGAATACAGAAACTGTCATCGGAATTGAAAATAGTTCCCGAAACAGCATTCAGTATACACTCGATGGCGTAATTGATTTTATGAATTTCAGGCATAAAGACATGTCTCCGAAATACAATGTTTTTAAAGAATTATTTGTTATTTGCTGGGCAGGAGTTCCTAAAAAATCGCGTGATAAAACGTTTCTTTCCCGAGTTGATATCGAATTGATCAACGAACAAATCAAACTTTTTTATTCTGCTCAGGATGTTGTAACGATTGTCTATGATGAGGATAGTTTTACGATAACAGAATACGTTCCTTTAGGTTTAAATGACAAAACGAGTTATTATCCATTAGAAAAACAAACAATTCATTTTTTTGACAACGGTTATTACAAAATTGATCGGGAAATGCTTTTTCAGCCTCCGGAATTTAATCGAAAAATGCTTTATCATATTTACAATTCCAATATGGCCTTGCTTCAAAAACTTCAAAAAGGAAAAGCACTTTTAGATCGGGAATTGAAAGATCTTGAAAATCTTCCCTCTACTTTTATGATTTGTTATCTCAATGGTTTTGATGACGCCAGACAAAAGCTAATTGATGCCAAGTTGCTGCTAAAACCTTATGGACAAGTCTATATGTCTTTTAAAGAATCATTGAGAATTTTGAGAAAAATGAAATATGATGTTCAGTAGTAAAGATTCTTAGATTCTAAGTTTTTTTAGATCGTCGCACACGACACAAATTTTTTTCTTTAGAGGCACAAAGAAGTATGTCTTTTCACTTTAAATAAGTTGTGTTGCGGGATCTGCGATAAACTGCTGTGATACTCTACAAATGTTGGAAGAATCTTACTGAAAGTTCAAATATTTACTTACTTTTTCATAAGGAAACAAAATTTCTTTAGGTCCATCTGCATACGATGCGGCTTCATAAGCATTGTAATAGAGAAGTAACCCGCCAGAAGTAAAAAATATATTCTGAGGCAAATTAAAGATGTCGTTTTCGAACATTAATCCGGTGGCATTAATATTGGCTTTTGCAGGAATTTTATATTTTAATCTGAATTCCTTTTCGGCGAAAGCCTTAAATTCCTTTTTGTTCTTAAATAAGGCGTCATTCAAAATAACTTTTCCGGTTTTCGAATCAAACAATAAAGATCGAAATCCCTGATAGCCATGTGCTCCGCCTGTAAAAGTATAATGATCTATTTTGATGTTGATAATCTGATCAGATTCATATTCAACGTTTCCCTTTATTTTGCCTTCCCAGCCAAAAGTTTCATCGGGAAATTTTTTATGCATTTCTTCATAAGAGGCAATGAAGGATGTTGCCAATGCTTGATAATCTGTGACTTTTGTAGAATCCTGATCAAAAAAAACAATTTCTCTAATTACATTGAAAACTTTTTTATTGATGCTGTCTGATACTACACTATTATTTTTTGCAATTGGAATATCTATCGTAATTTTTGGACAGTCATTTTCGCACGGAATCGTTGATTTTTCTTCAAACGTTTCATTATCAAATGAAAGCTCTTTGTTGCAACTGCTAAAAATCAAACACAGAAAGACTGTAAATATGTAATTTTTCATATCAAAAAGTGTTAATTATATACAAAGATAAGTAGTTAAGTAAGGATAAAATAAATTAAGCGGTAAATTTGTTCCGTAATTAAGGATTTAAAATTTATAACTATATGAAATTCAATACTAAAGTAATACATGGTGGTCAGCATCATGATCCAAGTACAGGAGCAGTAATGCCGCCAGTGTATCAAACGTCAACATTTATTCAGACAAGTCCGGGGAAACCTTTGGCAGATTATGAATACAGCCGCGCATCAAACCCAACCCGCACGGCTTTAGAGAATGCTCTGGCAAGTATTGAAAACGGTACTCGCGGATTGGCATTTTCGTCTGGATTGGCTGCTACAGATTGTATTTTAAGATCGTTTAAAGCGGGAGATGAAATTATTGCAATGGATGATTTATATGGAGGAACCTACCGTATGTTCACCAGAATTTATAAAGATTCAGCAATTAAATTTCACTTTGTTGATATGACCGATATCGCAAAATTGAAATCATTAATCAACGAAAACACCAAATTGGTTTGGGTAGAAACACCTACAAATCCGTTGATGAAATTGGCAGATATCGAAGAAGTGGCTAAAATCACAAAAGAACATAAAATCTGGTTTGCTGTAGACAATACGTTTGCGACACCTTATTTGCAAAAACCACTTGATTTGGGTGCAGATATTGTAATGCATTCTGCTACAAAATATCTAGGAGGACATTCTGATGTTATTGCGGGAGCGTTAATTGTAAAAGATGAAGCTTTAGGAGAACAATTGCATTTTCAGCAATTTGCAACTGGTGCTACATTAGGACCAATGGATAGTTTTTTGGTTTTAAGAGGAATCAAAACCTTGTCATTAAGAGTGCAAAGACACTGTGAAAATGGAGAAAAAGTGGTGGAGTATTTAAGCAACCATCCAAAAGTTAATACGGTTTATTATCCGGGTTTAAAAAATCATCCTTTTCATGAAATAGCCAAAAAGCAAATGAAAGCTTTTGGAGGAATGGTTTCTTTTACTTTTAAATCGGGTAAAAAAGAAGATTCTATTGCATTTTTAGAAAAACTAAAAGTATTTACACTGGCAGAATCTTTGGGAGGAGTAGAGTCTTTGGCCAATCATCCTGCTTTAATGACGCACGCATCAATCCCGGCAGATAAAAGAGCAGAAGTTGGTATTACTGATGATCTTGTTCGACTGAGTGTTGGTATTGAAGATGCAGAAGATTTAATTGCAGATTTAGAACAGGCTTTAGCATAAAAAGATTAAAATCTTAAACATAAAAAATTCCAAATTCCAATTTTAATTATTTTGGAATTTGGAATTTTTTTATTTTTGAAATTGCTTAAAATTCCAAATAATAGATGTATCCAAAGTTGAACCAGACTTGCCAGTCGTTTCCTCTGTTTTCTTTATAAAGCTCTTTATTCGGATTTAATCCGTCTACCCAGTCAGAACTAAAAGCCTGAAAACGTGCTTCGAACATTAAATCGCTCATTTCTGTTAATTTGTAATGTACACCCGCGCCCGCTACTGCAGAGACTACAATACCGTTTTCACTCGAAAATCCGTACTGACGTCCATCAGAGGGCGTTAAATATTTTGGAAAAGTAGTTGCCGGAGTTCCTAAATCGCCAAGGGATGAGGTTACTTTGGTAGAGTAATAACTCACCTGAAAACCTAAACTTCCGTACGGGCTAAAGCTACCAAGAGTGTTTTCGAAATCGTGTATTTTCATAAAAGGAGAAAACTCCAGCTGAAGTCCAACATTTGCCATTGTTGTGCTTCCTTTCATAGATTGAAGCTGAATGACTCCAAGAGTTGGCGGAGTTTTGTCTACCCATTCTCCAAAGTGTTGTAAATTGGCTTTGCTGAATGAAAGTTCTGATCTCACCTTAAAATGCTCAGTAAAAAAGCTTTCTCTGTTGTTGTTGGCAGAAAAATTTATAAAATGAATGATTCCCGCACCAAAACCGGTGTTCCCAATATTGGTATCAAAATCATGCCTTTGACCAAAGTCTGATTGAAGCGTTACCGGACCGAAAAATATTCCTACTTCTTGCGCGAGTCCGGATTGAGCGGTTGATATTGTAGTGAAACCAAAAAAGGCAAATAGCGTGATTATTATAGGTTTGAGCATAGTTTTGGGCTTTCAAATCTTGGCAAATATATAAAAAACATAGTCGAATCAAAATATTAAACACTTCTATTAAAAAATTAATAACAAAACACTTAATTTTCTGACTTTAAGTGTGGTAATTTGCTGTAAATTCGGAAGTGTAAAATCGTATTTTTATCTTTGTTTAGAAATTACACAATTATAGCTCAAAAACGAAAAAAAATAACAAATCATCATCGTTTTGACTTATCTTTGCCTGTTGTAACGAAAACGTTTTCTTAAAAACGTTCATTCTTTATTTAACTCATTAAGTATAAAACGATTATTTGAATAATTTATTTTAAAAATGGAACAAAAAATAAATGAATTTATGGCTCTTGTTGAGTCAAAAAATCCAAACGAGCCAGAATTCCTTCAAGCTGTTAGAGAATTTGCAGAAACTGTAATTCCATTTATCGCAGAAAGAAAAAAGTACGATGGAAAAAACTTACTGCTAAGAATAGCTGAACCGGAGAGATCTATAATCTTTAGAGTTCCGTGGGTCGATGATAAAGGAGAAATAATTGTAAATAGAGGTTTTAGAATTCAGATGAACTCTGCAATCGGACCTTATAAAGGTGGAATTAGATTTCATCATACCGTAAACTTATCCGTTTTAAAATTCCTTGCTTTCGAACAAGTATTTAAAAATAGTTTGACAACATTGCCAATGGGTGGTGGAAAAGGAGGTTCTGATTTTGATCCTGAAGGAAAATCTGATGGAGAAATCATGCGTTTTTGCCAATCTTTTATGACAGAATTATGCCGTCATATAGGACCGGATCTTGATGTACCTGCCGGAGATATTGGTGTTGGTGCAAGAGAAATTGGTTATTTATTTGGTCAGTACAAAAGAATTAGAAATGAATTTACCGGAGTTTTAACAGGTAAAGGACTTGCTTATGGTGGTTCATTAATCAGACCAGAAGCTACTGGTTACGGAGTGGTTTATTTTACAGACCAGATGCTTCGCACTATTGGGCATGATATTAAAGGTAAAAGAGTTGCTATTTCAGGATTTGGAAACGTAGCCTGGGGAGTAGCATTAAAAATAAATGAGTTAGGAGGAAAAGTTGTTACAATCTCAGGTCCTGATGGTTATATTTTGGATGAAGAAGGAATCTCTGGAGAAAAAATCGATCATATGGTCGAAATGAGAGCAACCGGAGATAACAGAGCAGAGGTTTATTTGCAGAAATATCCAAATGCAGTTTTCCATAAAGGAAAAAGCCCTTGGGAAGTAAAAGTAGATATTGCGATTCCATGTGCTACTCAAAACGAATTGAATGGCGACGACGCACAAAAATTAATCGACAACGGTGTTTTGTGTGTGACTGAAGCTGCCAATATGCCTTCTACTTTAGAAGCTATTAAATTATTCCTTGATAATAAAGTACTTTTTGCTCCTGGAAAAGCGGCAAATGCCGGAGGAGTTGCAGCATCTGGATTAGAGATGACACAAAACTCTATTCGTTTAAACTGGACAAGTGAAGAAGTAGATTTAAGATTGAAAGATATCATGGTTGGAATTCACAATCAATGTAAAAAATACGGAATGGGAGAAGATGGTTATGTGAACTACGTAAAAGGAGCTAACATTGCCGGATTTGTAAAAGTTGCCGACGCTATGCTTGCTCAGGGTGTAGTATAATTTTTTGTTATAATATTTAAAATGCCTTCGTTGTCTTTAAAAAGATGTCGAAGGCATTTTTATTTACGATAGAACAAAAAACTAATAATTTCGTTTGTAGTATATTTGTCCATCTGAATATTTAAATAATGAAAAGAGGATTTCTATTTGTGTTGTTTTTACTGTCCTTTCAATTTGCTGTTGCTCAGAATAAATTGTTGTGGCAGGGCTATTTTTCATTTAATGAGATAAAAGACATTTCGCAATCTTCAACAACCGTTTTTACAGCTTCAGAGAATGCCTTGTTTGCTAAAAATGCGGCGACAAATACAGTTAAAACAACAACAACAATAGACGGACTTTCCGGGCAAACAATTTCCTCTTTATATCACAGCGAAGGATTCAAAAAGACCATTATTGGTTACGAAAATGGTTTGATCATTGTGGTAAATGAAACCGACGGAAGTATTTTAAAAGTTGTCGATATTATCAACAAACAATTGCCGGCCAATCTAAAAAAAGTCAACCACTTTATGGAGCATAATGGTTTGGTATATGTTTCCTGCGATTTCGGGATTGTGCAATTTAACCTAAGTACGTCTCAATTTGGCGATACTTATTTTATTGGAGATAACGGAGCTGAAATTAGTGTAAGACAAACTGCTTATTTTGATGGTGTTATCTATGCCGCAACCTCAAGCGGAATTAGAAAAGCCAATAGTACAAGTGCTAACCTTATCGATTACAATCAATGGTTGGTGGTTAATTCTGGCGACTGGTCAGCTGTTGAAACTTTAGATGCACAACTTATCGCCATAAATTCAGGCGGTTTTATTCACCGTTACACGGCAAATACTTTTGTTGGTTTTATGCAGCTTTCTCAGCCGGCAACAGATCTGCGTGCTGTAAATCATAACTTATTTGTCACCACTCCAAATGCTATTTTTGTATACAATAACCAAATGGTTCAGAGCCGCCAAATCTTGAACACTCAGGTTTTAGATAATGCAACAAGTTTTACCTGTGCGACGGCTATTGGCGATGTCGTATATGTAGGAACAAAAGAAAATGGAATTTTTTCCTCGACACTTTCGAGCGCTTCCATGTTTGTAAACAATACACCAGGCGGGCCTTTAAGAAATAGTGTATTTGCGCTTCAGTCAACAGCAAGTTCTTTGTGGACTGTTTTTGGTGATTATTCGGGATCCTATAATCCCTATCCAAAAGATAGTTATGGAATTAGTAAATTAAATCAAAATACCTGGCTTAATATTCCTTATAAAAATGTTTTAGGAGCCAAATCTCTAGTGCGAATTGCAGTTGATCCTAATAATGATGATAATGCCTACATCGGATCTTTTGATGCAGGTTTATTAAAAATAGAAAACAATGTCCCGACTTATTTGTATGGCACCGACAACAGTTCATTAGAAGCAATTCCTAACACACCCGATGTCTGGATAAATGGCCCTGTGTTTGACAAAGCAGGAAATCTCTGGATGAATAATAGCATGGTCAATAACGGGTTAAAGGTTTTGAAACCCAATGGCGACTGGCAGGTATATGCTACAGAATCTATCATTACAAAAGTTTCAAGTTGTCCCTTTGGCAGAATATCGATCGATAAAAATGGAACAAAATGGATCGCGACATATAATAATGGAGTAGTAGGTTTTAATGAAAAAGGCAATGTTTTTAAAAAAATAACGCAAGGTGCAGATGCCGGAAATCTTCCTTTTACAGATGCCCGTGTTGCAACTCCGGATAATAACAACCAGCTTTGGATAGGAACCACAAAAGGCCTGAGAGTTTTGGCAAATGTTAACAGCTTTCAAACCGAGAGTCAAATGACCACAAAACCCATTATTATTGTTGAAGATGGTGTGGCGCAGGAATTATTATACGAACAATTTATTACCGATATTGTAGTCGACGGTTCGAATAATAAATGGATCGGAACCGCAGATTCAGGAGTTTTTCTGGTTTCCTCAAATGGTCAGGAAACAAAATACCATTTTACAATAAACAATTCACCACTGCCTAGTAATGTTATCAATGACATTGATATTAACAGCGTTACCGGAGAAGTTTTTATCGCGACAGATAAAGGATTGGTTTCCTTTAAAGGAACTTCGACAGGAGCAAATGAAGATTTAAATAACGTATACGTTTACCCAAATCCGGTTCGCCCTAATTATGCAGGAACCGTAAAAGTGGCGGGATTGATTGATAAGGCCAATATAAAAATTACCGATATACAAGGAAATCTGGTTTATGAAACCACTTCAGAAGGGGGAACAATAGAATGGGATACCACTTCTTTTGGCAGATATAAAGTAGCATCTGGAGTTTACATGATTTTTATTTCTGCACAGGACGGAAGCGAAACCAAAGTTAAAAAAGTAATGATTGTTCGATAAGATCAGCAAACTGACTATGAATAGCAAAAATTGTTTTGATTTTTTACGCTTTTTCTTTGCTGTAAATGTGTTAATGGCACATCTTTCAGAGCTGTCTCAAAGTGAAGATCTTTCTTTTTTATCTCATTTTTTCAATGCCATTATAGGTATAAAAGGTTTTTTTGTAATAAGCGGCTTTTTAGTAGCCAAAAGTTATGTCAACACACCTTCTCTTAAAGAATACTTTGTTAAGCGGGCCAGCAGAATTTTACCCGCCTATAGTGCTGTAATTCTGATTTCTACTTTTGTCTTTTCCTTATTTAGTGCAAATAGCTTTTCTGAATATTTTTCAAATTCAACAACGTATCACTATTTAGGATGGAATTTGGTTTTTCTGAATTTTCTGCAACCTTGTTTACCCGGACTTTTTGAAAATAATTTGCTTTGTGCTGTCAATGGTGCTTTATGGACGTTGAAAATAGAAGTTGGTTTTTACCTCACATTGCCTTTTATTTTTTTCGGCATTAAAAAAACAAAAAAGCCTTTTTTAGTACTTGGCACTCTGTACGTTTTGTCATTAATCTATTGGTTTGTTATGGAATCTTACTTTGATAATCCATTATTAGCAAAACAATTACCAGGTTATTTGTCTTATTTTGTTACCGGTATTTTGCTGTTTTTGAGGTTTGAGTGGATAATGAAATACAAAAAAATAATCTTTGCACTTTCGGTCTTAGTGTTAATTAGTTTTTATTTTTTAAGTATTGAAACCAGCTTTTTGTATCCGGCAGCTTTTGGCTGTATGGTTATAATTGCCGCTTACAATATTCCTTTTTTGAATAATTTCGGCAAGTATGGCGATTTTACGTACGGACTTTACATTTATCATTTTCCCATAATACAGCTTTTTAGGCAATATGATTTATTCGAAAAATACAATCCGTTTGCCGCAGCTATTAGCGTAATTTTGGTTACTTTGTTGTTTGCAATTCTGTCTTGGTTCTTCATCGAACGAAGATTTTTAAGAAGGTTTTCTACTCATCAAAAACAAATTCCGAACGTATGTTAGTCAAGACCAAAGCAATTGTAATCTCCTCCTTAAAATATCAGGAAAAAAGCCTGATCGTGAAATGTTTTACGCTTTCTAACGGACTGAAATCTTATTTTGTTCGCGATGCTTTTTCGAGCCGAAAAGCAAGTCAGAAAATTGCCTATTTTCAGCCTTTGTCTATTCTTGAAATCGAAGCGGTGCATAAAAACAAAGGAACATTAGAGAATTTTAAAGAAATAAAAACCGCCGTTCCTTTTCAAAGCATTCATACCGATCTTATAAAAAGTACAATGGTCATGTTTCTTTCAGAAATGCTGCACTATTCAATTCAGGAAGAAGAAAAAAACGAATCGCTTTTTGTGTTTTTAGAAACCGCTTTAACCTGGCTCGATCACCACGACGAGATTTCAAATTTTCATTTGATTTTACTTCTAGAAGCTACAAAATATTTAGGTTTTTATCCCGATGTTTCAGAGATAGATTTGCCTTATTTCGAAATGATCGAAGGTATTTTTACCTTGTTTCATGGCATGACTGCGCTAACGGAACATGAAACTAATTTGTTTAAAAAATTGATTGATCTGAAATTTGAAAACGATCAGAAAGTTTTTCATGTTTTAGAGAGACAAATACTGCTAAAAATCCTGATTGACTACTATAGTTTTCATTTAGACGGCTTCAAAAAACCAAAATCCCTGGACATTTTAAAAGAAGTTTTTTCTTAACATAGAACTTTTGACTTTCGACTTTCGACTTTTGACATAAATTTAGTACTTTCGCACCTCGTTTAAGAAAAGGATAAAATGAGTACAAAATTTACTGAATACAAAGGACTTGACTTGCCAACAGTAGCGTCAGAAGTTCTTGATTTTTGGAAGAAAGAAAATATATTTGAAAAGAGTGTAACAACTCGCGAAGGTGCTGAGCCTTACGTATTTTTTGAAGGTCCGCCTTCAGCAAACGGACTACCGGGAATTCACCACGTGATGGCACGTGCAATTAAAGATATTTTTTGCAGATACAAAACTCAAAAAGGTTTTCAGGTAAAAAGAAAAGCCGGCTGGGATACGCACGGTTTGCCTGTAGAATTGGGTACTGAAAAAGAACTTGGAATTACAAAAGAAGATATTGGCAAAACCATTTCTATAGAAGAATATAACGAAGCGTGTAAAAAAACCGTAATGCGTTATACTGACGTATGGAATGATTTGACCGAAAAAATGGGGTATTGGGTCGATATGGAAGATCCGTATGTGACTTATAAGCCAAAATATATGGAGTCTGTTTGGTGGCTTTTGAAACAAATCTATGATAAAGGTTTGTTGTACAAAGGATACACAATTCAGCCATATTCTCCAAAAGCCGGAACAGGATTGTCTTCTCACGAAGTAAATCAGCCTGGAGCTTACAGAGATGTTACAGACACTACGATTGTAGCACAATTTAAAACATTGCCAGAAACATTGCCTTCATTTTTGCAAGGTTTTGGAGATATCCACATTTTAGCATGGACGACAACTCCATGGACTTTGCCATCAAATACAGCTTTGACAGTTGGACCAAAAATCGATTATGTTTTAGTAAAAACATTCAATCAATATACTTTTGAGCCTGTAAATGTTGTTTTGGCCAAGAATTTAGTGGGAAAACAATTCGGTAAAGGGTTTTTCCTGAGTGAAGAAGATGCCGATTTTGATAATGTAAAAAACGGAGATAAAAAACTTCCGTATAAAATTTTAGCAGAAGCAAAAGGTATTGATTTAGTAGAAATTCGTTACGAGCAGTTATTGCCTTATGTATTGCCTTATCAAAATGCTGAAAACGCTTTTAGAGTAATCGCCGGAGATTTTGTTACAACAGAAGACGGAACAGGAATTGTACACACAGCGCCAACTTTTGGTGCAGATGATGCAAAAGTGTCTAAAGAAGCAAAACCTGAAATACCGCCAATGTTGGTTTTAGACGAAACAGGAACACCAGTTCCTTTGGTCGATTTACAAGGAAAATTCACTTCGCATTTAGGGGATTTGGCGGGCAAATATGTTAAAAACGAATATTACGATGCAGGAAAAGCGCCGGAGAAATCTGTAGACGTTGAAATTGCTATTCGATTAAAAGAAGAAAATAAAGCTTTTAAAGTTGAGAAATACGTGCACAGTTATCCGCACAGCTGGAGAACTGATGAGCCGTTATTATATTATCCACTAGACTCTTGGTTCATTAAAGTAACCGATGTAAAAGATAGGATGTTCGACCTGAACGAAACTATCAATTGGAAACCTAAGTCTACTGGTGAAGGACGTTTTGGAAATTGGTTGAAAAATGCCAACGACTGGAACTTATCTCGTTCTAGATATTGGGGGATTCCGTTGCCAATTTGGAGAACCGAAGACAAAAAAGAAGAAATTCTTATTGGTTCTGTTGAAGAATTGTACAATGCGATCGAAAAATCTATCGAAGCAGGTTTTCAAAAAGAAAATCCGTTTAAAGGTTTTGAAATCGGAAACATGGCTGAATCTAACTACGACTTAATCGATTTGCACAAAAATGTGGTCGATCAAATTACATTAGTTTCGGCGTCAGGACAGCCAATGAAACGTGAAAGCGATTTGATTGATGTTTGGTTCGATTCTGGCGCGATGCCGTATGCACAATGGCATTATCCTTTTGAAAACAAAGACAAAATTGACGAGAATAAAGATTTCCCTGCAAATTTTATTGCAGAAGGTGTCGATCAGACTCGTGGATGGTTTTATACCTTACACGCTATCGGAACGTTGGTTTTTGATAAAGTAGCTTATAAAAATGTAGTTTCGAACGGTTTGGTTTTAGATAAAAACGGAATCAAAATGTCTAAGAGTAAAGGAAATACGATAGACCCATTTAAAACTATTGCAGAATACGGCCCCGATGCCACACGCTGGTACATGATTATGAATGCGAATCCTTGGGACAATTTAAAATTTGATCTTGAAGGAATTGCTGAAGTTCGACGTAAATTCTTCGGAACCTTATATAATACCTATTCTTTCTTTTCGCTATATGCGAATATTGATGGATTTACTTACGCTGAAGCGGAAATTCCATTAAACGAAAGACCCGAAATTGACCAATGGATTATATCTGAATTGCACACCTTAATAAAGTTTGTTGATGAGTGTTATGATGATTATGAGCCAACAAAAGCGACAAGAGCCATTTCAGACTTCGTTCAGGAAAATTTAAGTAACTGGTACGTTCGTCTATGCCGTCGTCGTTTCTGGAAAGGAGAATATGCTCATGATAAAATTGCTGCTTACCAAACGCTTTATACTTGTCTGTTAACGATCAGTAAATTAAGCGCTCCGGTCGCTCCTTTTTTTATGGATAAATTGTACCGCGATTTGACAGCTTCAACACAAACTGAGAACTTTGCCAGTGTTCACTTGGCTGAGTTTCCAAAATTTGTCGAAAACTTTGTTAATAAAACGTTAGAAAGCAAAATGCAGAAGGCGCAAACCATCTCATCTTTGGTTTTATCACTGCGTAAAAAGGAAATGATAAAAGTGCGTCAACCGTTGCAAAAGGTAATGATTCCGGTACTTGACGAAAATCAAAGACTGGAAATTGAAGCGATTTCTGACCTGGTAAAGGCCGAAGTAAACGTAAAAGAAATCATACTTTTAGACGATGATTCTGGTATATTAGTGAAGCAGATTAAACCTAATTTTAAGGCACTCGGGCCACGTTTCGGAAAAGATATGGGGCTGATTTCCAAAGAAATACAGGCTTTTTCGGCAGATCAGATCAATCAATTAGACAAGCAGGGAACGTTAGATATTGTTATTGCTGGAAATAATGTAACTTTATCATTAGAAGACGTCGAAATAACATCACAGGATATCGAAGGATGGCTGGTTGCTAATTCAAATGGAATTACAGTTGCGCTTGACATAACAATATCTGAAGAATTAAAAAATGAAGGTATCGCGAGAGAATTGGTAAACAGAATTCAGAATATCCGTAAAGATTCCGGATTTGAAGTTACTGATAAGATCAAGGTGCAAATACAAAGAAACAATCTTCTTGAAGAAGCAGTTTCTAAAAATGAAGACTATATTAAGTCTGAGACATTAACAGATGATTTGATTTTTGTAGATGCTTTGGAAAGCGGCATAGAAATTGAGTTTGATGATATTAAAACAGTGATATTAATTTCAAAATAAAAGAAATACCATGATAGATGAAATTACAAGATACTCTGACGCAGATTTAGCAGAGTTCAAAGAAATTATCCAAGTTAAAATACAAAAAGCACAAGCAGATCTTGATTTGATTAAGAGTGCTTACATGAACGATTTAAATAACGGAACAGATGATACGTCTCCAACCTTCAAGGCATTTGAAGAAGGAAGCGAAACAATGTCTAAAGAAGCAAACTCTCAGTTGGCTATCAGACAGGAAAAATTCATTCGCGATTTAAAAAACGCACTTTTCCGTGTTGAAAATAAAACATACGGTATCTGCAAAGTGACAGGTAAATTAATCAGTAAGGAAAGGCTTAAAATTGTTCCTCATGCTACAATGAGTATCGAAGCTAAAAACTTGCAGAGATAATAAAGCTATCACCTAATAGTCATATAGAAGCGCTCCTTTTTTAGGGAGCGTTTTTTGTTTAATGTTTATTGAGTAAAGAGAAAGATTTGTCTTTTTTGTTTTGAAAGAATGTAATTACAATCTATTTAAAACGGAAGCGGTGAACACGATTTTGTTTTGTAAGAATGATACAGCTTAAATCGATAAGGTTGTAAACATTATTAATTAGAACTGCTTTGGTTAAACAGTTCTAATTAAGTAAGGTAGATTTTAGGCAAGATTTTTTTCTAAGTCTAATTTGTGTTTTCTTAAAACAGCTCTCGTCATTCCTAAATTTGCTTTAGAAGAATCTGCGGCAAGATAAATCATGAATTTTTTGTTTGGAGAAATGTCGATAATATGAATTTGATTGGATAAAGTAATCAAAATATCTTCAATTTCCTGGTTTAAATTGAGCGCTTTTACGGCACTTAATTTTGCTTTTACAACTTCGAGGTTGTAAGCAGCTGCAAGTTCAGGATCGAAGCTCGGGTCTACGGTTAAGTTTCCAAAACTTAATCCAGATTCAATTTCAGTTACAGCTACTGCTATAAAGCCGTTTACGTTGGTTTTCATTTCGTTTAAAAACACATTTAAAAAGTCATTGCTCATAGTTACTTAGGGTTTTTGGTTAATAGATTTATCTTATTTTAAAAGGGTATTCTTGCTTAATTCTGTGGCTACTTCATCTGTAGAACGCATTAATAAACCAAGATTGCTACCATCTTTAGAGAAGGCAACAAGAAAATTAGTGCCGCTTATTTTGTTGCCAATAACAACTCCTTCAGAAGTTTTTAAAAAAAGCTGTTTCAAAGCGCCCTTATCAAGGTCTAATAAGAATTTTTCACTCATTGACAAAATAGCAGCGCTCATTGCGGCAACGCTATCAGAGTAGTCCACATGTAAAGAAGTGATTAATTTTCCTTTTCCATTTAAGATTAAAGCAGAAGAAGATTTTGTATTAACCAAAAAGTCGTTTAGAGTAGTAGTTATTTCATTCATAATTTGTAAGATTTGGAGGTATTTGTTAAATAAGTTAGTTTTTGGTATTATGTTGGCATGAAATATGGTTTATGTACTAAACAAGTGTTAAGATTTTGTGAACAAATATAAATTAAATTATGTATCATTGTAATACCAAATCATTAATAATTTATTTATTTAACATAAAAAACTTACACAATGGCTAAAGTATTGAAATTCAAAGAGGTGAATTCTGACGTAGAAAGTAGAATGAGAGATTTCGAAAAAGTTCGTGTCAAATTTAAAGCTGATGTTAAAAAGGCCGAAGCGAAGAAAGCTGCTGCAGGAAAAGAGGGGAAGGGATTGCTAAAATCTATTTCTGAGTTTTTTTCTGATGCACCCAAAACTCCTGCTAAACCAGTTGAAAAAAAATAGAATTAGAATTAGTTTCGTAATGTTTCAATTTACAAAACAATTAACGCTCCGTAAGGAGCTTTTTTTTTGATTTAATTGTTACTTTTGCCCTTCAAAATTGTATAAAATGTCATTAAGAAAAGCGTATTTACTTATATTTTTAGTTTTAATTGTAGATCAGATTTCAAAAATCTATGTAAAAACAAATTTTACACTAGACTATCCGGATAATGAAGTTAAGATTTTTGATTGGTTTAGAATTCATTTCATTGAAAATGAAGGAATGGCCTGGGGAACAAAAATACCTGGAGAATACGGTAAATTAATTTTGACAGTATTTAGAATATTTGCAGTAGTCGGTATAGGATTTTGGCTCGCAGATGCTGTCAAAAAACGCCATTCAACTTACTTGATTGTTTCAATCGCTTTGATTTTTGCAGGCGCTGCCGGAAATATAATCGATTCTGTTTTTTACGGAGTTATTTTTGATGACAGTCACGGAAAACTTGCCACCTTGTTTTCACCGCAACCTTACGGAACCTGGTTTCATGGTTTGGTAGTGGATATGTTTTATTTCCCGATTTGGAAAGGCACTTTACCAGCCTGGTTTCCATTATGGGGAGGTGAGGAAGTTTCTTTTTTTAATGCGATATTTAATGTAGCCGACATGGCTATTTCTACAGGAGTTGGTATTTTGCTTGTTTTTAATAAAAGAGCATTTCCAAAATCAGCATAAAATTTTAAATCTCAAAATAAAAAATTCCAGGTTACAATATTAAAGCGCTCTTTGTGTGTAGGTATTGTAATTTGGAATTTTTCTTTGTTCTATTTTACTCATGATCTTAGAATTTAGCCTTTTGTTTTTGCAACTTCACAACATTGGTATTTCATAATTAAATGTTCTATTTTTACAATACAAAATAATAGCTTATGCAAAGCCCGTCTTTTTCAATTTATGATGCGTCTGCAGGCTCAGGAAAAACCTATACCTTAGTTAAGGAATATCTTAAAATTATTCTTTCTTCTCCTAGAAACGATGCTTATAGAAATATTCTGGCCATAACATTTACCAATAAAGCGGTTCACGAAATGAAGAGCCGTATTGTTGGCAGCTTGTCTGAATTTGCAAAAGAAGAACCCTCTGCTAAAGCCATTTCTTTAATGGAAGATTTGGCGCGGGACACGGGGCTTTCCGTAATTAAAATCAAAATAAAATCTCAGAGTATTATTAAGCATCTCATTCATAATTATGCTGCTTTTGATATTTCTACAATTGATAAATTTACTCACAAAGTAATTCGGGCCTTTGCGCATGATCTTAATCTGCCAATGACTTTTGAGGTTACATTAGATACAGAAAATTTATTGATAGAAGCGGTTGATGCTATTATTGCTCAGGCCGGCCAAGATGAGGTTTTGACAAGATTGTTGATCGATTTTACGATGGAGAAAACGGACGACGACAAAAGTTGGGATGTTTCTCGTGAAATCCTCGAAACAGGACGATTGGTTTTAAATGAAAATAATCGAAATGAAATCTTGCATTTTCAGGATAAATCGATACAAGAATTTGTCGAGATCAAAAAAAAAATGCAGACACTTTGTAAAGAACTGGAACAGGAGAATGCAGCTTGGGGCACAGAAATTCTTAGTTTAATTGATAAAAACGGAATAGATTTAAAATCATTCTCTCGAGGAACTTTTCCAAACCATTTAGAAAGTATTCGTGATGGAAAATTTAATCCACGCAATAAAACTTTTCATGAGTTTGATGATATAGCAATTAATAAAACGGCAAAAGACCGTGCATTAATCGAAAATTTAATTCCCGAAATGCTACTTGCTTTAGAAAAGATTTATAAAAATTTTGAAAAAAGAGATTTCTACAAAGCTTTCTTAAAAAATATTACCCCTCTTTCCTTATTAAATACAGTGAGTAATGAACTGGCAAAAATTCAGTCAGAGCAAAATATCTTGTCGATCTCAGAATTTAATGCTATTATTCACCGTGAAATACAAAATCAGCCTGCACCGTTTATTTACGAGCGTTTAGGAGAGAAATACCGCCATTTTTTTATTGATGAATTTCAGGATACTTCAGAAATGCAATGGCAGAATTTAATTCCCCTAATTCATAATTCTCTTTCAGGCGAAGATGATTTTGGTAATAAAGGAACCTTAATGATTGTTGGAGATCCAAAACAATCTATTTACCGCTGGCGCGGAGGAAAAGCAGAGCAGTTTATAGAATTAGGAAAAGAGGAAACTTCTTTTTTTAGTCACGAAAAGCAAGTCAAACATTTAGATACTAACTATCGAAGTTATAGTGAAGTAATTGATTTTAATAATGCTTTTTTTAAATTGATTTCGACCGAATTTACCAATATTGATTATAAAGATTTATATGAAAATCATAGTTTTCAAAAGTCAAATGCTAAAGAGGGAGGTTATGTCAATATCTCCTTTCTTCCAATAATTGAAAAAAGCGAATTTGCAGAGGAAGAAGAAGTAGTCGGGAAATCGGACTTGTACGTTTTAGCAACCTTAAATACAATTCAAAAAGTAATCAGGGAAGGTTTTGAGTATAAAGATATTGTAATTCTGACCCGAAAAAGAGATCAGGGAATTGCAATTGCAAATTATTTAACAGAGCAGAATATTCCGCTGTTATCCTCTGAAACGTTAATGATTCAAAACGCGACAGAAGTGCGTTTGATCGTTCATCTGTTGCGCTATTTAAACAATAGTGCCGATTTAGAATCGAAAGCTAATTTTCTGCATTTTCTTGCTTCTAACTTAGAAATTCAAATGCCAGTTCATGATTTCATAGCAAAAGGAATGGCAGAAAAGCTAGAAAGTGATTTCGAAAAATGGCTTTTAAGTTTTGATGTTTCACTTTCTTTTGAAAATGTTCGAAAAAAATCACTCTATGAAGCGGTTGAAATTATCATTTCAAAATTTATTCTGCCGTCTGAAGGAAATGCTTATGTGCAGTTTTTTCTGGATATTGTTTTAGAAAGAGATATTAGAAACCAGGCGGGAATAGCTGACTTTTTAAGTTTTTGGGATAAGAATGGGGAAAAATTTAGTATTCCATCGCCAGAAGGGAATAATGCGGTGCGAATAATGACCATTCATAAATCTAAAGGACTGGAGTTTCCGGTAGTAATTATGCCATTTGCTGAAGAAGATTACAGTAGAAAACCAAAAGATAAATTGTGGCTTGATACAGAAGACGGTGCACTTGATGTTCCAAAAGCTTTAATTGACAATAGCAGTGCTGTTGAAGGATTTGGAGAAAGTGCTTCGATTGTTTTTAATTTAAAAAAACAAGAGGAGTTGTTAGATAATATAAATGTTTTATACGTGGCTTTAACCCGCGCCGAAGAGCAGCTGTATGTTATATCCCAATCCTTAAAAGAAAGAAAAGATGGAGAGTTGCCAAACGACATGGCTTCTTTTTTTATTAAATATTTAATGAATAAGGGAATTTATGATCCGGATAGATTAGAATATGAATTCGGAAATAAAACAAGAGTTTCAATATTTGAGAAATCGATTGATTTGGTAAAGTTGATACCAATAGTTTCTGAAGTTTTAAAACCCAAAAACATAAAAATAGCACAACGAGAAGCTTTGATGTGGGGGACGCATCAGCAAGAAGCGATTTCGTATGGAAATATAATTCATGAAATTTTAGCTTTTGTAAAAGACAAGTCCGATGTTGATTTGGCAATAACAAAAGCAATTGAAAATGGATTGATAAAGATCGATCAGATAGAATTGGTGCAAAAATCTTTGCAGGAAATTGTAAATCACCCGGAATTAAGTATTTGTTTTAATGGAAGTTATAATGTGCTGAATGAGCAAACAATTGTTCAAAAAGAAGGCCGCATCTTAAAGCCAGACAGAGTTGTTTTAACTCCCAACAAAGAAGCTTACTTACTTGATTATAAAACAGGTGTAATAAACTCAAAATATACGCAGCAATTACAGGAATATCAGGATGCTATTGAAGATTTAGGATACAAAGTGTTAAAAAAAGCATTGGTTTACATTGGAACAGAAATCGATGTAGTAAATTTGTGAAAAAATTAATCAGATGTTAAAGGTTTTGCTTAGTCTTTTTATGATTAAGTTGTTAATTTTTAACGTTTTAAATATTATAAAAATGTACGGTAAAATAAAAGAGCATTTGCAAAATGAATTGCAAACTATTGAAGAAAACGGAATCTTTAAAAAAGAGCGTATTATAACATCAGCTCAAGATGCGGAAATAACCATTTCTACAGGAGAAAAAGTTTTGAATTTTTGTGCTAATAATTATTTAGGGCTTTCCTCTCATCCAGAAGTGGTTCAGGCTGCAAAAGATGCAATGGATACGCATGGTTTTGGGATGTCTTCTGTACGTTTTATTTGTGGTACACAGGATATCCATAAAACATTAGAGAAAAAAATTGCTGATTTTTATGGCACAGAAGATACTATTCTTTATGCCGCGGCCTTTGATGCAAATGGAGGAGTTTTTGAGCCTTTACTAGGAGAAAATGATGCTATTATTTCAGATAGTTTAAACCATGCCTCTATTATCGACGGTGTTCGTTTATGCAAAGCTGCTCGTTATCGTTATGAAAATAGCAATATGGAAGATTTGGAGCAACAATTAATTAAGGCAAATGAGGCAGGAGCCCGATTTAAGTTAATTGTAACCGATGGCGTCTTTTCTATGGATGGAATTGTAGCGCCTCTTGATAAAATTTGTGACCTCGCAGACAAATATGATGCAATGGTAATGGTAGATGAGTGCCATGCTGCTGGGTTTATTGGTGCAACGGGTAAAGGTACATTAGAAGCGAAAGGTGTAATGGGTAGGGTTGATATTATAACCGGAACACTTGGTAAGGCTTTAGGCGGAGCAATGGGAGGTTATACTACTGCAAAAAAAGAAATAATAGAATTGTTACGTCAGCGTTCAAGGCCATATTTGTTTTCAAACTCTTTAGCTCCGGCTATAGTTGGCGCCTCAATAAAAGTATTTGAATTGTTAGAAAAAGACACCTCTCTTCGAGATAAATTAGAGTGGAATACCAATTATTTTAAGGACGGAATGAAAAAAGCCGGCTTTGATATTATTGATGGAGATTCGGCTATTGTACCAGTAATGCTTTATGATGCAAAATTATCCCAAACAATGGCAAACGAGCTTTTAAAACAAGGCATTTATGTAATCGGATTCTTCTTTCCTGTGGTGCCAAAAGAGAAAGCCAGAATTAGAGTGCAACTATCGGCTGCACATACCAAAGATCACTTAGACAGGGCGATAGCAGCTTTCAAAGTTGTTGGAGAGATGTTAAAAGTTATATAATTTCCATATAGGCAAATTTTTGTAGGTTTTTTTTAACATTTAGTTTTGTATTTAAAAATTTTGGTGTTACTTTTGTCTGTAATTAACTAAATTGTAATTAAAAAAATTAAGTATGAAACATCTTAACAAACTTTTAGTTGCTGTGATGATGGTGATGGGTTTAAGTTCTCACGCACAAGACAGTAACAATCCATGGGCTATCTCTTTTGGAGTTAATGCCGTTGACACTAGAACCAGTTCTGGTGCAGGAAGCGGTTTCTTTGATCAACACTTTTCTCAGCCATTCGCTGTAAAAGACAACTGGAATATTCTTCCTTCTTTATCTTACATTGGTGTGTCTAGATATGTAGGTAGTGGTTTCTCTGTTGGTTTACAAGGATCTGTAAACAAAATTGATAAATTCGTTACTTTCGCTCCAACTGCTGCAGGGCACGATTCAAGAGGTAACGTTGTAAGTAATCCTGGTGATTTGATGTATTATGGAATTGATGCTACTATTAAATATAGCTTCCAGGAATTAATCAAATCTAAAGTAGTTGATCCTTCGTTATCTGTTGGTGGAGGTTACACTTTCTTCGGAGATAGCAGCTACGGAACAGTTAATCCAGGTGCTGGAGTAACTTTCTGGTTTACTGATGCTATTGGTCTTGAATTATCTACAAGATACAAATGGTCAGTTAGTGGTGACAGAGTTGATGCTTCTGGAACTCCAGATGCTCCATCTCATTTCCAGCATATGGCTGGTCTAGTTTTCAAATTCGGAGGTAAAGATACTGACGGAGATGGAATCTACGATAAAGATGATGCATGTCCAGATGTTGCTGGTCTAAAACAATTCAACGGATGTCCTGATACTGATGGAGACGGAATCGTTGATGCTAGTGATGCTTGTCCAGATGTATTTGGTTTAGCTGCATTAAACGGATGTCCTGATACTGACGGAGACGGAATTGCTGATAAAGATGATGCTTGTCCAGATGTTGCTGGTTTAGCTGCTTTAAAAGGTTGTCCTGATACTGACGGAGACGGAATCGCTGATAAAGATGACAAATGTCCTACAGTTGCTGGTCCTAAAGAAAATGGTGGTTGTCCTTTCTTAGACGCTGACAAAGATGGTGTAGCTGATAAAGATGATGATTGTCCTACAGTTTACGGTCCTGCTTCTAACAGAGGTTGTCCTGAAGTTACTACTGAAGCTTTAGAAGATCTTAAAGTTCAAGCTAGAGCAATCTACTTCAACTCAGGAAAAGCTACTTTCAAAACTGGTGACAAAGAAACTCCAGCTAGATTAGATGCTATTAAAGAAATCCTTAAAAACTATCCAAACGCTAAATTTAGCATTGAAGGTCACACAGATAGCGACGGTTCTGACAAATTGAACCAAAAACTTTCTGAAGACAGAGCTGCTGCTGTAATGAACGCTTTGATCGAAAGAGGAGTAAATGTTGATAACTTAGTTTCTAAAGGTTTTGGTGAGTCTCAACCAGTTGCGAGTAACAAAACTCCTGCAGGTAAAGCACAAAACAGAAGAACTGAAATCAAACATATCGGTTCTAAATACCAAGGTAAACTATAATTTACTTTTGTAAATAAATACTAAAAGCCATTCTTAATTGAATGGCTTTTTTTATTTTTATCAAATGATAAATACTTCTTTTTTAGAAAAAATTGCTGCTGTTGTTATTCAGGATTATTTGCCCAAACTGACAGAAACCACTATTGTTCTGCCAAATAAGAGGGCGAAAGTTTTTTTAATTGAAGCTTTAAAAAAAGAAACTACACAAACTATTCTTTGTCCTGAAATTATTAGTATAGAAGATTTTGTTCAAGATGTTGCATCTATTAGATCGGTGGATTCAATTGAACTTTTGTTTGAGTTTTATGAAGTTTATCTTTCTGTTACGGAAAAGCAAAATCAGCAGTCGTTTGAATTATTTGCCAATTGGGCAAAGACACTTTTACAGGATTATAACGAAATCGATCGCTACTTATTAGAACCATCGCACGTTTTGTCTTATTTAAAAGACATTGAAGATATTAAAAAATGGGGAATTGAGGTCGAAAACAAAACCAGGCTTTTAGAAAATTATATTGACTTTTGGAAACTTCTTCCATTATACTATGATTCGTTATATAATCATTTACTAAATAAATCAATAGGGTATCAGGGCTTGATTTACAGAGAAGCTGTTAATAACCTGAATCACTTTTCGAATACAATTGCAAATCGTACTTTTATTTTTGCAGGATTTAATGCCTTAAATGCCGCAGAAGAAAAAATTGTACAACACCTTCTGGCTCTGGATCAGGCCAAAATTTATTGGGATGTTGACCAGACATTTTTAAATGATCCTTATCACGATGCAGGGCTCTTTGTGAGACGTTTTAAAGAAAACTGGAAACATTACAAATCAAATCATTTTGAATGGATTGTAGATGATTTTTCGCAATCTAAGAACATTCAGGTAATTGGAACTCCAAAAACAATTGGTCAGGCTAAATTGGCGGGAAGTATTATAGAGAGCTTAATCAATGAAAACCCAACGGCTGCTCTTGATAAAGTTGCAATAGTTTTGGGCGAAGAAAATTTATTAATGCCTGTTCTTTATTCCTTGCCTTCTTCGGTAGGAAGTTTGAATATTACTATGGGATATTCGGGCAAAAATAATCCTTCTCAAATATTGATTACCAAGCTTTTCAAAATGCATACCAATGCGCTGTCACGTAAAGGTGATAGTTATGTTTTTTATTACAAAGATGTGCTTGATATATTAACACATCCGCTAATCGAGCCCTATGCAAAAGCTGGTAATTTGGTTAAGATTATAAAAGAGAACAACTACACGTTCATTACTCATAATCGTATTATAGAACTTAATTTTCATCATACAGAATTATTTCAATTGCTCTTTCAAAAGTGGGACAATGGTTCGATTGCTGTTCTTGAAAATGTTTCGGCAATATTACTTTTAATAAAAGGTAATTTTAGTAATGACAACGAGGAAGAAAAGATAGCAAAAGCTTTTGTTTATGCAGTTTTTAAAGTAATAAATAAGTTGATTAATTATTACACACAACATCAGCATATTGATAATATAGATACATTGCATGCTATTTATAAACAGATAATTGATGTTGCGGAAGTTTCATTTGAGGGAGAGCCGTTGAGAGGCTTACAAATTATGGGAGTTCTGGAGAGTCGGGTTTTAGATTTTGACACTGTAATAGTAACATCGATGAACGAAGGGAAATTTCCGGCAGGAAAATCTCAAAATTCATTTATTCCTTATGATGTTAAAAGAGAGTTGGGGTTGCCAACTTTTAAAGAAAAAGACGCCATTTATACCTATCACTTTTATCATTTAATGCAAAGAGCAAAAAACATTTATCTGATCTATAATACAGAAAATGATGGTTTAGATGCTGGCGAACGAAGCCGTTTTATTACGCAGCTTGAAGTTGAAAAACAATCAAAGCACAATCTAACATTTGATATTTATAATCCGGTTTTGCCAACTATGGCTTATCAGCCCATGAAAGTCGCAAAATCTGAGGCTGTTATGGATCGCTTAAAGGAAATTGCTGAGGCGGGATTTTCTCCTTCGGCTTTGACCAGTTATATTCGGAATCCGATTGATTTTTACTTTCAAAAAATACTTAGAATTCGGGAAGTAGAAGAAGTAGAAGAAAACATTGCACTAAATACACTCGGAACCATAATTCACGAAACGCTAAAAACTTTATATGAACCTTTTATTGATAAATTTATTTCAGAAAGTGATCTGGAAAATTGCTTTAAATTGTTGGATGACGAAGTTTTAAAGCAATTTAAACTGGTTTATAAGGAAGGAGAAATAAAAAAAGGACGAAATCTTTTGGCGTTTGAAGTAGCAAAAAGAAATGTGTCGAATTTTTTAAGATTAGAATTGGAATCTCTCAAAAACGGTGATGCGGTTAAGATTATAGCTTTAGAGCAAACCTATGGGAGAGAATTACATCATCCGTCTTTGCCTTTTCCTGTTTTAATTAAAGGAAACGTGGATAGAATTGAACTGAGAAACGGAAAAATCAGAATTATCGATTATAAGACCGGAAAAGTTGAAAAAACAAGTGTTATATTGAAATCGTGGAATGGATTGACTCAGGAGCTTAAAAATGACAAAATTATTCAGGTGTTGGCTTATGCATTTATGTATGAAAACATTGCGGCCGATATTCCAATTGAAGTTGGAATTATTTCTTTTAAAAATTTGAAGTCAGGATTTTTACCTTTTGGCTTTAAAGAAGAGAAAGAATTGAATTTGACTGTTACCAGGGAAATCCTTAGAAATTATCTCGAAGAAATTGTTGTTTTATTAAATGAAATCTTTGATCCTGCAATTCCTTTTGAGGAAAAAATAAATTAATGTAAAGACGGTTGAGATGAATCGTCTTACAACAAATTTATCCATTATTATGAAGTGCTAAATTAATTGGTATTATTCTTTATTAAAATTTTTGCACTGGGTAACGCAGGAAAGATAATTTTATTATGCATCGATAAACAAAAACGGGAAAATTTTAACAAGGAGTAGTTTGTTGATTAACCTCTTTCGTAAAAAAAGCAATAATCTATCAGCTTTAAAATTGCAGTAACAAGCGATTAAAAAGATTTAACTACCCGTCAAATTTTAATTTTCGGGATGAACTTTCTAACGAATTGGTCGTATTAATGATGGTTAATGTTGATGAAATGAAAATCAGAAATTTCTATCAATTAAAAATTATTGCTGCTCATTCATAATTATAGAAAATGTAATCAAAATTTTGTCCCAGATTATTTGATTATAAAAAGCAAAATGCATTATGTCAGAGATAATGCAGAATTTATGGGGCTAGGTTATTTGGTAGATTTGGATTTTTTGTAAGGGCTTTTTAACTGAATATTTTTTTGAAAAACCCTTTCTTTTCGCGCTCTTGCGACTCTGTAGTGTTTATACTTCCGTTCTCAAAACGAAATCTCCTAAACTTCATCAGTTTTACATTTAGGTCGAAGCGTAACTCATCAACTGTTTTCATTTGGCATATAATTTTTTGCAAAGCTATGAAAAACTTCGTGTATTAAGAATTTGTTCTAAGAGTTGTAGTGATAATTAAGAGATATGAATTAGAATGATCTGTTTTTAGTTAAATGTTCTTTTTTTGTTTCGATTTTTTATATAGTTTATTTTAAAAATAAAGAAACTTTATAAGATAAATAAAAGTAATTCAAATGGTTACGCGGGTCAATTTTTTAACAAGTGTTTATCGGGCAATTCTCCTTATTAAAATATCTTTGATGCTTCTAAAATGTTAAAATAGCAATATGATTGATTTAAATACACTTGTAGAAGAGACAGGAGCAGAATCTGGATTAACTTTTAATATTGATGGCATCCTAATGGATTCTGTTAATTTGGAATACGACGGAAATGTAGCTGCAATGATTGGAATGATCTTGAAAATGTGTTTGGAAATGTCTGAGGATGTGAATAATGGAGATCTTAAACAGGTAATGATTAAGAACAACGACGGAATAATAGTAGCCAATAAAGATCAGGATGATAACTGCGTTGCGCTGCTTTCTAAGGATATAAGTAAAATGGGTCTTTTGCTACGCAAAATGGATACTGTTTTCAATAATTAATTTAAATAAAATTTAAAACATGTCAGATTTTTTACAAAATTTTCAAAATGATTTGAAAGAGAATATTAATGGATTTATTGCAGTTTCGGTTACTGAAGTTGAAACAGGAATGTCTTATTGCTCACTTTCTTTAAATCCTAATTTTGATCCGGAATTAGCTTCTGCTTATAATTTAGAAGTTGTAAAAGCAAAATTAAATGCTATTAAAGCTTTAGGATTAGATCAAAAAATCAATGATATCTTAATTACATTAACAGATCAAATTCATATTATCGACGTATCTGAAGATGGTAAATATTTTATTTATTTAGCTGTAGATGCTACAAAAGCAAATCTTGGATTAACAAGAGCAACTTTGTCTAAATTTAAAAAAGACATTATCTCAAAACTTTAATTTTTGCCCCCCAAAATGAGAAAAAGGCTGTTCAGTTTGTTGAACAGCCTTTTTTGATTTTGACGGATATTAAATTATTCAAAAAAATCCAATAATACGGTCTTCAATTCTTCCTTGTTTTCAATGTGGCTCATATGCCCATCTTCAAATGAAACCAGTTCTACAGTAGTATCTTCAATTTGAGTAAGGTTTTCTTCGTAATTTAAAACCGGATCTTTTTTACCTAAAACTAATAATGTCGGAAATAAATTTTGCTTTAAAATCGATTCCCTGTCTTTTCGGGTTTTCATGCCTTCTAATGAAGCTACAATTCCTTGTAAAGGTGTTTTTAAAGCCTCAACTTTTACCTTTTCTATCTCTTCTGCCAATTTGGTTCGGTTTTCCTCGCTAAATAAATTGGCGATTGACATACCAACAAAAGTTACATAACTTTGTTTTACAGCTTTGATGGCACGAGTTCGGTTTAATTTTTTCTCGGGGCTGTCTTCTTTCGAAGTCGAATTTAGCAAAACTAATTTCAGAATATTTTCCGGGAACAATTCGGCGAAAGCCAAACCAACGTAGCCTCCCATAGAATGCCCGACAACAATCGCTTTTGCAATTTTTAAATGATTTAAAACTTCCTTTACAGCGCTTGCATTCTCTTCCATTGTGTGCACATATCCCAACGAATCAGATGCTCCGTGTCCCAATAAATCAATCGTAACAACGCGATATTTTTCTGCAAACAAATCTACATATTCTTTCCACATGGTTTTGTTCTCCAAAAAGCCGTGAAGCAATACAATCGCAGTTCCTTCGCCAGAATCTGTATATGATATTTTAGTGTTTTTATATAGAATATTTTTCAAAATAATATTTTTAAAGTGTAATTACAAAGATAGCAAAAGGCAAAACTATATAAAATTTAAAATCATATGAAGTATATTCTGATGCAATCAGTTCAAATTTAAATAGCTTATGGTACTTATAGTAAAAAGAAAACGGCCAACATTTCTGTAGCCGTTTTAATCTATAATGTATACTCGTGTTCTCTTTTTAAGAATTCATTAAAGTTTCAATTTCATCCACTTCAACCGGAATATTACGCATCAGGTTAAAAGGCGCTCCTTTTTCCTGAACCACGACATTATCTTCCAAACGAATTCCGAAACCTTCTGCCGGAATATAAATTCCAGGCTCAACTGTAAAAACCATATTGGCTTTCATAGGCTCGTGAAGCAAACCATAGTCATGCGTGTCAAGACCCATATGGTGAGAAGTTCCGTGCATGAAATATTTTTTGTAAGCGGGCCAGTCCGGATTTTCGTTTTGAACATCGGCTTTGTCAATCAAACCTAAATTTAATAATTCAGAAGTCATGATTTTGCCTACTTCAATATGATATTGTTTCCAAAGTGTTCCCGGAGTCAACATTTTTGTAGCTTCATTTTTAACCCGCAAAACTGCATTGTAAACTGCTTTCTGACGATCAGAGAATTTTCCAGAAACCGGAATCGTTCTCGTCATATCGCTTGAATAATTCGCATACTCTGCAGCAACGTCTAACAAAATTAAATCGCCGGCTTTACATTGCTGATTGTTTTCGATGTAATGCAAAACATTCGCGTTGTTTCCAGACGCAATAATGGGTGTATAAGCAAAACCTTTAGAACGGTTACGGATGAATTCATGCGCCAGTTCAGCTTCAATTTCATATTCCGTTACATTTGGTTTTACAAACGACAATAATCTGCGGAAACCTTTCTCGGTAATATCACAGGCTTGTTGAATCAAATCAATTTCTTCACTTTCTTTTACAGAACGAATACGTTGCAAAATTGGGTTGCTTTTTGCCACATTATGAGCAGGGTAACGCTCTTTCCACCATTTTACGAAACGCGCTTCACGCGTTTCAGTTTCAACACTTGCACGGTAATGTTCGTTAGTATTAATATACATTGTATCTGCATATGTCATCATTTCGTTCAAAACTTTATGAAAATCTTGTAACCAATAGACAGTTCTAATTCCAGAAACTTGATAAGCACGTTCTTTAGTCAGCTTTTCGCCTTCCCAAATTGCAATATGTTCGCTGGTTTCTTTCAGAAAAAGAATCTCTTTTTGGTTTTCATACGGCGCATCCGGAAACAAAAGCAAAATACTTTCTTCCTGATCAACCCCACTCAGATAAAAAATATCGCGGTGTTGCGCAAACGGCAAAGTACTGTCGGCACTAATTGGATAAATGTCATTGGAGTTGAAAACGGCAACAGAATTAGGTTTCATTTCTGCCGTGAATTTTCTGCGATTTTTTACAAAAAGAGCGCTGTTTATTTGATGATATTTCATAATTATTTCATTTTTGAACTTCGATTTTCAAAATTAGTGATTTTTGAAGATGTATCGCAAAATTGAATTATTAAAGTTTTCTTATTTGTTTTTAGGGTTGCCACGAAGGCGCTAAGGCACAAGTTTTTTAATTGAAAAGAGCCCTGGTTTATGGAAAGTTTGTTAAGGTTGTTTTTCTCGTATAGTTTTGTCATCTCAACGAAGGAGAGATCACACCAGTAACTCCACAAAGATTGGCAAATTTGTTTCACGCAGATTTTTAATCCCGGCAACTTAGCAACTCATAATCTTAAAATCTTAATAATGGCGTGTCCCTCCGGGCCGGGCTTTCGGCTATATCTTTTACTCCGCTCCGCTACATAAAAGGATACCGCCTCAATCCCTCACGCGAATCCCGGTTTCAAAAGAAATTAATGGGTTTAAAGAAAAGACTTATTGGATTCTGATATTTTGTATATTGCAATAAAGCTAAAAGGACTATTGTTGCGATTTGTATGTTTTGTCCTTATATGTAAATTGAAAGTATCAGTCATTAAAAACATAGGTGAAAATAATTTAAATAATGACCATAAAAAAAGCAAATCCAAACGATCACGAAATTCTAACAGAAATCACCAAAAACGCCAAAGCCTATTGGGGATATTCTGCTGAGCAAATCGACATCTGGTCTAAATTTCTAACAATTACAAAAGAATATATCGAAACCAAATCTGTCTATAATTTAATTTTTGAAGATCAAATTATTGCATATTATTCTTTTTTCCACGAAAGTGAAAATAGTATTGATTAGATAATTTATTCGTTTTGCCTGCTTTTATTGGTAAAGGATTCGGAAAAGTATTAATGAATGATTTTCTGGGTCGACTGAAATTTAGCGATGTACAAAAAGTGGTTTTAAAGTCAGAACCCAATGCTGAGGAATTTTATGTTAAATTGGGTTTTGTAAAAGTGGGACAAATAGAAACATCAATTAAAGATCGATTTTTGCCTATTATGGAATTGCAAATAAAATTAAAGAAGTAATAGTTGAGAGTGAAGTTCCAAGAAGGCAAGCAGGTTTATGAAGATCTTGGTTTTATCTTATCGCAAGACAATTTTACTTGTCAATAAATTTCATAAATTCGACATAAATTCGAATTATATATCAATTCAAATTATCAAATTGAATAAACACCTAAAATACCTAATCTATCTCTTTCTTGCTTTCGTGGTCATAGCGAGTGATGGTACTTTATTTTCTCAATCAAAATCGGCCGATTATTATCAGTCTTCTTTTGTGATTTCGAGACGAGAACTAGATTTAAAAAAATCTCGTTTATACATTTTCAATACATCTGTTTCACGATTAAAAATTGCGTTTTCAATTCCTGTACATTATCTCGAGTTTAAAGAGGTTCGCAGTTCCCAAATTCAGATCATTCAAAAATTACAAAAGCTACTTCATCAAAATATAGATTCATTTATAAAACTGGCCGTTTTTGTAAATGAAACATTCGCTTCAAACAATTTCCGCAAAAGTTTATACAGCGCTTAGAAAATCTCTAAGCTTTATGCGCCTCAACGCATAGGATGATACCATAATGTCTAATCATTTATCATTTTAAAATGTATAAACACAAAAACAAAACACGTTTAGAGCAATCTGGGCGGCCACTTTATTGGTTAAAAAGCAAACTAATTTTAATAATAACTGCCTTCATGCTCGGAATGTCAAACGGAATGAACGTGCATGACGAAGCAATTAAAGGAAATCAAACTTATACAGAGGAGCATAAGAAGGATTAGTTTTTTATTTAACCGCAAGGGACACAAAGGTCTACGCGAAGGACGCAAAGTTTTGATTATTGTAGACACATAGCTTTGCGAACCTTGCGTAATTCCTCGCGTGCCTTGCGGTTAAATTTATCGCAAAGCATAAAAAAACCGAAACGTTAGCTTCGGTTTTTTACTGGAATTTGGTCCCGAAGCCTCGGGATAAAAATTGGAATTTAATCTACCCATTTATAATATCTCGCTCCAACCAAATTAGGAATCTCTTTCTCAATTCTATCTAAAACCCATTCGTTTTTAGGAGTTCGAACACTTTGTTTTTGTTCTTTTTTATGAAGACTTTCGTAGGTTTCAAAACTAATTTCTAAGCTTTCTTCCAGATTTTCAAAAAGTTTGGTTTTGGCTAAAGCCGATTGCCAATTTGGCTGAATAGTTCCTTCAAAAACCTTTGATTTCGATCCGCTTCCGTAAGCTAAGAAACCAAATTTTGTTCCCGCGACTTCTTTTTTTGTGTCGTAATAATGTGCCAAAGTAGATAATAGTCCCATAAAAATAGATCCTGTATAAAGGTTTCCAATTAAGGAAGAAGCTAATTCTGCTGGTTGTAGTTTTTCGGCAACAAAGTTTTTATATTCATCAGATTTTCCAACTTCTTTAATTTTAGTCTGGTAATCTGCGGGTTCGATATTTTCTGAAATAATTTTATCAGAGTGATCTAGAGCGTATATTTCAGATAACATTCTGCGTCCCTGAAAAGAGTATGGAAGATGCATAATAATGCTGTTCCAGGAATTGTATAAAGTTTCGGTTGTATTTTTTAATTTTTTGAAGGAGAAGTAAGCATTACGCGTACGGTCCATATAACATTGATTGGAATATTGACCATCAAAAACCGGTTGGTCCTTATGAATTTCGATTTCGGCTTCTAAATTATCAAACCAAGGATCGTTGCTTTCCTTTTTTGTAATCGCCTCTTTTGTAATGGTTCTGTAAGGCTTAAAAAAGTCAAAAACACCTTTAGTGCTGGTTGCCCAATTTTCATCAAAAGCAATAATTCTAGGGCTCGAAGTCACTAACATTGCCAATGCACCTGCGCCTTGTGTGTATTCTCCAGTGGAGTTTAGATCGTATTTCGCAAAATCTGTAGTAACTACAATTGCTTTTTTCGCCGGATTCAGTTTTACAAAATCAATACAGTTTTGCAGGGCATCGACACCACCGATACAGGCAAAAGTAAAATCGACAACATCGCATTCCGTCAGGGAATCTTCGCCAAATTTTTGCTCCATTAAACTGATTAAGAAAGAGCTAATGGGTTTCGAACTGTCAATTCCGCTTTCTGTACCAACATAAATTCGGCTAATTTCATTTAGATTTATGTTGTTCTCCAGAATAAGTTTGGTCAAAGCGTTGGCTCCAAAAACGACTGCATCCTGATGAACGTCCGGCAAGGTCATTTTAATTAATCCGAGACCTTTTTCTAGTTTTTCGGGATCAATATTTCTGGCAGTTGCCAAAGTTTTGATGGGTAAATGTATGTTGGCTACGTCAAAAGAGATAGCATCAATTCCTGTTTTCATTCTCATTTTTTTTGAAGCCGATAAAGGTAAAATTATGTAATGGAATGACCATTTTTTTCGCCTACAAAATTTCGAACGGTGCACACTTTTAAAGAAAATAAATTAAAAGTTAACTTAAAATCATAATTTGATAAAGATTTCAGAGTGTCACTAAATCGGTAATCGTGTTAAATAATTTCGCTAAAGTCTATGTTTTTAGTTTTTTATACTAAAATAATTTAGTATTAAGTATTTTTTATAAGTAAATATACGTATTACGTAGTCTATTTTAAAATCATTATAAATAACAACGAAATGGTTGTAGTTCTTTGGTAATTGAGTTATTTTTGTCTAATTTTTTAAAACAAACTACTTAAACACTTATGGCACAATCTGCACTATTGAATGCTTCCATCTTAAAGAAAGTGGCTATGGCTCTTTCGGGAATATTCTTAATCACGTTTTTAGCGCTGCATGTTACCTTAAATTTCATTTCTGTTCTTAGTGAAGATGTTTTTAACGAAGCATCGCACTTTATGGGTTACAATCCGCTAATTCAATTTGTAATGCAACCTGTTCTGGCAATTGGAGTAATTTTCCATTTCGTTATGGGATTTGTACTTACTGCTCAAAACAGAGCTGCTCGACCAATTGCTTATGCAAATTACAATGGAGCTGCAAACGCTTCATGGAGTTCTAGAAATATGATTATTTCTGGATTGGTAATTTTGGCTTTCTTAGGATTGCATTTTTATGATTTCTGGTTTCCTGAAGTTAATTTCAAATACATTGCAGGTACAGCGCCAGATGCTACAAGATATTATGAAGAATTAGTTCATAAATTTCACAGCCCTGTTCGTACAGGAATCTATTGTGTGTCTTTTGTTTTATTAGGATTTCACCTTTGGCACGGATTCGGTTCGTCTCTTCAGTCAATGGGGATGCACAACAAATATTCAAGATTTTTAAGTAAAGTAGGTTACTGGTTTGCAGTTGTTGTACCAGCCGCTTTCGTAATTATCGCATTATTTCATCATTTCAATAATTAATATAAATTATAATGGCATTAGATTCAAAAATTCCACACGGCCCAATATCGGACAAATGGACAGATTATAAAGATCATATTAATTTAGTAAACCCTGCAAACAAACGTAATTTAGATATTATCATTGTTGGTACAGGTTTGGCTGGAGGTTCAGCTGCGGCTACTTTGGCTGAACAGGGATATAACGTAAAAGCTTTCTGCTTTCAGGATTCACCTCGTCGTGCGCACTCTATTGCAGCACAAGGGGGAATCAATGCAGCAAAAAATTATAAAGGTGATGGTGACTCGGTTTACAGATTATTTTATGATACTGTAAAAGGAGGTGACTACCGTGCGCGTGAAGCAAACGTTCACCGTTTGGCAGAAGTTTCGGCAAACATTATTGACCAGTGTGTGGCTCAAGGGGTGCCATTGGCTCGTGAATATGGCGGACTTTTAGATAACCGTTCTTTTGGAGGAACTTTGGTTTCTCGTACATTTTATGCTCAAGGGCAAACGGGACAACAATTATTGTTAGGAGCTTATTCTGCAATGAACCGTCAGATTGGTCGTGGAAAAATTAAAATGTACAACCGTCACGAAATGCTTGACATTGTAATCGTAAACGGAAAAGCAAGAGGTATCATCGCTCGTAACCTGATTACAGGAGAAATAGAAAGACATTCTGCTCACGCTGTAGTAGTTGGTTCCGGAGGATATGGAAACGTATTTTTCCTTTCAACAAATGCTATGGGAAGTAACGCAACAGCAGCATGGAAAATTCATAAAAAAGGAGCGTTTTTCGCAAATCCTTGTTACACACAAATTCACCCAACTTGTATTCCGGTTTCTGGAGATCACCAGTCAAAACTGACTTTGATGTCGGAGTCGTTACGTAATGACGGTCGTATTTGGGTTCCTGCAAAATTAGAAGATGCAAAAGCTATTCGCGAAGGAAAGAAAAAAGCAACAGATTTATCTGAAGCCGAAAGAGATTATTTCTTAGAAAGAAGATATCCTGCTTTTGGTAACTTAGTACCACGTGACGTTGCATCTCGTGCTGCAAAAGAAAGATGTGATGCCGGTTTTGGAGTAAACAAAACAGGAGAAGCAGTTTACTTAGATTTCGCTGCAGCAATCAAACGTTACGGAACTGAAGAAGCTTTCGTAAAAGGATTAGATGCAAATGATGCTGCATTGGTAACTAAATTAGGAGCTGAAATCGTAAAAAGTAAATACGGAAACTTATTCCAGATGTATTACAAAATCGTTGATGAAGATCCTTATACAACGCCAATGATGATTTATCCTGCGGTGCACTACACTATGGGAGGAACATGGGTTGATTATAACTTAATGACAACCATTCCGGGATGTTTCTCAATTGGAGAATCTAACTTCTCAGATCACGGAGCAAACAGACTTGGAGCTTCTGCTTTGATGCAAGGTTTAGCTGATGGATATTTTGTGCTTCCTTACACTATTGGAGATTATTTGGCTCCGGATATTAAAATGGGGCCAATTTCTACAGATTTACCAGAATTCGTAGCAGCAGAAAAAGAAGTAAAAGATCAAATCGACAGATTTATCAATAATAACGGAACTCATTCTGTAGATTATTTCCATAAGAAATTAGGAAAAATCATGTGGGATAAAGTTGGTATGGCTCGTAACGCTAAAGGTCTTACTGAGGCTATCGAAGAAATTGCCGCATTACGTGAAGAGTTTTATAAAGATGTAAAAGTTCCTGGAAGCGCTAACGAATTTAATCAGGAATTAGAGAAAGCAACACGTGTTGCCGATTTCTTAGAGTTAGGAGAATTGTTCGCGAAAGATGCATTACACCGTAATGAGTCTTGTGGAGGTCACTTCCGTGAAGAATACCAAACAGAAGAAGGAGAAGCACTTCGTGATGATGAAAACTTTGCATACGTTGCAGCATGGGAGTACAGAGGAAAACCAAGCGATGCCGTATTACACAAAGAACCTCTGGTTTACGAAAACATTAAATTAGTTCAAAGAAGCTATAAATAAGAATTTGGTCGGAAGTCCAAAGTCTTAAAGTCCAAGGCAAAATGTCAGGCGACTTTCGACTTTCGGCTTTATGACTTTCAAACTAAAACGGTATGAAACTTACATTAAAAATATGGCGTCAGAAAAACGCCCAAGATAAAGGGGGAATTGTTGATTACCCAATCGACGGAATCGAACCAGATATGTCTTTCCTTGAAATGCTTGATGTTCTTAACGAACAATTAATCAACAAAGGAGAAGAGCCCGTAGCATTTGATCACGATTGCCGTGAAGGAATCTGCGGAATGTGTTCTTTATTCATTAACGGAGAAGCACACGGACCAGACAGAGGAGTAACAACTTGTCAGTTGCACATGCGTATGTTTAAAGATGGTGATACGATTTTTATCGAGCCGTTTAGAGCAAAAGCTTTCCCTGTGATTAAAGATTTAGTGGTGGACAGAAGTTCTTTTGACAGAATTCAGCACGCTGGTGGATTTATCTCTGTAAATACTTCAGGAAATACAATCGATGCAAATACGATTCCTGTAAACAAACATGATGCAGATAAATCATTTGATGCAGCTGCATGTATTGGTTGTGGAGCTTGTGTTGCAACTTGTAAAAACTCGTCGGCAATGTTATTTGTTGCTGCAAAAGTATCTCAATATGCTTTATTGCCTCAAGGTAAAGTAGAAGCTGTTGATCGTGTTTTAAACATGGTACATCAAATGGATCACGAAGGTTTTGGTAACTGTACCAATACCGGAGCTTGTGAAGTAGAATGCCCTAAAGGAATTTCTCTTGAAAATATCGCACGTATGAATCGTGAATATTTATCAGCAAGCTTAAAAGGTTAATTTTAAGAAATAGTTTTAAATAATAAAAACGCATTCATTAAGTTGAATGCGTTTTTTTATTTTACTAAAGCTGTGTTTCGTTTAGCATCAGGTTATAATAATTAAATTCTTAAATTTGTTAATAAAAAGAATTCTGATGAACGATAATGAAGTGGTAAATTATAGCAAGGAAGACCGTAAAAATCTTATTTTAAAGGAGATCAACCTGCATACCCGTGTAAGTTTTGAAACACTTTCGGCTAAATTAGGTGTTTCAGAAGATACAATTAGACGGGATATTAACGAACTTGAATCAGAATCGCTATTGATTAAGGTAAAAGGCGGAGCCATGACAAAAGGCTACCATTACTCTTCTTCTAACCAAACTTACGAAGTAGAATCGAAGCAAATTATTGCACAGAAAGCCATTGATTTGCTTCATGATGGTATGGTTATATTACTCGACGGCGGAACCACGATTAGAGAGTTTATACGATTAATTCCAAATGATTTAAATCTGACCATCTTTACCATAACGGTTGTTACAGCTGTTCAGCTTTTAGACAAGCCAAATATTAAAGTCATTATGATTGGAGGAAGTATTTCTTCTTACAGTCAGATGTGTGTTAGCGGAGAAGTGTATCATCAACTAGCTAATATAAAGGCAGATTTGTTGATTTTAGGGACAAATGCGCTGGATGTAGACGGCGGTTATTCCGATTCAGATTGGGAAACTGTACAGGTTAAAAAAGCAATGATTCAGGCGTCAAAAAAAACAGCTATCATTACGATTACAGAAAAGCTTAATACGGTCTTAAAAATGAAAATTGCAAGCTTATCAGAAGTTGATTATATAGTTACAGAGGTTGATCCGAGTGATAAAAAACTGCAGCCTTATAAAAAGGCATTTCCGGATTTAGTTCTCATTTAATATTAATAAAGTCATATTTATTTAAGATGAAAATCGCACTTATACAATCAGATCTTTACTGGGAAGATGCTTCTGAAAACCGTAAAAACTTTGAATCGAAAATAAATAAAATCGATTCAACTGTGAACTTGGTGGTACTGCCGGAAATGTTTTCGACAGGATTTACGATGAATGCTTCAAAAGTGGCTGAAAACATGAATGGAGAAACCATTTTGTGGATGAAATCGCTGGCAAAGCAAAAAAACTTCGCCATTATCGGAAGTGTGATTATAGTTGAAAACGAAAAATTTTACAACCGAATGTTGTTTGTATTTCCGTCAGGAGAGATTCAATATTATAATAAACGTCATTTATTTTCACTTGCCGGCGAAGACAAAACATATACAGCGGGAAATGAAAAAGTAATTGTCAATTATCTCAACTGGAAAATTTGTCTTCAGGTTTGTTACGATTTGAGATTTCCGGTTTTTGCCCGTAATGTCGAAAATTACGATTTGCTTTTATATGTTGCCAATTGGCCAAAAGTGCGAACGAATGCCTGGGATGCTTTACTTAAAGCTCGCGCTATCGAAAATTTAAGTTATGTGGTGGGTGTAAACAGAGTAGGGCTTGACGCAAATAGTTACGAGCATGTTGGACATTCGCAAGTAATTGATTTTTTAGGAAATTATATCCTTGAACCGCACGAAACAGAAGATGTTTTTGTCGTAGAATTAGATCAAAACGAAATGTTGGAAACCAGAAAAAAACTAGATTTTCTAAGTGATCAGGATGTTTTTGAAATTAAACCCATAGCCAAAGTTTAATTTAAAATTTGAATTTCTTCTTTAGTTTTTTTGACTCGAACAGCGATTTTTGTATAATTCCACTCTCTTTCTTTTTTATAGGCAGAAATATCTATTTTTCCGTTTGCTCTCGTGCCTTTGATCCTTACGGATAATACCACAGTTTTATTGTTATTGGTATAAATCGCGTTTTCTTCTAAAATCGCCATTTTATCAATGGGCTGAATCACTCCAACGGTTTCCAAAACCCTTTTATTTTTGTTGGCTTTTTCGATTGCTTTTTCAAATAGAGCAGTTTCGGTGTAAGCCTGAGCAATATTGGTCAGGTCATTTTTAGAAATTGAGGTTATGACAACTGTAAAAATTAAAATAGAGATAAGTGCTAACGGCAAAAACCATTTCCAATTTTTTGAAAACCAATTTTTGCGCTCTGTTAATTCATTCTCCATTTCTCTTAGAATCAGTTAGACCTAGAATGCTTTCCGTTTTTTAGCATCTTCTTTTTGTTTCTTTTGTTCCTGTTTTTTCTCGACTTCGGGATTAAAAGGTACACTCAGATCAATAGCCTGATCGACGTCCCAGTTGGTTCGGACATCAACATTGGTTTGGTAATAAAAAACTTCTTCAGAGTACGTTTTATTTAAAAAACTTCCTGAATCGTACATTTTATTCTTATTGTCATCATAAATAATACGGATCGTAAATTTTTCGGGAACCAAGGCGTTAAACTCAATTTTGGTTTTTCCTTCAGAATAATCACTGGCATATACAACATCGCCTTTTGCATTTGTTGCCTCGATTATAATAGGAAATCGCTTTATGTTTTGCAGGTTTAGAACTAAATTTCCATAATCAGAGTATTCTCTGGTAGTAAGTTTAAATGATAGGGTGTCATTTTGTTTTTCATAAAAATCAGTCAATGCGCCAGGAAAAAAGGTAACACTGTACTTTTCCATTGGTTCTTTTTTGAAATCTACATAAAGCTTTTGTTCAAATTCATCATACTCGGTAGTAAAAGCTACTGCAACAGAATCTTTATTGACAAATTTAATTTTAGACTGATCAAATTTCACTAGCGGAGTAGCCGTTTCTAAGGTAAAACGCTCTCTAAAATTGATTAATCCGTTCTGAACTGCCTTGATGTTCAGGGTATCTTTTTTCTGGTCTTTAATTTTAAAGGTATATTTCTTGTCATAGTTTGGCGCACTTACTTCCATAGATAGCGAATCTGCTTTAATCGGTTTGAACCAAACTTGCAAAGAATCTTTTTTCGGAAATTGCGTTACAATAGTTTCTAAGACATCAGTATTGTTTTTCAGGACAATTTTGGGTTTCGTAATTTTAAAATTCTGTTTTCCTTCATACGGAAGATACAATCTGTTTCCAGAAGCTTGTATTGGCTTTAAAGCCTTTAGCGGAAGCGTTTCCTTAAATAATTCTAATTCAAAAACAGTATCATTGGGAACAGTAATGTAATGTTTAAGAAAACCAATTTTATCATCTTTCGGGTTGAATCTGTTGTTTCCTGCTTTGTCTTTAATTGCCATTAATAAATATTTACCGGCCTTTAAATTTTCCAATTTAAAAGTTAGTAAACTATCCAAAGTATTCGTAATGTATCTTGGGCTTTGTTTGTAAATAACAGAATCCTTAAAAGTATCATTAACTTCATAAAGCATAACCGAAACAAAATTGTCTACATTTTTTTCGTACGCATCTTTAATTCGGCCACTTATAGAAAGAGAATCGATATAAGAGCCTGTAGAGAAAATGTATTTAAATTGGTTAATCGCATTGCCTTCATTATTATCTGCAATACTCTGGCCGAAATTAAAACTGTATGTAGTATTTGGTAATAAAGTATCTTTTATTTTTATCGTAATTTCTTTGCTGGCAGTAGTTGGTAAAATCGTTGGTTCGCGCTTCATAGGTGGCGAAATAATAAGCTGCTTGTTTATGTTTTTTAGTTTTACATATTCATCAAAAACCAGCTTAATTTCATCTCCTGTAAAATTGGTGCTCATGTTTTCTGGTGAACTGTATCTTAAAACAGGAGCCAGCGTATCTTTAAGTCCGCCGGTAATGCTGCCCCTTTTGGCGCAGCTAAACAATAAAAATACCAGTAAAAAAGGAATATATCTTAGGGTGTTTTTCAACATAACGGTTTCTGAATTTTATTGCACAAAATAACGATTATATTTGCTTTAATTGAAATAATTTATCCATTTATTAGCATTTAAGGCATTCTTTAAAATTGATTTTTTTTAAAGTTTGAAATCATCAGCACCTTATAATTTCTTACTTTTGGTTTCCAAATATAATTTTCCTCGTTTTGATAAAAAGATTTTGTCTTGGTTTGTTGTTTTTTTTACTGTTTTCCTGTGGTAAAAATGAAAAGCCAACTGTTGCTTTCTATTATTGGAAAACCATCTTTAAATTATCTGAAACCGAAAAAGAAGTACTTCGTGATAATAACGTCAGCAAACTTTATATTCGTTATTTTGATATTGGTTTGCATCCTCTCACTAAAGAACCTATTCCCGTAAGCCCTGTTCGTTTTCAGGATAATGCCAATAAATTTGAGATTGTTCCGGTGGTCTTTATTCAGAACAAGGTCATGCTGCAGTCTAATCTTAATATCGAAAGTCTGGCTCAAAAAACGGCCCGCCTGGTAGAAGAAATAAACACAGCAAATAATATTAATTGTCAGCAAATTCAAATTGATTGTGACTGGACTTTGAAAAGTAAAGAGAATTATCTTAAATTTATTGAACGATTTAAAAAGCTTTCGCAAAAAAAACTCTCGGCGACCATTCGATTGCATCAGGTCAAATATTTTAAGAAAACAAAAATTCCAAATGTAGATTCAGGTGTTTTAATGTATTATAACATGGGAACTATTGCAAACGATTCTCTAAATTCTATTTACAGCAAAAAAATCTCCGATAAGTATCTTGCAAGTTTAAAAAAGTATCCACTGCATCTTGATTTTGCATTGCCAATATATTCCTGGGCAGTTCACATCAGAAATCAGAAAGTTATGGGGTTACGCTCGAAATTGAACATTAAAGAACTCAAAAAGGATCCTAATTTTGAGCAACTAAGCGATATCTTCTTTAAGGTCAAACAATCTATTTATAAAAATGGAGTTTTTTATGAAGAGAATGATTTGCTCAAAATAGAAACTATTTCATCAGAAGATTTAAAAGAAATGGCAAATGACTTAAAAGATAATTTGCATCAAACTCCAAGAGAAATTATATTTTACGATTTAGACGAATTCAATATTAAAAATTATGAAAAGAATATTTTTGAGCAAGTTATTTCTTGTTTCTAGTGCAGCATTACTTTTTGTTTACGGAATAATTTATGCTTGCGGAGGCGGAGATGACTGGGGTTTTGATTATAATTCGAATTTTACTCCCGAAACCTTTGCAGATAAATCGTATACGCCACTTTTTTTATCTGGTGAAATTTTTTACGGAATTGGTTTTGATACACAGCACAATTCCAGATTCAATGAAAACATAAAATCAGATTGGGCCAATTATCTAAAAGGCAAAGTCGACACTACGACGGTTAATTATTTTTTAATTGGAGATGAAACGACGAGATATTCTGATAAAAAAGCAGATCAGAATAAGGCTGATATTACACAGCTTCATGTGTTTTTTAAAACCAAAAAAGAAAACCAAACATCATTAAAATGGGGGAAAAAGATTAATCTTAAAGAAGCTAAAACCAAAAGTTTTATTGAGTTTTTGTATCTGGCGCAAAAAATTGAAACCGTTTCTATCAATACAGATTATTGGAGTTATGATCCTGTTGTGGCTAAAACATTTGATGATTTGAAGATGATTCAGTCCATCGAAAATGTATACAATACAACTTCAGATTCTTTTTTGAAAAACAGATACTGGTTTCTGACCGTGAAAGCGTATTTCTACAGTAGCAACAAGAAAAAAGCAATTGATTTTTTCAATAAAACAGAAGCTTCTGTGGCTAAAAATGTGCTATACTACAGGGCGCTTGCCTATATTGCCGGAATACATTATCAGCAAAAAAAATACGCCACTTCTAATTATTTGTACGCGCAGGTTTTTGATAAATGTCCCGAATTGAGAATTGTAACAGCGTATAGTTTTAGCCCCAAAAACGAAAGTGACTGGAATAAAGCACTGGCACTGGCTAAAAATAATAAAGAAAAAGCGGCACTTTGGGCAATTCACGGTTTTTACAAAGATGAAAAACAAGCTATTGAAAAAATCTACGAATTAGATCCCAAAAGTGAGCACTTAAACTATCTCGCAACACGATTGGTCAACAAACAGGAAGAGGCGATTAACAATTCATTTCGTGAAAGTACCGAAGGAAGTGCTCCTGCTAAGAATCAAACGGTGTCGGAAAATAAGTTGGAGAATCAGGCAAAAATTGATAAAAATGCCTTTGATTTAATCAGTAAAATTGCGGCAACAGGAAATACAGAAAGACCTTATTTATGGGATTTGTCTTTGGGATATTTGCAGACTTTAAAAGGGGAATATACTAATGCGGATAAAAGTTTTGATAAAGCGGCAAAAACGCTTCCAAAAACAGAATTGCCCGGATTTCAAATTCGATTGCTTCGTTTCGTAAACAATCTGAGTAAAATTGATAAACTTACTGATAAAAACGAAAAAACAGTTTTGGCAGATTTAAACTGGTTGTATTATGAGCTGCCAAAAACATACAAAGGTCAGGAGTTTCGTTATCAAAATGCGTCGTCGTGGAGTAGAAGCTATTTGTCAACGCTTTACAGAACGCAGGGAAATCAGGTTCTGGCCGAAATATTTGGCGAATCACGTTACAGTTATTGGAATGATGGAAATGCATTTTATGACAATGAAAAAAATTTAAGAGACATTAAAACTTTTCTGGCAAAATCTGATAAAACCGAAATTGAGAAAATTGGAGCAGGAATTTACAGCCTGAAACTAAAAGATATTAATAATTTTCAGGCAGTTCAGGCAACTTTTAAAAATAAAATTCCGGAAGCTATTGCCTTTCTTCAACAAACAGATTCTGTTCAGTATCAAACTTTTTTAGGAAATCCGTTTAACGGAAATATCAAGGATTGTCATGATTGTGATCATGTTGCCTATCAGAAAAAGAAATATACTCAAATTGATTTTTTGAATACGATTAAAACAATGCAGGATAAACTCGCACAGAAAGAAGATGTTTATACCAATAGTTTGTTGCTTGGAAATGCATTTTATAATATTACACACTTCGGAAACGGTAGAACTTTTTATGAAGTTTCTATTGTAGGCTATGGCTCAAATCCATACTCATTTAGAGATACGATGAAAAAAATGATTACCAACTGTGATATTCCTAAAATGTATTATCAAAAGGCATTTGAAGCGGCTACAACAAAAGAGCAAAAGGCAAAATGTATTTATATGATTGCGAAGTGCGACCGAAATGAATATTATAATAATAAGTACAATAACCTGAAAAATTGGTGGGAAGCCAATGATGATAAAATTAATTTTATTGCATGGAGTGGTTTTAAAACCTTGAAAAAAGACTATTCAGATACGAAGTATTATCAGGATGTAATTGCAGAATGCGGTTATTTTAATACTTATGTTAATCAGTAAATAGAAGTGAAATGGTAAATAAAATAGAGCATATAGGAATTGCAGTAAAGGACATGAACAATGCCAATCTATTGTTTGAAAAACTATTAGGTACTCCGTCTTATAAAATGGAGTTGGTAGAAACGGAGGGAGTCATGACTTCTTTTTTTCAAACCGGAACTAACAAAATAGAACTTTTGATGGCGACAAATCCGAAAAGTCCAATAGCGAAGTTTTTGGAAAAAAAAGGAGAAGGCATTCATCATATTGCTTTTGATGTTGAAGATATCCAGGCCGAAATAATACGTTTGAAAAATGAAGGCTTTGTTTTGATTAATGAAGTTCCGAGAAAAGGGGCAGATAATAAATGGGTCGTTTTCCTGCATCCCAAAAATACAAATGGTGTTTTGGTAGAGCTTTGTCAGGAAATCAGATAAAAAAAAAGCTTAATACAGATTTGAAATAAGGCATTGAGAATCAATTATGTTTAAAAAAGCAATTGCAAAATTTAAAATTAAATATAAATCATGTCCCAAAATATTTGGAGTGAATGAAAAATAGTAGTAATATTGCATCCTCAAACCGGTCCTATAGCTCAGCTGGTTAGAGCACCTGACTCATAATCAGGTGGTCCCTGGTTCGAGCCCAGGTGGGACCACAGAAAATACCTTTACAGCAATGTAAAGGTATTTTTTTGTTTATAAGGTACTCGCTAAAACACTTATCAGTGTAGTACTTAGATTATTAAGTTTGGTTTGTTGTTAGTACGAGAACTTTTATTTGTTAAAAAGTATCTTTTTAAAATCCAAATTGTAAAGTTATACGTAAGTTATCTAAAGAAAAATTAACATTTTTTGGGCTTATTCTTACGTTCAAAACGGAATAGGACTTTATAAAGTGTTTTCTTGATTATAATGTTGCATTTTTGCAAAAATCTTATACATTTGCCAAATAATTGAATGTAATGTACTGTTTTTGTGCGAATTATATTAAATTTTAAGAATGTAACAATCTACCGTGCTGGCAAGCAGCATTTTATAAATTATGAAGATAATAAGGACTGTTTTTTTTACGATTTGTTTGACTTTAATGAATGTTTATAGTGTTTTTTCGCAAGAGGATCCACCAGAGATTCCTCCTCCGACCCCTCCGAATGGAAGGGTTCCAATTGACGATCACTTAATGCTTTTGATAATTGCAGGTGTTCTTTTAGGGGTCACTTTAATATATAGAGATAAAATAAAAAAAGCTTCAATATAATTGAAGCTTTTTTATGTGTAAACATTTTGATTTTATTTATTGATAGAATACAGTCTTGAAATGTATTTTCCGACAACGTCAAATTCTAAATTGATTTTTGTTCCTACTTTAAAATTTTTAAAATTCGTGTTTTCGTAAGTATACGGAATTATAGAAACGCTAAATTCATTTACCTTAGCGTTAACAACTGTCAGGCTTACACCGTTTATAGTTATCGAACCTTTTTCAATTGTTATATTGTTTAGGCTTTTATCGTATTCAAAAGTATAATTCCAGCTTCCGTGCGCTTCTTCAATTTTGGTACAGGTTCCGGTTTGGTCTACATGTCCTTGCACAATATGTCCGTCCAAACGATCTCCCAGCTTCATTCCTCTTTCTAAGTTTACAATATCGCCTTCCTTCCAGTCGCCAATATTGGTTTTTAAAATAGTTTCTTCAATAGCGGTAACGGTGTAAAACGAGTTTTCTATTCCGACTACCGTTAAACAGATGCCGTTGTGCGAAACACTTTGGTCTATTTTTAATTCATTTGTAATAGAAGCATCTATTGTAAGATGAAGATTGTTTTGATCTTTTCTTATTTCCTGAACCCTTCCCAGGGTTTCTATAATTCCTGTAAACATTGTAGTTTTATTTTACTAAATTTGCACATCAAAATTAGTAATAAATAACCTGAGCTCATGAATAAAAAAGCAGAAAATATAATTGTTGGAATTTCAATTGGAGATTTAAACGGTATTGGAAGCGAAGTTATACTTAAAACATTCGAAGATTCAAGAATGTTAGAAATGTGTACGCCGGTTATTTTTGCAAATGCCAAAATCCTCTCTTTTGTAAAAAAGAGTTTTACTTCTACCATTCAATTTCACGGAGTAGATAAATTAGATCAGGTTTTGCCGGGAAAAGTAAATGTGCTTAATCTCTGGAAAGAAGGTGTAGACATTAATTTAGGAACTAATGACGAGAAAATAGGGGAGTATGCTATAAAATCATTTGTGGCAGCTACAAAAGCCTTAAAAGAAGGCTTGATCGACGTTTTGGTTACCGCTCCAATAAATAAATACAATATTCAGTCTGAAGGTTTTAAATTTCCGGGACATACTGATTATTTAGATCAGGAATTAGAAGGGAATGCGTTGATGATGATGGTTCAGGATAATTTGAGAGTTGGTTTGCTAACTGATCATGTTCCGTTAAATGAAGTTTCTTCACATTTAACAGAAGAGCTAATTACGAGAAAAATCGAAACCATCAGGAAATCATTAATTCAGGATTTTAGTATTGTACGACCAAAGATTGCAGTTTTAGGATTAAATCCGCATAGTGGTGATGGCGGTGTAATAGGGAAAGAAGAAGATTTGATTTTAAAGCCGGTTTTGAAAAAAATATTTGATAAGGGAACAATGGTTTTTGGTCCTTTTTCTGCAGATGGCTTTTTTGGGAGTGGGCAATACGAAAAATACGATGCAGTCGTGGCCACGTATCACGATCAGGGATTAATTCCCTTTAAGACATTATCTTTCGGGAAAGGAGTAAATTATACAGCAGGTTTGAATAGAGTAAGAACTTCGCCAGATCACGGTACGGCTTATGATATCGCCGGAAAAGACATGGCAGATTTTAACTCATTCAAAGAGGCAGTTTATTTGGCAATAGATATTTATCATTCGCGCAATCAGTACGAAGAGATAACCGAAAAACCCCTTAAAATAAAAGAAAAACAGTTATAAACAAAAAAAGGTGAATAAGATTATTAGTTTTATAATAATTTTATATCTTTGCACCCCGATTCAGGCATCTGAGTATTAGAGATGAATTGGTCAAATTGATGTTGAAATGAGCAAAACAAAAGAATTTTTAATTCCTTTCATAGGATTAAAGCTGGGAAAACACCATTTTGAGTATCAAATAAGTAACGCGTTCTTTAAGAACTTTGATTACGACGAATTTCAAAGTTCGGATATTAAAGTTGGTCTGATTTTAGATAAAAAGAGCAGCATGTTAGAGTTGGAGTTCAAACACAAAGGAACCGTAAATGTACCTTGTGATCTGACAGGCGAAGATTTTGATCTTCCTATAAAAGGAAAGATGAAATTAATTGTTCGCTTTGGAGATGAATTTAACAACGATAATGAAGAGCTGTTAATTTTACCGCATGGAGAGCATGAAATAGATGTAGCACAATACATTTATGAAATGATTGCACTCTCGGTACCGCTAAAACGAGTTCATCCAGGAGTAAAAGACGGAAGTTTGCAAACCGAAGCTTTGAAAAAATTAAATGAACTGACTGTAAAAACAGTTAAAGAAGAGAAAGAAGAGAGTAAACAAGAAGAAGATATTGACCCGCGTTGGGAAAAATTAAAGAAACTATTAACGGATAAATAATATAGTAAAATGGCACATCCTAAGAGAAAAATCTCGAAAACAAGAAGAGATAAGAGAAGAACACATTATAAAGCTACTGTAGCTCAAATCGCTACATGTCCAATTACTGGGGAAGCACATTTATACCACAGAGCTTACTGGCATGAAGGTAAAATGTATTACAGAGGGCAAGTTGTTATCGATAAATCTGAAGCGGTTGCTTAATACGTTTTTGTAAATTATACTGGAACTCTCACATAGTGAGAGTTTTTTTTGTTGGTTATAATTTTTGTTTTTTAAGAAAATACGGGCAAATTCGCTTCGATTTTTTTTGTACTTTTCAAGTCTTTTAAAAATTTTTCAAATAACAATATTTGAAAGGAAATAATAGAATATAATGAATACAATCACAGCCGCAATTACCGCTGTTGGAGGCTACGTTCCTGACTTTGTGCTTTCTAACAAAGTATTGGAAACTATGGTAGATACCAATGACGAATGGATTACCACTCGTACAGGAATTAAAGAAAGAAGAATTCTTAAAGATGCTGATAAAGGAACATCTTATCTTGCCATAAAAGCAGCACAGGATTTAATAGCAAAAGCTAATATCGATCCCTTAGAAATTGATATGGTTATCATGGCAACAGCAACACCAGACATGATGGTGGCTTCTACAGGAGTTTATGTTGCAACAGAAATAGGGGCTACAAATGCATTTGCTTATGATTTGCAGGCGGCGTGTTCAAGTTTCTTATACGGAATGTCTACTGCTGCAGCCTACGTTCAGTCAGGACGTTACAAAAAAGTACTTCTTATTGGTGCTGATAAAATGTCATCTATTGTAGACTATACAGACCGCGCTACTTGTATTATTTTTGGTGATGGAGCTGGTGCAGTTCTTTTTGAGCCAAATTTTGAAGGTTTAGGTTTACAGGATGAATATTTAAGAAGTGATGGTGTAGGACGCGATTTTCTTAAAATTCCTGCAGGAGGTTCTCTAATTCCGCCTACTGAAGAAACGGTAAAAAACAGACAACACAATATTATGCAGGACGGTAAAACAGTTTTTAAATATGCTGTTACCAATATGGCCGATGCAAGCGAATTGATTTTGCAAAGAAATAATTTGACAAATCAGGATGTAGATTGGTTAGTACCGCACCAGGCTAATAAACGTATTATTGATGCTACTGCCGGAAGATTAGAATTGGAAGATTCTAAAGTTTTGGTAAACATTGAAAGATATGGTAATACTACTTCTGGAACTTTGCCACTAGTATTAGCTGATTTTGAAGATAAGCTTAAAAAAGGAGATAATATTATTTTTGCCGCTTTTGGTGGTGGATTCACTTGGGGATCTATTTACTTAAAATGGGCTTACGATAAAAAATAAATTCAAAACTAAAAACAAATCATTATGGATTTAAAAGAAATTCAAAACCTAATCAAATTTGTAGCAAATTCGGGCGTTGCAGAGGTAAAGTTAGAAATGGATGATGTAAAAATCACTATCAGAACAACTTTAGAAGGAAATGTAACTGAAACTACTTACGTTCAACAATTGCCAGCTCAGGCAGCATTGCCACAAGCAGTTGCTCCTCAAACTGCTCCAGCTGTTGTAAATGTAACTAGCGAAGCAACAGCGGCAGCTGAAAATTCTAAATTCATTACTATAAAATCTCCAATCATTGGAACTTTTTATAGAAAACCATCTCCAGACAAACCAGTTTTCACTGAAGTAGGAAGTACTATTTCAAAAGGAGATGTTCTTTGTGTAATTGAAGCAATGAAATTATTCAACGAAATCGAATCTGAAGTTTCAGGTAAAATTGTAAAAATTCTTGTTGACGATATGTCTCCTGTAGAATTTGACCAACCTTTATTCTTAGTTGATCCATCTTAATTTTAGATCGTTAGATCATTAGATTTTAGACTTTTTCGGAAGTGCTTAAAATCTAATTATCAAATTATCTAATTATCTAATTATCTAATTTTAAAAAGATGTTTAAAAAAATATTAATTGCGAATAGAGGAGAAATTGCACTTCGTGTAATTCGTACATGTAAAGAAATGGGTATCAAAACTGTAGCAGTTTATTCTACAGCCGATGCAGAAAGTTTACATGTTAAGTTTGCTGACGAAGCGGTTTGTATTGGTCCTCCTCCAAGTAACTTATCGTATTTGAAAATGTCAAATATTATTGCTGCTGCAGAAATTACAAACGCAGACGCAATACACCCAGGTTATGGATTTCTTTCTGAGAATGCTAAATTCTCTAAAATATGTCAGGAACACGGAATCAAATTTATTGGTGCCGCGCCGGAAATGATCGACAGAATGGGTGATAAAGCTTCTGCAAAAGCTACAATGAAAGCTGCAGGAGTTCCATGTGTACCAGGTTCAGAAGGATTATTAGAATCTTTCGAACAAACACAACAATTAGCAAAAGAATTTGGTTACCCGGTTATGCTTAAAGCTACTGCCGGTGGTGGTGGTAAAGGAATGCGCGCGGTTTGGAAAGAAGATGAATTGTTGAAAGCGTGGGAAAGTGCACGTCAGGAAGCTGCTGCTGCATTTGGAAATGATGGTATGTACATGGAAAAACTTATTGAAGAGCCACGTCATATCGAGATTCAGGTTGTGGGAGATTCATACGGAAAAGCATGTCACCTTTCTGAAAGAGACTGCTCTGTTCAGCGTCGTCACCAAAAACTAACAGAAGAAACACCTTCACCTTTCATGACCGACGAATTGCGTACTGCAATGGGAGAAGCTGCTGTAAAAGCTGCGGAATTCATTAAATACGAAGGAGCCGGAACTGTAGAATTTTTGGTTGATAAACACAGAAACTTCTATTTCATGGAAATGAATACACGTATTCAGGTAGAACACCCGATTACAGAACAAGTTATTGATTACGATTTAATTCGTGAGCAAATTATGGTAGCAGCAGGAATTCCAATTTCTGGAAAAAACTACTTACCGGAACTGCACGCTATTGAATGTCGTATTAATGCCGAAGATCCTTATAATGATTTTCGTCCTTCACCAGGAAAAATTACTACACTACATATGCCGGGAGGTCACGGAGTTCGTTTAGATACTCACGTATATTCTGGTTATACTATTCCGCCAAATTACGATTCGATGATTGCAAAGTTGATTACAACGGCACAATCTCGTGAAGAAGCAATTAGTAAAATGCGTAGAGCCTTAGATGAGTTTGTTATCGAAGGTGTAAAAACTACCATTCCTTTCCATAGACAATTAATGGATGATCCAAGATACATTGCCGGAGATTACACAACGGCATTTATGGATACATTTAAGATGAATCCTATAGAAGATTAATTATAAAAGCTGTCCAAATTTTGACAGCTTTTTTATTTAGACTGTATTTTAACCCGACAAGTTTCTAAATGTGTCGGGTTTTTTTTTATTTATGTGCCGGTACAATTTCAGATTTCAGCCTAAAAATCCGTAAGTAAACACTATTTGTGTATACTTTTTACACACCTAATAAGTAAATTACACACTTTTTGTAACAGCTGAATTTTGGCACATATTGCATAATCTCTTTATTTTTAAGCTTTTACATGGATTGGCATAGATAGTTTTGATTGCGGCACAATTATTTCATTACCTAAAGCGTAAACGACTATTAAATTATTAAAATATATACATTATGAAAAATCTATTTTTATCAGCCGCAATAGTTTTAGGAGGTTTAACTTCATTCGCAGCAACCACTCCAATAACAAATACAATCGTAAAAACGATAACAGTTGCAGACGAATACACAGAAATTAAATTAGAAGAATTGCCGGCTCCTATTACAGAAGCTTTGAAAAAAGCATATCCGGATGCAGTAATTACCAAAGCGTATAAAAACGAAAAATCAGAATACAAATTAGATGTTACAGTAGGTGAAAAAGTAGGAAATCTTTTTGCTAATGCAGATGGAACCTGGATTAAAAAATAATCGCATCATCAATACTATCTAAGATTAAAATTAATTAACTCTATTAAATATACACACTATGAAAAATCTATTTTTATCAGCCGCACTAGTTTTGGGAAGTTTAACAACATTTGCTTCAACTTCGCCAATTACAAATACAATCGTAAAAACGATTACAATTCAGGACGAATATACAGAAGTTAAAGTAGAAGAAGTTCCTGTTGCAGTAACAGATGCTCTTAAAAAAGCGTATCCGGATGCAGTACTTTCTAAAGCATACAAAAACGCAAGTTCTCAATATAAATTAGAAGTAACTGTTGGCGACAAAGTAGGAGCTCTTTATGCAAATGCAGACGGAACCTGGATTAAAAAATAATTACAATTAGTTTATTAATTAAACGTAAAACCTATCACTATGAAAAAGTTAATCTTATCGGCCGCTATCGTATTAGGTAGTTTGACCATGCAGGCAGGGAATGTAGACGTGAAAAGTTCAATCGCACAGTCAGTAAACGTTCAAGATGATTATAAAGAAGTAGATTCAGTTCCGGCTGCAATTAAAACTTCACTAGATAATGCATATCCAGGTGTAAAACTGGACAAGGCATATGTAAACGAGAAGAAAGAGTATAAAATTGAGATTACCGTTAGAGGTGAAAAATCTACAGTTTATACAGATGCTTCTGGTAACATTATTAAAAAATAATTAGAAGTAACCCATAAAACTAATATTATGAAAAAGTTAATCTTATCAGCAGCAATCATTTTAGGAGGTTTGTCAATTCAGGCAGCGAATCCTGTTGTAAAAACATCAATGACTCAGTCAATGATCATTCAGGACGAATTTACTGAAGTTGGTTTAGATGCTGTTCCGGCAGCAGTAAAATCAACAGTTGAAAAGTCTTTTCCGAAAACTAAGCTTGAAAAAGCATACAAAAACGAAAAGAACGAATACAAACTGGAAATTTCTAATGGTGACAAGAAGTATACTATTTTTTCAGATGCTTCTGGAAACATCATTAAAAAATAAGTAAAAAGAGCGCAAAATGAAAAAGTTAATTTTATCAGCAATACTAGTTTTAGGAGGCTTGTCTATTTATGCCAGTGGCGAGACAACTCCACAACAAACTAAAACATCGCTTTCTATCCAGGCAGAATATACGGAAGTGAGTGCAGATGCTGTACCACCTGCTGTAAAGGCTGCGCTGCAAACTGCTTATCCTAAAGCAAAATTAGATAAAGCATTTGTAAACGAAAAGAAAGAGTATAAACTCGAAATATCGGTTGGCGACCAAAAGGCTACTGTTTTTTCAGATGTCAATGGCAACTGGTTGAAAATATAATTAGGTGAATTTAGATTTATGTTTTTGGTGAAAAAGAGATTGCAATAAGCAATCTCTTTTTTTTTGCATAATTTTGTGAAAAGACAATTTTAATAGTCTTATTTTAGCAAAAAAGTCACTAAAAGCAAATGCCAAAGATATTACTGATAGAAGATGACATTTCGTTTTGCAAATTATTAGAAAAATTTCTAAACAAAAATGCATACGAAGTAACGATTGCTTTCTCGGCAGCAGAAGCAAGAACCGCGATCAAAAATGAATCATTCGATTTAATTTTGACCGATCTTCGCTTGCCTGATTCTGATGGTATAGTGCTAATGTCTGAGTTTAAAAATGAATATCCTCAAATCCCTGTTATTTTAATGACGGGTTATTCTGATGTTAATACAGCTGTAAAAGCAATTAAAAACGGTGCCGCAGATTATATCTCAAAACCCTTCAATCCAGATGAGGTTTTATTAGTGATTACAAATGCATTAAAAAGTTTTGAATCAGAAACTGAAGCTGAAGCTGTTCCTGTAAAAGAGAAAAAGAAAGCAAAAAAAGAGGTTTCAACTGAAAATGAATTTGTAAAAGGAATTTCGGTTGCTTCAAAAAAATTATTAGATCACATTCATTTAGTGAGTCCAACAGATATGTCGGTTTTGATTATTGGTGAAAGCGGAACAGGAAAAGAAATTATTGCCAAAAGCATTCATCAGCAAAGTACCAGAAAAAATAATAATTTTATTGCTGTTGATTGCGGTGCCATTCCGAAAGAATTGGCTGCAAGTGAGTTTTTTGGACATTTAAAAGGTTCTTTTACCGGAGCGATAAATGATAAAATGGGGTATTTTGAAGCTGCAAATGGCGGAACCTTATTTTTAGATGAAATAGGAAATCTGTCTTATGAAAATCAGATACAATTGTTGAGAGCTTTACAAGAGCGCAAAATAAAACCTGTAGGAAGCAATAAAGAAATAAACGTCGATATACGCATTATTACTGCTACTAACGAAGATTTGCGCGAAGCAGTAAAAAATGGCGATTTTAGAGAAGATTTATACCATAGAATTAATGAGTTCTCGATACAGTCACCATCTTTAAAAGACAGAGACGAGGATTTAATGGTTTTTGCCGATTACTTCCTTGAAAAAGCCAATCAGCAATTGAATAAAGACATTATTGGATTTTCTCCGGAAGTGGTTTCTATTTTTCAGAATTACAACTGGCCAGGAAATTTGCGTGAATTGCAAAACTGTGTCAAACGAGCTACTTTATTATCTCAGGGTGATTTTATCGAAAGTGATGTACTGCCGGCAGAATTTTTTCAGATTCAGAAGCAACAAAGTAAGAATGAAAATTTCTCTCTTTCAGACAATGAAAAAGAAGCCATTATTCATGCTTTATCGAAAGCACGAAACAATAAATCCGAAGCGGCCAAATTGCTTAAAATTACCAGAAAGACACTTTATAATAAGTTGAAGCAATACAATATCGACTAAACGATTTCCTTTTTTAAAGCCATAAATAACAGTTCTGATTTTGATTTTAGAACTTTAAAAGTAGAAGTCAAATCATCCGTTTCCAGATCTTTGTTTTCCAGAACCTTTAGGATTTCGCCAATTTCACGTGCCTGAATTTGTTTGAACATAGGTGCAATTCTATGTGCAATTGAATTAATTTCGGCTGTGTTTTTTTCGACAACAGCGTTTTCCAAAAGCGCCAGATTCTCCGTACTGCTTTCAATAAACGATTTTAAAACTTCCTTTAAAGCTTCGTTGTCATTGCCTAAAAACTCTTTTAGTGTTTCCAGAGAATATAATTTCGTAAATATTTCTTCATTGTTTTCTTTCAGCTCAACCGCAGGCAAAGTATTGTTCTCTAAAATGAGGTGTATGGTTTGCAGTAATATTTTAGGCGAATAAGGTTTTTGAATTACGGTAGTAAATCCGGCTTCTGAATAAAAAGAAGAATCCAAATCAGTTCTTCCAGTTAAAGCAATAACAGGTTGGTTTTTATAAATAGAATTTTTTCTCAGATTTTTCAAAAACATAAAACCGTCCATTTCCGGCATTTGAATGTCAGTAATGACAAAATCAAATTGGGTATTCTTAATTGCTTCCAGAGCTTTAGAAGCACTATTAAATGAGAATACAGTATGATTTTCCTGTCTTAAAACCCCACTGGTTAAGTTGAGCAAATTAATGTCATCATCGATAACAATAAAAGTTTGTTTTTTAGTGTTTTTAAAAACTGGTTTTTCAGCTTCAATTGGTGTGCTCACGCTTTGACTGTGGTCAAATAATAACGGAAGCTGAACTTCAAAAGTACTTCCCTTACCGAAAGTACTTTCGAGACTTAATTTTCCTCCCAAAATCGAGATTATTTTTTGGCAAATTGACAAGCCTAAACCCGTTCCGCCATATTTTTTTTCGATGTTTTCGTTGGCTTGGGCAAACTCCTCAAAAACTAATTTTTGGTTTCCTTTCTCAATTCCAATTCCAGAATCCTGAATTTTAATAATGAAATTTTGATCGTTTTCGATGTAAGCGCTAATTTTAATAAAACCTTCTTCGGTAAATTTATAGGCATTTCCGATAATGTTACTCAAAATTTGTTTGAGTCGAAAAGGATCGCCTACTATTCTCGAATTTAGTTTTTCATCTACATTGATAACCAGATCAATATTTTTTTCTTTATAAACCGTCTGAATGCTTTTTGCTACCTCATCAATGGTTTCCGGCAATAAAAAGGGTACTTTTTCTATGGTAATTTTTCCGGCCTCTATTTTAGAAAAGTCCAATAAATCCTGAACCAGTTGTGTAATGTATTCCGAGGAATTCTTAATATTTTTAATAAAGTACGACTGCTTTGTATTGACGTCTGAATTACCCAAGAGTTCAGAGTAACCCACAATTGTGCTCAGCGGCGTTTTTAGATCATGACTTACCGTCGAGATTAGCTGTTCGCGACTTTTAAGTAAGTTCTTGGTTTTAAAATTGGCAATTTCGAGTTGTCTCTTATACACTTGCGATTTCGAGTAATCGCTCACAATCAAAATCGAGAAAAATAAAGTCAGCACCAAGCCAATAATAGCCGACGCTGTTACGATTTCGTTTACTTTTTTTAGCGATTTTTCTTTTAAAGAATTGTTTTTTATCGAATTGATAATGATTTCTCTTTCGATAATTCGAAGCACTTTACGGAGCTGGTCTGAAATTGCGATTTCATTTTTCAATAATTTATTTTCCTCAAAATTCAGCGATTCCTTTTTCTTTTCTGCCTTGAGTTTTACATTGCTCAAAAGCTTTTTCGAATTCGCCAAAATAGAATCTGAGGCCTGTTTACTTAGCGTATTGGTGCTGTCATCAGGAATATTCTGATTTAAATAATCGACATATTGCTGCAGTACATTTCGCTGGTAATTTCCTAAATCATTGGGGTTTTTCGTAAAATCCTGAAGTTCTAATTTTCGGAGTTTAAACTCCATTTTGGTAATTTCGTCGATTGCAGTATTTACCGAAACTTCATCCTCAGCCTTATTTTTTATTAACTTTAGTTGGCGAATGTTTTTTGTTTTTTCAGAAAGTAAGTACGTCACGCTATCCAGTAACGTTTTTTGATATTGCGTTGTAACGATTTGCTTTAGCGTATCAATTCTTGATTTTAAGGAATCGGTTTCAACTATGTAGCTTTTAAAATCTTCTTCGGAGTTGTTCTGAATTGTTTTTCGGGCAAGACTTTCGGTTTTATATACATTCGAAAACAATTTACTAACCCTTAAAATTTTCGTTTTTTCGAATGCGATTTTACTTTCCAGTTTGTTGTAAACCTGATTTTCAGAATATAGAAACCATCCAACTGTAACCACCAAAGCCAACAATGCAACATAGCTGAATAATACCTTTAGTGCTGTATAACTTTTTTTGCTCTCCATATTGTTTTTCTGGGGTTGAGGATGTTTTTAATCCTGAATTTACTGCAATTTATTTAAAATTTCGCTTTAAGAAAAGGAAAAACAATTCAAATGTTGGTATAAAGTAAAAGCTATATAAAATAAAACAGCCGCAGATTGCATCAATCTGCGGCTGTTTTCATTTTTATTTTAATTGGATTAAAGTGTTTCGTTCAACCATTTAAAAAATTCACCTTGCCAAACCTGAGCATTTTGCGGATGTAAAACCCAGTGGTTTTCATCCGGGAAATACACAAATCTGCTTTTAATTCCGCGTAGCTGAGCTGCCTGAAAAGCCTCTTGTCCTTGTCCTATTGGCACACGGAAATCTTTTCCACCCTGAAAAATCAGGATAGGTCTATTCCAGTTTTGAACCAAAGTTGCAGGATTAAAAACCGTGTAAGCTTTTTGAGCTACAGCGTTATCTTTTTCCCAATATGCACCACCAAAATCCCAGTTGTTAAAGAAAACTTCCTCCGTAGTCCCTAACATACTAACGGTATTAAAAACTCCATCGTGAGCGATAAACGTTTTGAAACGGTTTTTGTGAATTCCTGCCAAATAAAATACAGAATATCCTCCGTAACTTGCACCAACACATCCCAAGCGAGATTTGTCAACGTAGCTTTCTTTCGACACATCGTCTATGGCAGAAAGGTAATCGTCCATAACTTGTCCGCCCCAGTCTTTACTAATTTGCTCATTCCATTCAACACCATGTCCTGGCATTCCTCGACGGTTTGGCGCAACCACTACATAACCTTTAGCAGCCATTAATGAAAAGTTCCAACGGAAAGAATACGATTGTGTCAACGCACTTTGAGGTCCGCCCTGACAAAACAGCAAGGTTGGATATTTTTTTGAGGCATCAAAATTTGGAGGTAAAATAACCCAGACTAACATTTTTTTGCCGTCTGTCGTTGTTACGTAACGTTTTTCTGTTTTGCTCGGCGTTAGTGTTTTGTATGTTTCTGTATTTACATTCGAAAGTTGTTTCCAGCTGTTTTTCTTCAAATTATAAGCATAAATTTCAGGAGCGTGGTTCATGTCATTTCTCGTTACAATAAGATCATCGCCGGCAAAACCAACTAAGTCATTCACATCAAAATCACCATTTGTCAATTGGCGAACCGTAATCGCAATTTTGGTAAGTCCCGGAAAGTTTACCGTAAAAATTTGTTTTGTTCCGTCGACCGGCGCAACAAAAAACACGTTTTTACCATCTTTACTCCAGATAAAATTATCCACAGTTCCGTCCCAGTTGGCTGTTAAGTTGGTTTTGATTCCTTTAAATTCAACAATAATGTCGTTTTTATCCGCTTCATAACCATCACGTTTCATTTGCAGCCACGTTAAATTTCCATTTGGAGAAAATTGTGGAGCAGTATCATATCCTAAATTGCCTTCTGTTCTGTTTACTGTTTTTTTAGTCTCTAAATTGTACTCATAAATATCTGTATTGGTAGAAATGGCATATTCTGTACCGGCTTTTTTCTTGCACACGTACAAAATACTTTTCCCATCAGGCGACCAGATATAATCTTCGTCACCACCAAAAGGTTTTTGAGGAGAGTCGAAGTTCTCACCTTTCAAAATATCAATTCCGGCAGCACCTTCTTTATTTTCTTTATAAAAAACATGATTGAATTTACCTTCATTCCATGTATCCCAATGGCGATAATCTAAGCCATCGTAAATTTGAGCATCAGATTTGTCTAGTTTCGGATAAAAATCTTTACCTAAAACTTTCTCGAGTTTTACCTCTTCATTATACACTAAAAATTTTCCGTCGGGCGAAATGTTTTTGTCAGCTAGAACATCTTTGGTGTCTTTAATTTCAGTTGCATTTCCTCCGGTAACGGGAATAAGGTAAAATTTAGAAGATGATTTATTTTCTTCAATGGAGGGTGTTGAAACCTTAAAAACAACATTTTTTGAATCTTTTGAAAGACCAAGTGCGCTCACTCTTCCTAATTTCCATAACAACTCTGGCGACATTACATTCTGTCCGATAGCGTTTAAACTCATCATTATTAAGGTTGTAAATAATACTTTTTTCATAATAAAATTCTAATATTCGTGGGGCTAAAAATACAACATTTAAATTCCAAATAGTTAAATTCCAAATCCCAAAAAGTGTTAAAAATCCCAAAGCTTCCCGTACCGTTTTTGCGAGTACGAATTCAGGTTTTTTTTGGATCATCTTCGAAAATGAAAATTCATGAATTTATGACCAACGAAAGTAAAGTTTTAAATTTATTTGCTAAATTAGAATGTAGTCCCAACGCTTTGGGATAAAAGTTATAAATCTAATTTAAGGAAGATGGAATTGAGTTATTGGGAACTTAAAAACTGGTTTACAAATGTAGATTACACTATTGTAGGCAGCGGAATAGTAGGGTTGCACGCCGCATTGCGCTTACGCGAAAGATTCCCGGCTGCCAAAATTCTGGTTTTAGAAAAAGGAATCTTACCTCAGGGCGCCAGTACCAAAAATGCCGGTTTTGCCTGTTTCGGAAGTCTTTCTGAAATTATGGAAGATTTAAAAACGCATTCAGAAGAAGATGTAATTCAACTTATTGAAAAGCGATGGAAAGGTCTTCAGTTGCTTCGTAAGAAACTTGGAGACGCTACAATAGATTTTAAACCTCATGGCGGATATGAATTGTTTTTAAAGGAAGATGAATTTGGTTTTAATGAATGCCTTTCAAAATTGCCTTTTGTCAATGATATTTTAAAACCACTTTTTAAGGCAGATGTTTTTTCTAAAGAAGTAGATCGATTTGGATTTGAAAACATTCAGGAATATCTTGTTTTTAATCCGTTTGAAGCTCAGATCGATACCGGAAATATGATGCAGGAATTGTTAAGACAAGCGGTTTCTGAAAATATTTTAATTCTGAATCAGCAAACGGTTACCGCATATGCAGATTTAGGAAGCCAGGTCGAAATTGTACTAGGCGATTTTAGTTTTAAATCGAATAAAATAATTTTTGCTACAAATGGTTTTGCCCATGCAATTACAAAAGGCGCAGTGCAGACAGCGCGGGCGCAGGTTTTAATAACTGAACCCATAGCTGGTTTAGATATTAAAGGAACATTCCATTTAGATAGAGGTTATTATTATTTTAGAAATATAGAAAACAGAATTTTGCTTGGAGGAGGACGAAATTTAGATTTTGAAACCGAAACCACAACAGAATTTGGGCAGACGAAAATTGTTCAAAATAAATTGGAGGATTTACTTAAAAATGTAATTTTACCAAATCAGGATTTCCGGATCGCCCATCGCTGGAGTGGTATCATGGGAGTTGGAAACAGTAAAAATCCTGTTGTTACTCAATTGTCTGAAAACGTGTTTTGTGGAGTACGTTTGGGCGGAATGGGAGTAGCAATTGGGAGTTTAATAGGAACCGAATTAGCAGATTTATTATAATGGCAGTAACCAAAAAACCGGCAGCAAAAACAACAACCGCAAATAAACCAAAACCTAAAACGGCATCCAAAAAAGGCAATCGCTCTTTTGGTGAAAAAGTAAAATGGTTTTGCATTAAATTACTTTTATGGTTTTTCGGGCTTTCAATTGGGTCCGTAATCTTTTTTAAATTTATTCCGGTGCCTTTTACACCACTTATGCTCATACGTGCCATTGAAAATAAAATGGGAGGAAAGGAAGTTTATTTTGATCACGACTGGGAGCCCATCGAGAAAATTTCAATGAACCTGCAAAAAGCCGTGATTGCAAGTGAAGACGGAACTTTTTTAAAGCACAATGGTTTTGATTTTAAAGCCCTACAAAAAGCCTACAAAAGCAACGAACGCGGACGCCGAATTCGTGGTGGAAGCACCATATCGCAACAAACAGCCAAAAATGTATTTTTATGGCAGGGAAAAAGTTATTTCCGTAAAGGGCTTGAAGCTTATTTTACCGTTTTAATTGAGCTGATTTGGGGCAAGGAACGTATTATGGAAGTATATCTTAATAGTATCGAAATGGGCGATGGCGTCTATGGTGCTTATGCAGCAACAGAACATTGGTACCGTCGCGACGCGTCGAGCTTAACACCAATGCAGGCGGCGGGAATTGCTGCTATTTTGCCTAACCCGAGAAAGTTTAAGGCGACAGGATCTTCGAGTTATATTAACCGAAGAAAACAACGAATTGTTCGTGAAATGCGCGCTGTGGGAAAAATAAATTACAATGGAAAAAAATAAAGCCTTTTTTGTGCTTTTAGTTTTAGCATCGGCTTTGACTTTTGGACAAGGAAAAACAACAGAAATAGGTTTTATTACCGACAACGATTTATACACATCATCAAAAAATGATATGTATTATACCAACGGATTAGAGCTTTTTTATCGCTTTTTGTCTAAAAATAGCAACGAAAAAATCAATAAAAAAATTACCGAATTTAGAGTTGGACAATATATTTACAACCCCAGGTTTATTAATGCAGAAGCCGTAACGATAAACGACCGCCCGTTTACGGGATATCTTTTTGCCGAAGCCGGACGTAGCTTTTTTTACCAAAGTGAGTCGGTTTTTAAGATCGATTTTCAGCTGGGTTTCATGGGGCCGAATGCGCTTGGTAAAGAAACCCAGGAAAGTTTTCATCATATTATTGGTTATAAAAAAGTATTTGGCTGGGAAAATCAGCTGCATAATGCGTTTGCTGTTCAGGCGCATGTCTTGTATGCTAAAAAAATGTTCCCTTCTAAACACCATGATTTCCTGGATCTGCATTTTCAGTCTGAAGCCAATATCGGAACTATTTTCGATGGTGTTTCGACAGGATTTTTAGCGCGAATTGGTTTTAAAAAACTACTTCCGGTGTACGATTCTAATTTGCACGATGCTTCGGTAAATGCCAACGCGCAGCCCGATATTAGGGAGTTCTATTTCTACGCTAACCCAAGTGTCAATTACCAGTTTTACGACGCTACTATTGAAGGCAGTATGTTTAGTAACACCAGTCCGGTTACTTTTGATTTGGAGCCACTTCGTTTTAATGTCGAAGCGGGTTTAAAATACCGCCATAACAATTTCAATATGTCATACTCTTTTATTTACAGAGGAAGAGAATTGAATGACCCGGAAACGAATACCAATTCTGGTTACTTTTACGGATCGATTCGGTTTGGACTTTTGTTGAAGTAGGTTTTAACCGTAAAGCCCGAGGAAATAGGTACCACACCTGATAATCAACAAAGTTTTGTTACTCATGCTAAAAGATAAAAGTACTTGAAGTTTGAATTTTGTGTTTACTTACCATACACTCATACGATGAGCCATGGTTTTGATTACCATTCCGTAAAGATGATACAGTGATTATTAGGATCTTTTAAAAAAAGTGCTATGCCGCCCGGAAAATCCCATGGACCAGAAAATGTTCCAGCTGGCATATTTGCTACATCAAATTCCTCGCTTTGTGAAAGGTTGTTTTTTATAAAAGTATCATATAAATCATTTACGGGAGCTTCGTTTATTTCGATATTTTGTTCGTTGCAGGGTTTTTGTAGCGTGCTAATTTTTAATTCGGCATGGCTATCTAGCGGAACAAAGAATGTTTTGTTATTGTTTAAAGTAACATTTTCGAGATTAAAGACTTTCTGATAAAAATCAAATGAAATTTTTAAATCAGAACAATAAAGCCAAAAAGATATTTTCATACTGAATATTTTTATTAGTGTAATTTTTCAATTTGAAGCTAAGTTAGCGGTCGTAGATTTTTAAAAGGTCTACCAAATTATAACTATCTCGTTTAGCCCCGATGGAAGTGGTATCCTTTTTACTGCTTCTTTAGCAGGAAAAAGATATAGCGTACAGCGGGACTAAAGGTGTTTTGGGAACTTATTTTCCTGCTCTTTATCTTTTTTAAAATATTGAGCCTTAACCTTTTGGTAATACTGCATTACTTCAAAACTATTACTTTTATTTAAAATATAAAGTTATGGAAATCAATTGGTTTGTAATAGGAGCTTTGGCTGTATTTGTAATTGTTTTTGTGGTATTGACGACCCGAAAAAATCTGAAAGAAAAAAAGAAACTTACTGATTTACTCAACAATGATTTTGAAAAGGCGGAAGAAGATGAAGCAAAGTTTGAGGATTCGGCTAACGAAAAGTAAAATCGATTTTTTCTGGAACTGAAAATTTTTCCCGAAATTCTCTTGTTTGATGATTTGCAAGAGATTGCGATATTTTGACGAGACCTGATAAAAGCTTATCTAAATATTGGAATATAGGATGTAAGTGTAAAAGATACCTGTTATAAGTGAAAATACCCAAACAGAACTGTTTGGGTATTTTTTTGTGGAGAATATCGGATTCGAACCGATCACCTCTTGCCTGCCAGGCAAGCGCTCTAGCCAAATGAGCTAATCCCCCATTGCGATAGCAAATAAAGTCAATTAATTTTCAAAAAGCAAATTTAGAAACGGATCAGCGTGAAATATTTTTCAAAATTGTAACTTTACGATTAAATCTATTTTTATGAGTTTAGAAAATCAGAACGGTTCATTGCAAACTACTTTTCAGGATGCTGTTGCGACGGTGCAGTTTGGGCATCCGGCGGGAAATTCTTTTCCGAGAGCATTATTGGATCGTTTAACCGCAGAAATCAATTCTTTGAGTCAGAATAAAACGGTTACTGTTATTGTTTTAAAAAGTGAAGGTGCGAGGGTTTTTTGTGCCGGAGCTTCCTTTGATGAACTTCTGGAGGTAAAAAATGAGGTGCAGGGAACAGAATTTTTTTCTGGATTTGCCCATTTGATCAACGCAATGCGCAATTGTACTCAGCTTATTATTGCACGCGTACAAGGAAAAGCTGTTGGAGGTGGAGTTGGTATTATATCGGCTTGCGATTATGCATTTGCAACGGCGGAAAGTGCTGTAAAATTGTCGGAACTGGCTATTGGTATTGGTCCGTTTGTTATTGAACCCGCCGTTTCGCGCAAAATAGGTAAAGCAGCAATGGCCGAAATGACGTTAGATGCCGAAAACTGGAAGTCGGCAGAGTGGGCGTTAAGCAACAAACTGTTTTCGCAAATTCATACGGCAGAAAATCTGGACGCCGCAGTAATAACTTTTGCACAAAAATTAAGCTCTTACAATCCGGAAGCTTTGGCAGAAATGAAAAAGATTATTTGGGAGGGAACGGATCATTGGGAATCTCTGCTTATTGAACGTGCCGCAATTACTGGAAAATTGGTTTTGTCAGATTTTAGCAGAAATGCTCTGACTCAGTTTAAAAAATAAAAATCCCAAAATTTAAAATTCCAAATTTCAATACCATTCGATTCGTATTGGAACTTGGAATTTTCTTTATTTGGAATTTATTATTTAAACGGTTATTAATTTGTAAATTTGCAACCTAAAATTCAAATCGATGAGTAATATCAGAATTACAAAACAATTTAGTTTCGAAACCGGGCATGCTTTGTACGGTTACGACGGAAAATGCAAGAACGTTCACGGGCACAGTTATAAATTATCGGTAACAGTAATAGGTTCGCCAATTACAGATCGATCGAATGTGAAATTCGGAATGGTAATCGATTTTTCTGATCTAAAGAAAATTGTAAAAGAAGAGATCGTCGATCAGTTTGATCATGCAACTGTTTTTAACGAAACTACACCGCATATTGAATTGGCAAATGAATTGAAAAATCGCGGACATCACGTTATTTTGGTAGATTATCAGCCCACAAGCGAAAACATGGTGGTTGATTTTTCAAAACGAATTATTTCTCGTTTGCCAGCAGGAATTTCACTTCATTCGCTTAAGCTTCAGGAAACAGAATCGTCTTTTGCAGAATGGTACGCTTCAGATAATTAGTTAATTAATTAGTCGAAAGCCTAAGTTCCGTAATCCAGAAATCTAAAGTCTGGAATCTAAGAAGTCCAACAATCTAATAATCTAAATGAAAAAAGTATATTTCGCTTCTGATCAGCATTTTGGTGCTCCGACTCCTGAGTTGAGCCTTCCGCGCGAACAAAAATTTGTGGCTTGGTTAGATATCGTAAAACAAGATGCCGAAGCTATTTTTTTACTGGGCGATTTATTCGATTTTTGGTTTGAATACAAAACCGTTGTGCCAAAAGGTTTTGTTCGGGTTTTAGGAAAACTGGCAGAAATTCGCGACAGCGGAATTCCGATTTACTTTTTTGTCGGAAATCATGATCTGTGGATGAATGATTACTTTGAAACCGAATTGAATATTCCCGTTTATCATGATAACAAAGAATTTACGTTTAACGGAAAAACTTTTTTGATTGGTCACGGAGACGGAAAAGGTCCTGGTGACAAAGGTTATAAAAGAATGAAAAAGGTATTTACAAATCCGTTTTCAAAATGGCTTTTTCGTTGGTTACATCCGGATGTAGGCGTTAGTTTGGCCCAATATTTATCGGTTAAAAACAAATTAATTTCGGGGGCAGAAGATGTTAAGTTTTTAGGAGAAGAAAACGAATGGCTGGTTTTGTACGCCAAACGTAAACTGGAGACTAAACATTACAATTATTTCATTTTCGGCCATCGTCATCTGCCCATGATTATTCCCGTTGGAGAAGATGCTAATTATGTAAATCTGGGTGACTGGATTGGCTATTTTACTTACGGCGTTTTTGACGGAGAAACTTTTGAACTTCAAAAGTTCGAACAATAAAATTTTACTTAGAAGGATAAACAGCGATTTTGTGCGTTCGCAAAATGTAATTTGACAATTGTTTGCTGTTAGAAAGCTGAAATTTAATCGCGCCGGATGATTTTTTCGGCATATGACATTCTACACAATTATTAGCCAATAAACTTCCCGACATTGTTTTAAGTGTTTTATCAGAATGTTTTATACCACTTTGGTGGCAGCTCATGCAAATTTTAGAATAAGAAGCTAAATTTTTTGACGCATTTTCGTGCGGATTGTGACACGTAATACAATCCATTTTTTCGCTGTTGATAAAACATTTGCTTTGTGCCATCAAACGAAATTGATTTCCATGAACGTCAAAAGTAGCTGTATCGGTAACATTTCTGGTACTTCTGTAAAAATCGGAAAGATTATTTCCGGGTTTAAAATCAAAACGTGATTTTAATTTCATTCCATCATTTCCTGCATGACAAAGGGCGCATGCATCTAGTTTTTGTTGTCGGTTTAAGCTTTTAAAACTAGTGATGCTGTTGGCAACCTTTACGTTTGGATTTTTTAAATGAAATTCGGCGTGTTTTTTTGCAGGTCCGTGACAACGTTCACAGTCAATTCCATATACTAATGTTTTAGGATCAATCACGTCTTCAACATCCATGGAGATGGAGCTTTTATCAGCAGAATTTTGCTGAACACTTCTGCTGCTGGCATTTGAAGCGTGACAGGCATAACAATCTTTAACAACCATTCTGTCAAAATAAGGCTTGTCTGTAGGAAATCCGGGGCTTGTTGCCCATCCGTTAATGGTTTTGTAATAAGAAACCGGCAGCTCAAATGTATTACCATCGCGCCAATAAACTGAAGTTTGAGCATGTTTAGCGCCAAAAACAATGTCAAAACGATGCGCCTGTACTTCTTTTCCGTTTTTATACAGGACCTGGTACAAACTATCGTTGCGTTTTTCTATCACTAATTTGGTGTTTTTATCGTATACAAAAGTATGGTTTGCTTTATCGAAAGCACCCAGAACATTTGCTGGAATGGCGGGCGCAGTTGCTTTAAAGTGAGAACTTTTTACAGCCATGGCATATTGCGGCTGATGACATTGAAAGCAGCTTTCAGAACCGGCATAATCGGTTCCGCGTGGGTCAATGTAGTTGTCATCTTCGTTCTTGCAGGCAGAGAGAAAAGTAAGTAGCGTAACGACAGCAAATAGAAGGCGTATTTTTTTCATTGTTGTAAATATACTTTTTTTTAGATAAATCTAAAATATATTTCAATAACGAAAAGAAGCTGTTAAAATAGTGTAGTAAGTTTAGTTTAGTCCAGCTCCGTAAACATATTCGTCAAGTTCGATTCTGAATAAAGAACCTTCAACCAAATCTTTTATCGATTTTAACTCTTTAATAGAAACTGCCAAATCGATAGCAGCGCAGGGAGTTTTAAGTAAAAATTTATGACACGAGTTTTTTAATTCGCAAGCTTCGCAACAAGCATTTTCGATCATGCTGTCTTCAATCAAATCGCAAAAATAATTCAATTCCTGTATGGTAAAGTAAAATCCGGTTTCCTTAAAAACCAGCTGTACTTTGTCTGTTATGGTCTCGTTTTCTTTCTTCCAGTAAAAAGCAATTCCGAAGTTGTTGTGGTATAACTGTTCTATTTCTCTCATTATAGATCCTTTTATGACAACAAATATAAATATTATTTATATTAATTCTAAATAAAAAACTCATAAAGTTTAGAAATTGTTTCGCTGTATAAGTGAAGTAAGTTCTTGTTACAGGATTTTAGTTTTGGCTTAAGCTTCAAACTTCTATTTGAAATTTTATCTCACTTATGGTTATAAATTATTTAGCCAATCTTTTAGTTGAGCAATAAATTCTGTTTGTTGATCTACAAATAAATAATGCGAACAATTATTTAGTAGAACGAAATGCTCTGTACCTACGAGCTCTTGTATTGATTTAATTTGTGCCGGGGAAAAAATACCATCCTGCTTTCCGTAGATTCCGTAAAGCCGAACGCCCTTAGCTTTTATCTTTTTCAAAATTGGTCGGGTATCGATATTATTCGCTTTTTCGTTTTGATAAAAAAGCAAAGGCGCATTTTTGTTTCGAATATTTGTTTTGAAAAATTTGCCTGATTTATAAAGATCAGATAATCTTTCAAATTCTTTGGTAGGTTGTGGCATTTTAAAATAATTGTGATCACTTGCCAGATCAAAACAACCTTTGCGATATTCAGCCGTATTTTTCTTTAGTTTTTTTAATTGCCTTTATTTTAATTAATTGCATCGAATCTCCTTGGGATGTCGCAATTTTCGAAACCGAGTTTAAGATATGATCGTACGTTTCCTGTTGTGAAAATAATGCTCCGGCCAGAACTAATGAACTAACATGCTGCGGATATTTATTTGTATAGAGAGTTGCTACCAAACCACCAAAACTGTGACCAAGTAAAATGGCTTTTTTTAAATGATAGCGGGTATAAATAAAGTTCAAATCCTGAAAAGCTTCTTCGTAAGTAAACTTTGCGTTAGGATCTGACGATCTTCCTTCGCCTCTTCTGTCATAAGCAATTACATAAAAACCTTTGTCTGCCAGAGTTTGAGCAGTGGTTCCTTCAAACAAGGTTGCGTTGCCACTGGGGCCGTCATGGATAAAAATTATCGGCGTGTTTTTTTCGTTTCCATAAGTGTTGATATAAAGATTCTGCCCGTTTGCGAAGAGAGAGAATGTTAGAATGAAAGTAAAAAAGAGTAATCTCATTATTCTAAATTCTGATGATCTTCCATATCTTTTTGAAGATCCAGATTTCTAAAAGTCGGAGATTTTAATCCGAAACCTAAAACAGTCAAAAGAGTCATGCTTCCTCCAAAAACTACAGAAGTTACAGTTCCCATTAATCTTGCCGTTAAACCACTTTCAAAAGCGCCCAATTCATTAGATGACCCAACAAATATAGAATTTACAGCAGCAACGCGGCCACGCATATGATCTGGAGTTTTTAATTGCAAGATAGTTTGGCGAATGACAACCGAAATTCCATCGGCCAAACCGCTTAAAAATAATGCGATTACCGAAATCCAGAAAATAGTAGAAACGCCAAAAAGGATAATCGATAATCCGAAAACAAAAATGGCAGCCAAAAGTTTCAGTCCGGCTTTTTTGTACAAAGGAACGTAGGCCGATACTAACATGGTGATAAAAGCGCCAACTGCAGGAGCGGCTCTTAAAACACCGAAACCTTCTGGGCCAACCTTTAAAATGTCCTGAGCAAAAACAGGTAATAAGGCTACTGCTCCTCCAAAAAGAACCGCAACCATATCAAGAGAAAGTACTCCTAAAATAGTTTTATTATGGAATACAAACCTTATTCCCTCTGAAAGGCTTTCTATAATATTTTCTCCAATTTTAGGATTTAATATTGGTTTTTTACTAATTTGTGACAAAGCGATTAAAGCAAAAAGCGAACACGCAAAAACAGCACACATCGACCAGTGCACCCCAATAAAATTAATAGAAAATCCTGCAATTGCCGGACCTAAAACCGACCCAATTTGCCAAACCGAGCTGCTCCAGGTTGCTGCATTGGGATATGCTTTTTTGGGTACAATTAACGATAAGAGCGAGAATATGGTAGGGCCAAGAAAGGAACGGACCAATCCGCCAAGAAAAACCAAAAAGTAAATGGACAGTAAAATTGCATTTGTTGACCAGCCGTTGACAATTTTGGGCCAGGTTAATAAAAACAGTCCAAAACTAATAACAGAAAAACCAAGAATGCATTTTACCAATAATCCTTTTTTCTCTCTTTGGTCGACCATGTGCCCGGCGAATAAAGCCATACCAATGGCGGGAATTATTTCTGCCAAACCAATTAAACCCAACGAAAGCGGATTTTTAGTTAAACTATACACTTCCCATTCAATAACGATAAATTGCATCGACCACGCAAAAACCATGGCAAAACGTAATATTAAAAAAATATTAAATTCTCTGTAGCGCAGCGCCTGATAAGGATCTGGTTTGTTTGATTTAGTTGTCATTTGTTCTAATGTCTTTAAGCATAAGTTGAGTAGTAACAGTTCCGTTCCATTCGTTTTCAGCCAGTGAATAAGCCAGCTGAACTGGATTTTGATTTTTTACAAGATTGATTTTTTTACCTAATCCAAAACCTATAGCACCAATTCCTTCGGAGTTATTTTGTTTTACCCAAAGTCTTAAATGTTCATCTTCAGATCCTAAAGTTTTTCCGTAACCGGTATCTTTTACATCTGAAGTCATAAAAACAGGCGTCATATTTTGTGGACCAAAAGGCTCGAATTGTTTTAAAATCCTGATTAGTTTAGGTGTTATGTCAGCGAAATTAATTTCAGCATCAATCTCGATTTCCGGAGTTCGCATTTCGGGCTGAATAGTTTCCTGAACACATTTCTCAAAAGCTTCTTTAAAAAGAAGGTAATTCTCTGCTTTTAAAGTCATTCCAGCTGCATACATATGTCCTCCAAATTGTTCCAAATGTTGCGAGCAGGCGTCTAATGCATTATAGACATCAAAGCCTTTTACAGATCGGGCAGAAGCAGCGTATTTATCACCGCTTTTTGTAAAAACCAAAGTCGGGCGATAATAGGTTTCAATTAATCTCGAAGCTACAATTCCGATAACGCCTTTGTGCCAGTCTTCCTGAAAAACAACCGTTGAAAATCTTTCGATTTCGTTATTATCCTGAATTTGCTGAAAAGCTTCTTTCGTAATTTTTTTATCCAGATCTTTTCGGTCTGCATTGTATTGTTCTATTTCTGAGGCAAATTGCTGTGCCTGTTCAAAATCAAATTCGGTCAACAATTCAACGGCATGATTGCCGTGTTTTATTCTTCCTGCTGCATTAATTCGCGGAGAAACAATAAAAACTACATCTGTAATATCTAAGGTTTTCTTTTTTACCTGATGCACCAAGGCTTTAATTCCCGGTCGTGGATCGCTGTTGATAACCTTTAATCCGAAATAAGCCAGCACACGATTTTCTCCGGTAATGGGTACAATATCTGCTGCAATGGCCGTGGCGACCAAGTCGAGATAAGGAACCAAATTATCAATGGTTTCACCGCGATTTTGACCCAAAGCCTGAATGAGTTTAAAGCCAACGCCACAGCCACATAATTCATCATAAGGATAAAAACAATCGTCTCTTTTAGGATCTAAAATGGCAACCGCGTCTGGAAGTGTGTTTCCCGGTCTATGGTGGTCGCAAATGATAAAATCAATGTTTTTTTCTTTAGCGTAAGCGATATGTTCAATTGATTTAATGCCGCAATCGAGTGCAATAATCAAAGAAAATCCGTTATCGTCTGCGAAGTCAATTCCTTTAAAAGAAATTCCGTAACCTTCTGCATAACGATCCGGAATATAAGTGGCAATATTGGGATAATGTGATTTTAAATAAGATGAAACCAAAGAGACTGCCGTAGTCCCATCGACATCGTAGTCGCCAAAAACCAAAATATTTTCCTGATTTTCAATTGCAGATTCAATTCGCGCAACTGCTTTGTCCATATCTTTCATCAGATAAGGATCATGAAGATGTTCTAACGAAGGACGAAAGAAATTTTTGGCATCATCAAAAGTTTCAATGCCACGCTGAATCAAAAGGGTTGCTACAAAATCTTCTACATTTAAGGCGTGCGCCAAATGTTTGACTTTATCTTCAGAAGGTTTTGGTTTTAATGTCCAACGCATTTTTTATTGTAGATTTTAGATTTCAGATTTTAGATTTCAGGAATCAAAAATCGTTTATCTGATATTTATTTTTGCCACAGATTAAAAGATTTAAAAGGATTTTTTAATCTGTGTTAATCTGTGAAATCTGTGGCAGAATATTTGGTTTTAACTTTGTTAAATCGAGCGGAGTCGAGATTCTTTGTGGGGCTTCGACTCCGCTCAGCCTGACAAACGGATAATTATAAATATTTTTATTTCAATTCTAGCGCATTTCCTTCAAACTTAATTCCATCCCAGCCTAAGTTGATGAAATTTCTAATGTTTTGATGATTAGTTCCGTTTGGATTTTTTAAAACTTCTTCAAAATAGAAAGCACCAAAACACGCTAAAGTTTCTTCTTTGCTTAAGTTTTGCAATTTAGCAAAAGAGAATAATTTACAAGAACCAGAGTTTTCTCCGGCAGCATTGTGCTGATTTCCATTTTGGAAAGCAGTTGGCGTAAAATTGTAATTTTCCTCAATTACTGCAATAGTTTCCGGGAATGTTATTTCGTTTGGAGTTTGTTTTACTTTTTCTAAAAAGGCTTGAATGCTCATGTTTATTTGCTTTAATTTTATGCCACGGATTAAATGATTTAAGTGATTTTTTAAAAATTAAATCTGTGAAAATCTGTGAAATCTGTGGCGTAAATAATTTAATCTTCTTCTTCTTCTTCTTCTTGATCCTTAGAAAATTTACTTTTCTTTGGTTCTTTAATTATAGTTTTTCCTGCCACAACCACAACGATTTCACCGCGTGGTGCCGTTTTTTCAAAATGAGTTAAAACTTCTTTTGCGGTTCCTCGAACATTTTCTTCATGCATTTTTGATAATTCACGGGAAACACAAACTTGTCTGTCTTCTCCAAAATATTGAATAAATTCGGCTAAAGTCTTAACGAGTTTATGCGGGGAAACATACAAAATCATTGTTCTTGTTTCTTCGGCCAGAGCCAAAAAACGAGTCTGACGACCTTTTTTATCAGGCAGGAAACCTTCAAAAACAAATTTATCATTGGGTAATCCGCTGTTGACCAAAGCCGGAACAAAAGCTGTTGCTCCAGGCAGGCATTCTACTTCAATTTTGTTTTCGACGCAGGCGCGAGTCAATAAAAAACCCGGATCAGAAATGGCCGGAGTTCCTGCATCTGAAATTAAGGCGATAGTTTCGCCTGCTTTCAAACGGGCAATTAAATTTTCGGTTGTTTTATGCTCGTTGTGCATATGATGGCTGTGCATGTGCGTGCCAATTTCAAAATGCTTTAATAGTTTCCCGCTTGTTCGGGTATCTTCGGCCAAAATCAAATCGACTTCTTTAAGAATTCGGATGGCTCGAAAAGTCATATCTTCAAGATTGCCAATTGGCGTTGGAACGATATATAATTTAGACATAGTTGTTTATTTATAACACGAATTGCACGAATTGACACGGATTATTAGTGTTTGTAAAAATTTCACAAAGAAAAATTAGTGTCAATTGGTGTAATTTGTGTTCTATTTTTATGAGAATTTCTTCTCAATAATTCCCAGAAAACGTTCTGCGTAATCGTCTTTTCCTTCCCAGTTATTATAATCCGGTTTCACCATGTTTTCAATAAATTCCTTTGCTTCGCCAAAACTGTCAAAAGTAAGTAGCTGATTTAAAACACGGCTGTAATCTTCAGAGCTGTTTCCGAAAAGATTTTTTGTAAAAGCAATTCGGTCATTCAGATCAACATGAAAGCCTTTTGCGAGTTTTTCGTTTAGTGTAACCGGTTTTTGTTCTGCCGGAGTTTCTAAAACGGCAGTTTGAACAGGTTTCTCCTGCTCTTTAGATTCTGCAATGGATGGAGTTGGAGTAGGAGCTATATTTTCAAAACTATCTACTTTTACAAATTGAGCATCGGCGTAGTTAATTCCAAAATCTTCAAAAGAAATGGTAATCGGTCCAGATTTCGTGGCAGTATCTGCTTTTGGCTCTTCCTTCGGTTCTTCTTTTTCTTCAATAGGATCAAATTCAAATGCGGGCTTAAACTCCGGAATTGGTTTTAAATCATTCACAGTTGTAAAAGAAAACGATTCTTTGGTTTCCTCTTTTTTACTTTCAAAAATTGGTTCTTCAATTTCTTCCGTAACTGGTTTTTCTACACTTTCGGCAACGGGCTCCAAAATCGTTTTAATAAAAGGTTCCGGAATTTCTTCGTCTTCAATTTCTTCGTCTTCATTTTCTTCTTCTTTTTCCGTAGTTTCTGGAACTATTTCTTCTGTTGCAATTTCAGCAGGAACCACTTCTTCCGGAATGATTTCCTCAACAGTTATTTCCTCTGGAGCTACTTCTTCGGTTTTTACTTCTTCAGCAATTTCTGGTTCTAAAGCAACTTCAGTTGAAGTTTTTTCAACAGCTATTGGTGTTTCTGTTTCAACTTGTTCTGCTGTTTCTTCCTTATTAAAAACAGATTCTATCTCAGATACAATTTCGCTCTGGCCAATTGTTGGCTTTACGTCATTGAAATTTTCTTCTACAAATTTTAAAACTGCTAATTTTTCATATAATTTCTGCGTTTCAAAATACAATTGATTGATATCGGATTTGTTTTTAAGTTTTAAAATTCGATGTGCAATGCTAATTAAATCGGCTTCCAATTTTTTTTTCATGACTGTTGAAATTATAGTGAATAGGGTAATTTAGTTTTTTTGTGTTTGAATGTCTGTTTCTCGTAGAAATCTGACAGATATTTTTTATTTCTGTTAATAAGCGTTTACGAATCGCCGATTTGATAAAAATTTTCTACTTTTGAAAAAATGTAAAACAGCACATTTTTACGTCAATTTATTACCAGTACAAAGTAATAAAAACTATTCATTTTTAAAGGCAGAAAAATACAAAATGTTTCTCGAAAATACAGTAAATCACAAAGAACAATTTGGTTGGATTGAAGTTATTTGTGGATCAATGTTTTCGGGTAAAACCGAGGAATTAATCCGCAGATTAAAACGTGCTCAGTTCGCCAAACAAAAAGTCGAAATTTTCAAACCCGCAATCGATACCCGTTATCATGACGAAATGGTCGTGTCTCACGATGCGAACGAAATTCGTTCGACACCGGTTCCTGCAGCTGCTAATATCGCTATCTTAGCTCAGGGCTGTGATGTGATTGGTATTGATGAAGCACAGTTTTTTGATGATGAAATTATAACGGTTTGCAATGATTTGGCCAATCAGGGAATAAGAGTAATTGTTGCCGGACTGGATATGGACTTTAAAGGAAATCCTTTTGGACCCATGCCGGGACTTATGGCAACTGCAGAATATGTAACTAAAGTTCATGCTGTTTGCACCAGAACCGGAAATCTTGCTAATTACAGTTTTCGTAAGACCGATAATGATAAGTTGGTCATGTTGGGTGAGACAGAAGAATATGAGCCTTTAAGTCGGGCCGCATATTATAACGCAATGAAAAAGAGCCAGGAAAAATAGATTAATTCCATTTAAGTAATAACAAATGCAGCAAAAGACAAGCAATAAGAAACAAAATATTATATTATTAATTCTGATAGGGGTAGCTATAGGTTTAGCTATTTTTTTTCAATTCTATCTTTCTGAAAACGCAACGGAAACCAATACGGAAATAACAGAATTAGTGGCAAAATATAATAAAAACTGTCCGTTGACGATTCAGGAAGGGATTCGTTTAGACAGTGTCACTTTACCTCACGAAAAAACAGTTCAATACAATTTGACATTATTGAATACTGAAAAAGAAACTACAGAGATTGATGTTGTAAAAGAAGAGATCAGAAAAAGTCTAATCAGTACGGCCAAAGCAAATAAAGGTTTTAAGATTTTTAGAGATAACGATTATACCCTTAATTACAGTTATGCAGACAAGAAAAAAGTCTTTTTGTTTGATATAAAAGTATTGCCGGATGAATATAAATAATTATAAGGTTTATATCAACAAACCCGACAGGTTTTTAAAATCTGTCGGGTTTGTTGTTTATGGATGTAATTGATTCCGTAGTGTACTCATATTTTTTTTTTTACCCATAAAATATTCCTAACGGATAGTAAATGTAGATAATAGCGATCGTTCCATAGGAACGTTTCGTTGGTAGATTTTTTTTTTGATTAATTTGCAGTATTCGTTCCATAGGAACGTTTGATCGATCGGAATATTTTTTACCATATATAAAAACAAATTTCCCTCCAAAATATAATCCAGAACGTAATATTTTCAAGCAATGAATATTTCTATTGAGTAAAAATAGATGAGGTAACATTATTTGATATGGATAATAAATGCAAAACCCTACAGGATTCTAAAATCTGTAGGGCTGCTATTTATAATTTTTTAATTTAAACTGTCCTAAAGTTCAGCTCTACGATCAAATACTTCGCTTAGGAAATAATATATTGTAGCAACTGATTTTAATCCGACTTAATATGAATTATTTGATTGATTAAATCTTTTTTCTCATTCTTGCCACCGGAATATCAAGCTGTTCACGGTATTTTGCAATGGTTCTTCTCGCAATCGGATAGCCTTTTTCTTTTAAGATTTCGGCCAACTGATCGTCTGGCAATGGTTTCTTTTTATCTTCTTCTTCAATAGTATTCTTAAGAATTTTTTTGATTTCTAAAGTCGAAACATCTTCTCCCTGATCATTTTTCATAGCTTCAGAGAAAAATTCTTTAATCAGTTTTGTTCCGTAAGGCGTCTCCACATATTTGCTGTTCGCTACACGTGAAATCGTCGAAATATCCAAACCAACCATATCCGCAATATCTTTTAAGATCATTGGTTTTAGTTTGGTTTCGTCACCATCTAAGAAAAACTCTTCCTGATAATGCATAATCGCATTCATCGTTACAAAAAGTGTTTCCTGACGTTGTCTTATCGCATCGATAAACCACTTTGCCGAATCCAGTTTTTGTTTGATAAACTGAACAGCATCTTTTTGTGCTGTCGATTTATCGCGAGAATCTTTGTATGTCTGCATCATTTCCTGATAATCTTTAGAAACGTGCAGGGAAGGAGCATTTCTTCCATTTAATGTCAATTCCAATTCCCCATCTACAATTCTGATCGCAAAATCCGGAACCACATTTTCCGTTACTTTATTGTTTCCGGTAAAAGAACCTCCAGGTTTTGGATTTAGTCTTTCGATTTCATGAATCGCTTTTTTAAGCTGTTCGTTCGAAACTGCATATTTTTGTAAAAGTTTATCGTAATGTTTCTTCGTAAAAGCATCAAACTGGTTTTCGATAATATCAATCGCCAGATCAACATATTCTGTTGGTGTTTTGTGCTTTAATTGTAATAACAGACATTCCTGCAAATCGCGCGCTCCAACGCCCGAAGGCTCCAGTTCGTGAATAACATGAAGCATTTTTTCGACCATCGCTTCGTCAGTATAAATTCCCTGAGTAAAAGCCATGTCGTCTACAATATCCGGAACGCTTCTGCGGATATAACCCATGTCGTCAATACTTCCGACAAGGAATTCGGCAATTTCGCGTTCTTCATCATTCAGAATAAAAGTGTTTAACTGATTGATTAAATCCTGATGAAAACTTATCGGAGAAGCAAAAGGCGTTTCACGCTCTTCTTCATCCCCGTAATTATTAACCTGTGTTTTGTAATCCGGAGTATCGTCGTCGCTTAAATATTCGTCGATGTTAATGTCATCTGCTTCAATTCTGTCCGATTCTGCATCATCATAATCATCGTACTCTTCATTCGCAAATTCATCTGCTTCGTATTCATCTTCTTTTCCAGCTTCAAGAGCCGGATTTTCGTTCATTTCTTCTAATAAACGTTGCTCAAAAGCTTGCGTAGGCAATTGAATTAGCTTCATCAGCTGAATTTGCTGTGGAGATAATTTTTGTGATAATTTTAAATTTAAAAATTGCTTTAGCATAATAAGGCACTAGTTTTTTAGCCACTAAGACGCGAAGGCGCAAAGTTTTTTTGTTTTGCCACGAAGTCACAAAGACACAATGGCTTCTATTTTGTTTTAAATTGAATCTTTAATACTTTCTTTTTGTATTTATAAATCTTCTGATGCCACTTTTGATTAGTGGTACATTGAAATTAATTAAAAAGCCTAAATCTTTATTCAGCAACTTTAATTGACTTATAATTTGTGCTTCCCAAACGGAATTTATTTGTTCAACTGCTTTTATTTCTATAATTATAGAATCTTCAATTAGTAAATCTAATCTTAATCCTTCTGCAAATTCAATTCCGTCATAAAAAATCGGAATATTAACTTGGCGTTTTACATCAAGACCAGCTTTTGTGATTTCATGAGCTAAACAAACTTCATAAACTCGTTCTAATAATCCAGGTCCAAGTTGTTTATGAACTTTAACTGCTGAGTTTACTACTATTTTTCCAATTTCTTCCGTTCTTTCAGAGAGCATATTTTTAAGGGTTTTTGCCACGAAGACACAAAGGCTCAAAGATTCTTTTTAAGATTAAATCTTAAAAATAAAATACTTACTTGACTTCTTCGTGTCTTCGTGGTATTTTATTTTCAATTTAATCTTAATAAGCAAAATTTAAAAAAACCTTGCGTCTTCGTGCCTTTGTGGCAACTTTTTTACTTTGACGCAACGTAGTAAATAAACTTAGTGTCTTTGTGCCTTCGTGGCAAATTCCGTTTCCTAGAATTCCGCACTTCCCGGAGTTCTCGGGAAAGGAATTACGTCTCTAATATTTGTCATACCAGTTACAAACAATACCAAACGCTCAAATCCTAAACCGAAACCGGCGTGTGTTGCAGAACCAAATCTTCTGGTGTCTAAATACCAGTATAATTCTTCTTCGTCAATGTTTAACGCTTTCATTTTTTCAACCAAAACATCGTAACGCTCTTCTCTTTCAGAACCGCCAACGATTTCTCCAATTCCAGGGAAAAGGATATCCATTGCACGAACCGTTTCTCTTCCAGGTTCTGTGTTATCGTTCAAACGCATGTAAAACGCTTTAATGTTTGCTGGATAATCGTATAAAATTACTGGACATTTAAAGTGTTTCTCCACTAAATAACGCTCATGTTCAGATTGTAAGTCAGCACCCCATTCTGTAATAAGGTATTGAAATTTCTTCTTTTTATTTGGAGTTGAATCTCTTAAAATATCAATCGCTTCCGTGTAAGAAACACGTTTGAAATTGTTTTCCAAAACAAAGTTCAATTTGTCTAACAAAGCCATTTCGCTTCTTTCCGCTTGTGGTTTTGATTTTTCTTCTTCTAAAAGTCTTCCTTCCAAAAACTTCAAATCATCTTTACAATTGTCTAAAGCATATTTAATTACATACTGAATAAAATCTTCAGCCAAATCCATGTTGTCATCAAGGTCGTTGAAAGCAACTTCCGGCTCGATCATCCAAAACTCAGCAAGGTGACGGGAAGTATTTGAATTTTCTGCTCTAAAAGTGGGTCCAAAAGTATAAATCTGACCTAAAGCCATCGCAAAAGTTTCACCTTCTAACTGTCCTGAAACGGTTAAGTTCGTATGTTTTCCGAAGAAATCTTTTTTGAAATCAATGTTTCCTTCTTCATTTTTTGGAAGGTTATCCAACGGTAATGAAGTTACCTGAAACATTTCTCCCGCACCTTCGGCATCAGCTCCCGTAATAATTGGCGTGTTTACATACACAAACCCTTTTTGTTGAAAATAGCTGTGAACCGCATACGATAATACCGAACGCACACGCATAATGGCTCCAAAAGCATTTGTACGGACACGTAAATGGGCATTTTCACGTAAAAATTCCAAAGAGTGTTTTTTAGGCTGCATTGGGAATTTCTCCGCATCAGAATCTCCAAGAATCTCCAGTTTAGTAACCTGAATTTCGTATTTCTGACCCGCACCTTTACTCTCCACCAAAGTTCCAATTACAGAAACCGCAGCTCCGGTTGTGATTCTTTTTAAAGTTTCTTCCGGTGTATTTTCAAAATCAACAACACATTGTATATTATTAATGGTAGAACCGTCATTTAGCGCGATGAACTGATTATTTCTAAAAGTTCTCACCCATCCTTTTGCATTCACTTCCTGTAGCGTCGTAGTACTGTTTAATAAGTCTTTAACCTTCGTGTGTCTCATTTTAATTTTAGATTTTAGATTTCTGATTTTACATTAAAATAAAATCAGTGTTTTATATCGAATTGCAAATATAAACGATAATAATTAATTTTTGAAGCTGTTTCCCGCTATCCGCTATATCTTTTTCTTGCTAAAGGAGCAATAAAAAGGATGCCGCTACTATCGGGGCTAGGGCAGTCGTTTTTATAGAAGCTTTTTTGCATTTTTTTTGTCATTTCGACAAAGGAGAAATCTTCATAAGTAGCTCCGTCTGGTATTTCTTAGCTTTGCGAATTACTTCGCAGAGATTTCTCATTTGTTAAATGATAACCTTGTACTAATTAGCATGTTGGTTTTTGTACTTCTCAAGATTTTCATTTAGTACTTTCATAAGTTCAACATGATTTATTTGCATTGAAATTGCTGAAAGACAAAAAGGTGAACCATAATTTTCAAAGTTAAATTGTATTAGTTTTCTTCTAATTAGATTCTTTTCGTTATTAATCCAAAAATCAGGATTGTTAACTTTAATAAGTACCATCTTTTGGCTCTGTATTTTTAGTTCCGAAAACCCTTCAATATTGTTCCAATTTATAATTTCTAATAGATTTTTTTCCGGATTAATAGTAATTCCAATTTCATCAATAATTAGAAAAAGTTTGTTTTTTACTAATTGTTTGATTGAAAGATAAAAACCTAAACCAAAGAATAAAACAGAAATAATTCCAATCCCTTTTAGGAAAATTGGACTTCTTCTATAGTTTGCTAAATTTTCAGCCTCGATAAACATCCAAATTCCTCCAATAACAAATAGAAGAGAGCCTAATAATAATAAGAATGATTTTTTCTTACTTGAATAAATTTTGATTTTTTTCATTACATTTTTTTCATTCGAAAATAGTGAAATTGCTTCACCTGTTCGCTTATCGGGTAGTGTAAAAAAACCTTACTTCTCCAAATTCTCCAATTCCTCTTTCTTGGTTTTCTTCTTTTCAAAAGTCATAACCAGCGAAGGCAACACAACCAAGTTGGCAAACATTGCAAAAGCCAGAGTACAGGAAATTAATCCTCCAAGCGCAATGGTTCCGCTGAAACTTGATAATGTAAAAGTAGCAAAACCTAAAATCAAAACTACCGAAGTATAAAAAGTACTAATTCCGGTTTCTCTTAAAGCGCTGAAAACAGATTTTTTAACTTTTCCGCCACTTTGAAGCAAGTCATGTCTGTACTTCGCCATAAACTGAATCGCATTATCAACCGAAATTCCGAAGGCAATACTAAATACTAAAATCGTCGAAGGTTTCAACGGAATTCCAAAATAGCCCATCAATCCGGACGTAATACAAAGTGGTAAAACATTTGTAATGACAGAAGCCAAAACCATTTTAAATGATCGGAATAAATATAGCATCAGAACTGCAATTGTTAGAATTGCAAAAATCAAGGATTCAATTAAATTGTCAACTAAATACGAAGTTCCTTTTTGGAAAACCAATGCTTTTCCGGTAACGGTAACTTCGTAACGATCTTTCGGGAAAATTTCATCAATTTTAGAGTGCAGTTTTTTCTCCACTTTTGCCATTTCATCCGTTCCTATATCTTTCATAAAAGTCGTGATTCTGGCATATTGTCCAGTCGAATCAACATAAGCTTTCATTAAATTCTCTTTGCTGTTTTTGGTTGCGTTTTTGGCATAACCCAAAATAAAAGTTTGCTCTTGTGAAGTTGGCAATTGGTAATATTCCGGATTTCCGTTGTAGAAAGCCTGTTTCGAATATTTAACCAAATTTACAATCGAAACCGGTTTTGCCAATTCAGGCATTTCAGAAATTGTATTTTGCAGTTCATCCATTTTACGAATTGTCGAAGCCTTCATAACACCTTTTTTCTTTTTGGTGTCAATCATGATTTCCAACGGCATAACCCCGTTGAATTCTTTTTCGTAAAATAAAATATCTTTAAAGAAAGAAGCGCTTTTTGGCATTTCACCAATCAAACTTCCTGAAACTTTCATTTGTAAAACTCCAATAACACTAAAGATCAAAAGCAAACCGTAAATAATATAAACGTATTTACGTTTCGTTTTTACCACATTTTCTACCACATTCAACAAAGTCGAAATGTACGTTTTAGTCAAATGGTATAAATGTTTTTCCTTTGGCAAAGGCATAAAACTGTAAATGATTGGCACAATAAAAAGGGTCAGCAAATAAACCGAAATCACATTGATTGAAGTCACTAGACCAAACTCAAAAAGCAAATCATTTCCCGTAATCATAAACGTAGCAAAACCAATCGCTGTCGTTAAATTTGTCATTAAAGTCGAAACTCCAATTTTTGAAATAATACGCTGTAAGGCTTTTGCCTGATTGTTATGCAGTCTGATTTCCTGCTGGTATTTATTAATCAGGAAAATACAGTTTGTAATACCAATTACAATAATAAGCGGAGGAATAATTGCGGTTAAAATCGTGATTTTATAACCAAATAATCCCAATGTTCCAAATGACCAGATTACACCAACAATTAGAATACAGATGGAGATGAAAGTAGCTCTGAACGAACGGAAAAAGAAAAAGAAAATCAAGGAAACGGTTAATAATGCCGCTCCAATAAAAAGACCAATTTCGCCTTTCATATCGGCAGCATTGATCGTTCTGATATAAGGCATTCCCGAAACTTTAAGATCGATTCCGGTAGTTTTTTCGAATTTATCGATTTTCGGAACTAAATTTTCAAGAATAAAAGTCTTTCTTTCTGCTGTATTGACCAGCTTTTTATTCATATAAATCGCAGAACGAACACTACCGCTTTCTTTATTGAATAAAAGCCCTTCGTAAAAAGGCAGATTATGAAATAAATCATACTGAACACTTTTTAAATAAGCAGGATCAAGTGTTTTGCTCTGATCGATAAAAGGTGTTAAAACAAATTTTTCGTTAACCGTATCTTTTTCAAGTTTTTTTAAATCATTTAAGGAAACAACCAAATCAACTTCTTTTGACTTTTTTAAGCCAGTCATTAATTCGTTCCAGGCAGCATAATTTTTTGGAGTAAAGAATTTAGGATCTTTAAAACCGATAACCACAAGATTTCCTTCTTCGCCAAACTTATCAAGGAATTTTTGATATTCTTTGTTGGCAATGTGATCTTTAGGAAGCAAATTTGCTTCGGTGTAAGTCATAGCCAGATTTTTCCATTGCAAAGCAAGGAAAATGGTTAAAAGCGAAAGGACAATTAAAATGGTTATTCTGTTCTTAAGTATGATTCTGGCCAATTTCTCCCAAAAACCAACTTGAATAGCGTTTTTCATAAATTCTTTAAAAATGGATGCAAATGTAGTGAAAAGTGCTCAAAATCATAAACAATCAACTGTATTTTACTTAATGTTAACACAAATGGACGCCCTTGGTATTTGTGATAAATTTCTTTCTTTTTGCTGTATAGTCGCAAGCTTTTCTCATATTTGCAGTTAATTTAAAAACGAAAAGAAAATGAACTGGATTTTATTGATTATTGCCGGACTATTTGAAGTTGGTTTTGCCTCCTGCCTTGGAAAAGCGAAGGAAACAACAGGAATTATTTCAACCTATTGGATGATTGGTTTTTTTGTTTGTCTTTCCATCAGTATGATTTTATTGTATAAGGCAACTCAGGTTTTGCCAATTGGTACTGCTTATGCAGTCTGGACCGGAATTGGGGCAGTGGGAACTGTTTTGGTGGGAATTTTAGTTTTTAAGGAACCGGCAACTTTCTGGAGAATCTTTTTTCTTTCTACATTAATTGCTTCAATTATTGGGTTGAAATTCGTTTCAAGTCATTAATTTTGAAATGTTGCTGAGAATAAAAAATATGCCACAGATTTTCACAAATTCAAAAGATTAAAATATCTATTAAATCATTTTAATCTGTGGCAAAAATCACGAAGATTAAGCAGATTTATAATAAAATAATTCGTGCTTATTAATGAAATTTGTGGCAAAAAAAATCTTTTTAACTTTACATAGTGATGCAGGACAACAATACCACAACTTTTATTTTTTTGGCAATTCTTTTGCTGCTCGTTGTCATAATTTGCTTTATGATGTATTTGTTATTACAGTCAAAAAAAGCTAAAGACGACGCCGAAAAAAGTTTTTATGCACTCGAAATGAAAGTGAATGATCTGCAGTTAGAAACTTTAGAATCTAAGCTGAATCCGCATTTGTTTAAGAATATTTTAAACTCCATTCAGTCGCACGCGTATCAGACTTATTTTGCCCTGGACAAACTGGCGAATGTTTTGGATTACATTTTATACGAAAGCAAAAAGAAATTTGTAACTGCAAAAGAAGAAATTGATTTTGCGTTGAATCTTATCGAAATCAATAAGATCAAAATCAGTCCGCTTTTTGAGTTGAAGATAAAAACCAATATCAACAAAGAAGATAAATTATACGAACAGCCTTTGCTGGCACCGTTAATTTCGATTGATTTAATTGAAAATGCCTTTAAACATGCTGATCTTCAAAGTGCAGACGCTTTTATTTCGGTTGTTTTTGAGTTCAAAGACAATGCTTTCTCGATGACGGTTTCGAATAAAATCTCTGATAAAAAAGTACTGAAAAAGGAGCGAAGCGGTTTAGGAAAAACAACTTTGGAACATCGTTTGAAAATCATCTACAAAAACAACTTCAAACTCGAAAGGTTTATCGAAAACGACATATATATTGCTCATCTAAAAATAGATCTCCTTGAATACAAAACTGAAATGCTTGCTTCTGGACGATGAGCTTCCGGGATTGACCTACCTAAAAATGCTCTGTGAACAAATTCCGGAACTGGAAATCGTAAAAACTTTTAATAATCCTGAGAAACTGTTGGCAGATATTCCGGATTTGGAATTTGATCTTTTAATTTCGGACATCGAAATGCCCGGAATGGATGGTTTGCACCTTGCAGAAATGCTTCAGCACAAAATGGTTATTTTTTGTACGGCTTATAAAGAGTATGCTGCCGATGCCTTTAATATCGATGCCATAGATTATATCACCAAACCTGTAAAGTTAGACCGCCTGCAAAAAGCGATTTCAAAAGCAGTTGATCGTTTTGAGAAACCGGATGTTGCTAAAAAATTCATGCAGTTAAATACTGATAAAGGAAAAACGTTATTGTATTTCAACCAGATTCAATATATAAAGACAGCCATTATTGACAGCCGGGATAAAACCGTTTTACTGACTGACGGTAGTTTTCTGAATTTAAAAAACGTGAAATTTGATACCCTTTTAAGTGAATTACCCGAACATGATTTCTGCCGAATCAACAAAAAAGAAATCATCGCCGTAAAAGCAATAAAATTCTTTAATCATAACGAAATTGTGTTGCATCATCTTGAGGAAAACAATAAAAATACGACTTTAATTTTAAGCGAAACCTATCGTTCAGACTTTGTGAAAAAGGTGAAATTATAACTTATTACAAAGTTTTTCGGACTTGTTACATAGATTGAAAATTAGCTGGAAATTTGCTTTTTCAGTTAAATGGCAGTTCTGATATTTGCGGCAAATTTAATCAAAAGAACGAGTTATGAATAATATTAAAAACTCTGTATTTTACGTTACAATTATAGGTGGTTTTACTGCTCTGATATATTGGGTAATTTCAAAAGGCGCGGCACTTGAAGTAGGGCGCAATATTGTTAAGAAAAAAATCGAAAGCAATCATTGGAATGATTTTCTAAGCTCTATGGTGGATAACCTGCAGCACCCATTGGCTATTTTATTGGCTCAAATCGTCACTATTATTTTAGTAGCGCGTTTGTTTGGATGGTTTTTTAGAAAAATCGGACAGCCGTCTGTAATTGGCGAAATGATTGCCGGAATTGTTTTAGGGCCTTCTTTGGTGGGAATGTACTTTCCGGAATTTTCTGCAGCATTATTTCCAAAAGAATCTTTAGGAAAATTACAATTCTTGAGTCAGATCGGTTTGATCCTTTTCATGTTCGTAATTGGTATGGAACTGGATTTGAAAGTATTAAAAAATAAAGCACACGATGCCGTTGTAATTAGTCACGCCAGTATCGTCATTCCTTTTGCCTTAGGATTAAGTTTAGCATATTTTATCTATCATACTTTTGCCCCAATAGGCGTTGAGTTTGCTTCTTTCGGATTGTTTATGGGAATTGCGATGAGTATTACTGCTTTTCCGGTTCTGGCCAGAATTGTTCAGGAGCGAGGTATGCAGAAAACCAAACTCGGGACCATAGCCATAACCTGTGCCGCTGCAGATGATATTACGGCCTGGTGTATTCTGGCAGTAGTAATTGCTATTGTAAAAGCAGGTTCGTTTACGAGTGCTTTATACGTAATTGGTTTGGCAATTTTATACGTAATCGTAATGTTGAAAATCGTTCGTCCGTTCTTAAAACGTGTGGGAGATTTAAATTCGACAAGAGAAAGTTTAAATAAACCAGTAGTGGCTATTTTCTTTATTACACTTTTATTTTCGGCTTATGCTGCTGAGTTAATTGGAATTCACGCTTTATTCGGAGCTTTCTTAGCTGGAGCAATTATGCCGGAAAACAATAAATTCAGAAATATATTTATTGAAAAAGTAGAAGACGTTTCTATTATTGTCTTATTACCGCTATTCTTTGTCTTCACAGGTTTACGTACCCAAATCGGTTTGCTTAACGATCCTTATTTATGGAAAATCACAGGATTAATTATTGCGGTTGCAGTAGTGGGTAAATTCTTTGGAAGTGCTCTGGCAGCAAAATTCGTAGGTCAAAATTGGAAAGACAGTTTAGCCATCGGCGCTTTAATGAATACACGCGGATTAATGGAACTTGTGGTTTTAAATATTGGCTATGATCTTGGTGTTCTTTCGACAGAGATTTTTACCATGATGGTCATTATGGCTTTGGTTACAACTTTTATGACGGGACCTGCTTTAGATTTTATTGGCTGGGTTTTTAAAGATAAAGCAACGGCTGTTCCGGAGGAAATTGGAAATAAAAGTAAATACAAGATTTTACTTTCGTTTGGTACTCCCGAAAAAGGGAAGAAGTTATTGAAAATTGCCAATAGCTTAGTAAAAAAACAGCCTGACAATTCGATCGTTACCGCTATGCACTTGTCTTTAAGTACAGAAGTGCATTCGTTTGATGTAAAAGATCACGAACGCAAAATGCTTGTTCCGGTTATTGAGGAATCTGAAAAACTGAATCAGAACATGGTTAGTCTTTTTAAAGTCTCAAATGACATTGATATAGATATTATTGATACAGCCAATCAGGGAGAATATGATTTATTACTGGTTGGTTTGGGACAATCTATTTTTGATGGAACACTTTTGGGTAAAATTCTTGGTTTTACCACCAGAATAGTAAATCCCGACCGTTTGATTGATAAGTTCACCGGAAAAGAAGGTTTGTTTGAAAATTCTCCTTTTGATGAAAGAACGCGCCATATTATTACTAAATCTAAAATGCCGGTCGGAATTTTTATCGATAAAGAGTTAGAAGAAGTAGAACAGGTTTTTATGCCAATTTTTAGTAAAGAAGATGCTTTTTTAATTGAGTATGCCAAGAAACTTATTAATAATAATGGTTCGCAAATTACGGTTCTGGATGCAAGCGGAGATGTTAAAAACACAAGAGATATTCAGGAAACCATTCGTTCAATAGAACAAATTGCACCCAATCATATTATGATTATGCACGACCGAACGATTAAAAAAGACTTTCTGGACGGCCAGAACTTAATGATCATAAGTTTAGATAGCTGGAAAAAACTGATAGAATCTCAAAGTACCTGGTTGAATAATACACCATCAGTTTTGATTCTTAAACCCTAAGTTTTTAAAATTCAGATATTTTTAAATCCCAAATTCCAACTTACTGGAATTTGGGATTTTTTTAGTCGTTTTTTGGTCATGGCTAGGAACGAAGCAATCTCATTTGCCAATTCAAACGTTGTGTCTTAATACAGTTGCTTCGTCCCTCGAAATAAAAAGCGTCTGGAATTTAGAATTTAAAATTTGGACTTTAATTTATTTACAATCCCAAATCAAGTACATAAGAAATCTTAACCGCTATATTATCCTCAAATTTCAATAGTTGATTCGGGCCATAACGATAGAATCCGCCAATACCAAAACCTTTGTATATTTTGTTCAGCTCAATTCCAGATTCAAAAAAGCCTTTGTCCAGCGTTTTGTAAGCCGGACCTACGTGTTGTTCCGGTTTTTCCATATTTCCCCATGCCATTCTCGTTACCAGTACCAAAGAAGGTCGTACTTTTTTGAGAATCCTGATGCGATCAAAACCGTGCTTTATTTGAAAAAAGACGTATTGACTGGAGAAAAACTCATTGAAAAACATCGTTTCAAAACTATTTCTTCCGGCAAAAGTAATACGCTGAAAAACAGTTTCTTTTGTTAAATTATTGGGCATTGTGTTATACAAATGTGTCAACGGTACATCTCCAATTGCATAACCGCCCTGGAGCAACAAACTGGTTTTTTGACCGTTTAAATATTTTTTTTCATACTCTGTTTTAAAATCTATTTTCCCGAAATTAAAGTCATTTTCTAAAACATTAGGAAGCGATTGTGTGTACTGGAAAGTAAATCTCGGAAACCGTTTGTCAGATTCTGTTCTGCCGGTTGGAGTTTGCATAAAATCACTAAAAGGCGCCCATACTATAGAAAGCATTGCGGTCGTCATAACATAATTAGAATAAAGCTTTCCGTCATAATTAAACAGATAATCAAATTTTGGTTCAACATAGGTTGTAGCCAATTCTAATACGGCTTCTGTCTTCGGAATAATTTTGGTCTGAACATTAGCTTTCCAACTGGTGTAATGATAAAACGTACTGATGTTTATTGGCCTCGGATCATAAATTTTAAAAACACGTTTGTCTACCGCAAATAATGTACTTGCAATCTCACGAACATCATCTGTATACGATCCGTTTACCCATGTATTGGTATTTTTATCCAGTAAAACGCCGGCACCCAAGTTGTATTTTAGCACCCCGTCTTTTGTGCCATAGGCTGTATATCCCTCAATTCTAAAATTTTTCGAAAATTTATCATTGGTAATGCCGCCCAAACCAAGACGAAAACCTTCATAATTATTATAACTGATTATTTTTTTTAAGTCCAGATCAACAGGTCCAATCGGAATGTAGCCGTTGATGATTTTACGTCCAAATCCCAAGCGTTTTTCAATTCTTCGGCTTACCGATAAACTGTCTAGCAATTGATATGTTTTTTGGCTTTTTTGGTCGAGAATTTCCTTTCGGTAGCCATTCCAGAATGCTTCCGGTTTTTTGCTGGCATCTTCTTTAATTTCAATATAAAGCGACGGATTTTTTACAGCAGTTTCTGTATTGTACTGAATGTCGAAATTGTTACTTTCAGAAAGTAAATAGGTAAAATCTGAAGCCGATTTTTTTCTCGGTTCAAAATTGTCTTCCACATCGCCGTCAAACTGAATTGTTCCGCCTAAAATCTTTATATCATCGTCATTTTTTCCCTTTACGATTTTAAAAGTCGTGTTGCTCTGAAACCATACCTTTTCTGTTGGCGCATATTCAAATTCGTGAATTCCGCTAATGTCGAGAACCCCTTTTATACGCATAACTGCTTTTGCAATAGCAAAATTTTGAGAATCGATATACAAAACGCCTTCTAAACCAGATGCCTTTCTTTTTTGTTTATTTTTAAAATAAATCATAAAAGTTTCCCGGCCTTTTATATTTACAGTGTCTAATAATTTATAGTTATAACTAGCCGGAGCCCCATTCGAAATAGGATTTTCATATTTTGTTTCAAACAATTCATATTTGTTGTCGTAAATTGAAATAGATTGTAAGTTGAAAGCAATAACTTCATAAATAGGATTTTTAAAGCCTGCTATTTTGGTGCCCAAAACCGTTTCTTTTAGTTTGTTGTTTGCAAATTGATATTGAGATACTTTCTCAGTCTGAAACAAATGCTGCCTGCTTATGATTTCCTTGAATTTATAATCAGAAGAATCAATATTGATTTTCTTTTTATCCAGGTCTTTATACACTGCAGAAGAATCTATTCTGCCGTCGATAGAATCAGGATTCGCGGTAACAATAAGCTTATTGTAACTTTTGTATTCAAAAGTATTTAATTTTTTCTGCGGATTATTCTGGGCTTTATTGGCAATTACTTTTTTTATGATGGTTAAAGCCGGGTTTTCATTAGAAACAATTACTTCTTTTAAGTCATCGGTTTTTTCAAACAACGAGACCGTGTAGAACTTTTTATTTTCTGTTAAAGCAACAATTTTAGTTTGAAAACCAATGTATGAAACAGCAAAAAATTGAGCTTTCGCTACGGTTTTAAAGGTAAATTTTCCATCGACATCTGTAATTGTATTACTGTTGTCTGAAGTCGTGATAGTAGCAAAGGGGAGAGGTTTGTTGTTTGTATCGGTTACAATTCCGTTTATCTGAAATTGGGCTTGAATAGTAAGCGTAAAAAACAAAGTCAATAAACAAAATAGCTTCATAAAGAATATTATAGTGTGAAAACGGAAAGAATTCGATTTTGGTATGCAAAAATAAGAATAAAAAAATCCGTCTAGTAAATTTTACTAAACGGATTTTAATTTTCATTATCAAATACTTAAACCTTCATGATTTCGGCTTCTTTTGCAGCCAGCAATTCATCTATTTTTTTGATGTAAGTATTGGTTAAAGTTTGAACTTCTTCTTCGGCAGATTTACAAATGTCTTCAGAAGTTCCCTCTTTTTCTAATTTTTTAATATCGCTATTAGCATCTTTACGAACATTACGAACACCAATTTTTGCATCTTCCGCTTCAGCTTTTGCTTGTTTTGCTAAATCACGACGACGCTCTTCTGTCAAAGGCGGCACGCTAATGATGATAACATCACCATTGTTCATTGGGTTAAAACCAATATTGGCGATCATAATAGCTTTTTCAATAGTTTGCAGCATATTTTTTTCAAACGGTTGCAAAGTAATGGTTCTTGCATCCGGAACGCTAATTTTAGAAACTTGCGAAAGTGGTGTTGCAGAACCATAATAATCTACAAAGACACTCCCCAACATTGCCGGAGAAGCCTTTCCTGCACGAATATTTAGAAATTCTTTTTCCAGGTGTGCAATAGAACCATTCATTGATTCTTCAGTACTTTCTAATATGAAATCTATTTCTTCACTCATTGTTTTAGATTTTTTAGATTTTTAGATGATTGGATTTTTAAATTTCCAGAAACAGATTCATCTAATTTACTAACTACTATAATTTTTATTTTATATTTTTTTTGGACGATGGTTTTAAAGAGCTTTAGTATTTCAATACATCTACAATTTCAACAATCTAAGTAGTCTTAAATATTAACTACAGTTCCAATATTTTCGCCGTCACAGATTTTCAACAGATTTCCAATTTTGTTCATATCAAAAACAACAATTGGCAATTTATTTTCCTGGCTTAAAGTAAACGCTGTTGTGTCCATTACGTTTAATCCTTTTTTAAGAACATCATCAAACGAAATGGTATCAAATTTTATCGCCGAAGCATTTTTTTCAGGATCAGAATCATAAACACCATCAACGCGGGTTCCTTTTAAGATAACATCAGCATTAATTTCGATTCCTCTTAAAACGGCTGCAGTATCTGTTGTAAAATAAGGATTTCCCGTTCCGGCACCAAAAATTACAATCCTGCCTTTTTCAAGATGACGGTCTGCTCTTCTTTTAATGTACGGTTCTGCAATAGATTCCATTTTCAAAGCAGTCTGCAAACGTGTTTTCATTCCTTTGTCTTCAAGAGCACCCTGCAAAGCCATTCCGTTAATAACAGTAGCAAGCATTCCCATGTAATCACCCTGCACTCTGTCCATTCCTGCACTTGCACCGGCAACGCCTCTAAAAATATTTCCTCCTCCAATAACGATAGCAATTTCTACTCCTTTGGCGTGAATCTGCTTGATTTCATCAGCATATTCGGCTAATCTTTTAGGATCGATACCATATTGTAAATCACCCATTAAGGCCTCGCCGCTAAGTTTTAGAAGAATTCTTTTATATTTCATGTGTGTGTTGCGTTAATTTGTGCAAATATAGACATATTCTGATTTTTAAAAATAAATGTTTGCAAAAATTAATCGCTTTTAAAATTAAAATTTATAAAGATTTTTAGGATGTATTTCTCTTCATTGTGACAAAAGTCATTCTTGCGTCTTCGATAAATTCGTATTTTTATCACAGCAAAATAAAAAAATATGAAAAGTACTGTAGCCAAAGCGTTATTTAATAGTTATTCGTATGCTGAATATCGAAAATTAGTAACGGATTTATTGTTTGAAGGAAAATCGACCGGGAACCAACAATCTGAAAGTTTGACCCATTATTCTAAATTGAACGAGGCCAGAATGAACCGACTCGAGAAAACGATCACGATTGCCGAAGATACAATACAAAAATTGCAAAATTTAGAGCATCATTACATTTGGCTGGTTATTTCTGAAGGATGGTGTGGAGATGCAGCTCAAATTCTTCCGATACTCCATAAAATGGCAATAGCATCTGATAAAAAAATTGACCTCAGAATTGTACTTCGTGATGAGAATGAAGAATTCATGGATCAATATCTGACTAATGGCGGAAGAGCAATTCCAAAAGTTATTGTGATTTGTAAAGAAGCCGGAATTGTACGAACCGATTGGGGACCAAGACCAAAAGGAGCAGCTGAATTAATGGCGAACCATAAAAGGGATGTTGGTGCAATTGATGAAAAAATAAAAACCGATTTGCAATTGTGGTATTTGGCAGATAAAGGAGTTTCTGTTCAGCAGGAATTGCTGGAAATTATGGAAGAAATCAAATATAACAGATTATAGTTTCTTTTTAGAATAATAGATAAGAAGTGTTTTCTTTACTAAGACGTTGATAGCAAATGTTTTAAATTTAAAATAATTTGTTTTTAATCTAAAAATTTGTATCTTAGTCAAACGTTCCCACTTCTATTGTATACTTTTTGATTTACTCTTTTTATTGGTGTTTATTTAATGTTTAACTATTAAAAAATACACTATTATGAAAAAGTTGTTCGAAAGGTTTTATGATTTTTTTTCAACATACTTGTTTGGAGGTAAAAATATTCCTCACTATTAATCACAGAAACAAGAATGGAGTAACATTACTAGGAGTTGGCACATTACAATTTACCCCATTGTGTAATGTGCTTCTTTATTTTCGATATTAAGTTTATTTTTATTGAAGATCGCTTTTAAAAAGTAATTACCGAGATACCAAAACTTACCGTACCCACACTGTTGTATTCCTTTAGCGGATAACCAAAATCGGATATTTCAATATATAATGTCTTATCGTCTCCTGTAAGACCAAGTCTGGCTTTTTTATAAGTTCCGCTTAAATTACCACGGCCCAATGCAAAACTTTTTCCGTAGCCAACTTCCATCGTAATTCGGGTACTCTCTGCGATTTTGGGTCTTAATCCGAAATTAAGATACACCGGAACCGCAACCAGTTTTTCATTCCATTTCCAGTCCACTCCACTATGAAGTCCTAATGTTGCCCATTGTTTGTAATGAACTCCATAACCCAGTTTTGAGCCCAAACCATCAGGAAGGAGCCACGGCTGTTTGTCGCCTTCATATTGGGGAGCATCTCCATAATCAGGATTTCCTGTGAGCGAAAGCCCGACATCAAATTGAATGTAAGTGAATTTTCTTTCCTGAGCTAAAAGTGTCAGGTTAAAGCAAAAAAATGTAATAATCGCGAGTAAAGAATACTTCATAAAATTGATTTAGACTTGTCTTTGCTATAAAGAGTGAAGCTTTTATAGACTCAGAATGGACAAAAATGATTTTGTGAAAGATATTTAAAAATCGCGATAATTCGTACAGAAAAAAAAGAAATATTTTGGAACAGGAATTAGAGAGATTATACTTTGTTTTTATTGAAGGCTTTCTTCAAACAAAGTAATGTCAATAGCATTTTTTACGTCATAATCGCCAATTTTAGTTCGGCGCAAGGCAATTAAATGCGAGCCCGAATTCATTGCTTTTCCAAAATCATAGGCGAGAGAACGAATATAAGTTCCTTTGCTGCAAACTACTCTAAAGTCAATTTCCGGCAACGCAATTCGGGTGATTTCAAATTCATGAATCGTGGTTTTTCTGCTGGCAATTTCTACCGTTTCTCCCGCACGTGCGTGTTCGTACAAACGAACACCATCTTTTTTAATGGCAGAAAAAATAGGCGGTTTTTGATCGATTTCGCCTAGAAATTGTTTTACCGTTTCATGAATTAAAACTTCATCAATATGTGCTGTTGGGAAAGTCTCATCGATTTCTGTCTCTAAATCATAAGATGGCGTAGTGGCACCAATATAAAAAGTTCCAGTATATTCTTTGGCCTGACCCTGAAGTTCAGAGATTCTTTTGGTAAATTTTCCGGTACAGATTAATAACAAACCAGACGCCAACGGATCTAAAGTTCCGGCATGGCCAATTTTGAACTTTTTAGGAAGTCCAACTTTGTTAATTAAAAGGTATTTTAATTTATTGACAGCTTGAAACGAACTCCATTTTAAAGGTTTGTCTATCAGTAAAATTTGTCCGTCCAGATATTCTTCAGTTGTCATTATATAATGGTAAGCGGGTGAATGAAAAAGTGAATCAGCAATAAAATGATTCCTGCGATGATTCTGTAATAACCAAAAACTTTAAAACCATTTTTAGTCAAAAAACCAATAAAGGTTTTAATCGCCAAAAGCGCTACAATAAAAGCAACAACATTGCCAATAATTAATAAATTAACCTGATCGTGCGATAAGTCAAATCCGGCTTTATAATAGTCGTAGCATTTTTTTGCAGTTGCGCCTAACATAGTTGGCACCGCAAGAAAAAATGAAAATTCAGCAGCAGTGGTTCTGGATAATTTTTGAGACATTCCGCCAACGATACTGGCACCGCTTCGCGATACTCCCGGAATCATAGCCAAACATTGAAACAATCCAATTTTAAAAGCTTGCAAATAGGTAATTTCCTGAGAACTTTCTGCAGTATTAGGGTTGTTGAACCATTCGTCAACTTTTAATAAAATCAATCCTCCTATTAAAAGAGAAATTGCTACGGTAACAGGGTTTTCCAGCAAGCCATCGATAAAATCACTTAACAATAATCCTAAAACCACAGCAGGGATAAAAGCGACCAAAAGTTTAAAGTAAAAATCAAAAGTTTGAAAGAAACGCTTGAAATATAAGATAACGACCGAAAGGATAGCACCAAGCTGAATAACAATAGTAAAAAGTTTAGTAAAATCGTCGTGTGCGATTCCAAAAAAAGAAGAGGCAATAATCATGTGTCCGGTTGAAGAAACAGGTAAAAATTCTGTAATTCCTTCAATAATGGCAAGAACGATAGCTTGTAATGTGTTCATTTAATTAGATTTTTAGAATTTCAGATATCTTAGATTATTAGACCTTTTTAAGATTAAGCTTAATCTGGAGGTCTGAATATCTAAGGAGTCTAAAAAAGTCTATTTAGATTTTTTGAAAATAGAATAAATCGTGATTCCAAAACCAATCAAAACAGTTGTTGGTGCTAAACGAATACGTCTAAAACTAAAAACATCTTCATTAAAAACATTCGGATCTGTACTTCCTCCACCAGACATCAAAATAAAACCTAAGGTAATAACTCCAATTCCAATCAATAAGATTTTGTAATTGATGCCGTCAAAAAGGAATTCCTGTTTTTGTGGTTGTTGGTCTGTATTATTGTTATTTTTCATTTTGTCTTGTGAGGAATAAGTATCGTACCTCTTATAAAGTTATTTTAATCTAAAATCTATCACGATTCTTCTGGGATAACAATCTAAAAAATTAATAAAGATCGTCGGTTCTTAAATTCAGGAAACGTTGTGTTGCAAAGTGCGTGCTTACCCAGGTAATTAAAACGCCCAATCCAAAAACGGCGATCAAAACCAGTCCTATTAAGGCTTTGTCTTCTAAAATTCCCAAGCCGGGGAAATTGGTTTCTACATAAAATAAAACTCCAATTAAAGCGACAATTGCAAGTCCTGCGCCCAGCATTCCTAATTTTACACTGCGAGTTACAAAAGGTTTACGAATAAACGATTTTGTAGCTCCAACCATTTGCATGGTTTTAATAATAAAACGATTTGAATGTATAGACAAACGCAGCGAACTGTTGATTAATAAAACAGCAATTACAGTTAAGAAACCACTGATAATCAAAATCCACATACTTACTTTTTTAATGTTGTCGTTTACCAGATTAACCAATTGTTTGTCGTAAACAATATCTTCAATATTAGTGTTTTTGCGCAAATTGCTTTCGATTTGTAATATACTATCGCGCTCTACATAATCTGCTTTTAGGTGAATGTCATACGAATTCAATAATGGATTTTCGCCCAAAAAAGTTAAGAAATCCTCACCAATGATATCAGTATGCTCTTTTGCTGCTTTTTCTTTTGTTACATAAACGTAAGATCTTGCAAAAGGAGCCTTTTTTAATTCGGTACTAAATGCTTTGATTACGCTGTCATTTGCTTCGTTTTTAAAGAAAACAGTCATTGCAATTTTCTCTTTAAAATCGTCTGCCAGTTTTTTAGAATTAATGATAAATAATCCTAATACTCCCAAAAGGAATAATACCAGGAATACACTTAACACTACTGAAAAATAAGAGGAAATTAACCTGCGTTTTTGAAATTTATCAAAGTTAGAACTCATAGTTTGCTTAATTATGTGGTAAAAATAATAAAGAATTTCTTTATTTAAAGTTAATAACGAACTTTTATACTATAAATGTACAATTCTGCCTGAAATAAAAATAGGCTCAACTAAAAAGTGCACCAAAGTTTTTTTTAAAATGCAAATTTCGGAAAGCATTGTAAATTTTTGTAAAAGAATTTGAAATTATTTTTCTGAAGGGTTGAAGAAAATCTTAGCGATTTAAAAGCGTAATATCTCAGAACCTATTTATTTAAATAAATCAAAACTTCAAATTTTGAGTTTCTTTTTGCGCAAATTCCTTAATTCGTTTTTCTACTTCATAAAAAACACGAATTGCATTTTCTCCAGCCTCGGTCAGGCGCGCGCCACCACCGCCTTTTCCGCCCAGTAATTTTTCGACCAGAGAACTTTCAGAACGTTGATTCATTTCTTCGACCAATTGCCAGGCTTGTCTGTACGACATTTTCATTGCTTTGGCGGCATTGGTTATAGAACCCGTTTTTTGAATGTTTTCTAAAAGCCAGATTTTTCCAATGCCCAAAAAAGCACCTTCTGCCTCTTCAATCCAAACCCGAACTTCAACTTTGTATTTTTTATTCTCACTCATTTGATTCTTTGATATTAGAAAATAGTGCTACAATATGGTTAGTTTCTGCCGAACTTTTAGCTAAAATTTCTCTTTCTGATTATTTAAATGTGAAAATACATATTTCTGATTGCGGAGAAGTATTTCAGAGGAAGAAAAAAAAGATTAGGTTTTACATTATGTCCTGTGGCGAGATCTGCTATGTCAGATGATAGCGTCTCCTGCATTTTTACGTAATTAAACGAATTGTTTTGTTATTTTATTTGTTTGTAAGTGAAATAGCTTTGGTACAATGTACAATAAATGTAAATTTGCACACTTAAACTTAGAACCTTAGTTACTCAGTAACTTAGCAACTCAATAAAAAATGAAATACAATCCAAACGAAATAGACGCCAAATGGCAAAAGTATTGGGCAGAAAATCAAACTTTTGCAGCAAAAAATAATTCTGATAAACCAAAGCATTATGTTCTTGATATGTTTCCTTATCCGTCTGGAGCAGGATTACACGTAGGGCATCCGCTGGGATATATAGCCTCAGATGTTTATTCTCGTTTTAAAAGACACCAGGGATTTAATGTTTTGCACCCTATGGGTTATGACAGTTTTGGATTGCCTGCAGAGCAATATGCGATTCAGACAGGACAGCGTCCGGAAGATACAACGCGTGTCAATATTGACGGTGGTGTAGATAAAGAAGGAAAACAAATTGCAGGATACAGAAAACAGTTAGATAAGATAGGATTTTCTTTTGACTGGAGCCGTGAAGTGCGAACTTCAAATCCGGATTATTACAAACATACCCAATGGATTTTTATACAATTATTTAATTCGTGGTATTGCAAAAAGCAAGGGCAGGCATTTGATATTAAAGATCTTGTAACTGTTTTTGAGGAAAGTGGAAATGCTTTGATTGAAGCAGTTTGCGACGATAATGTTGAAATTTTTTCGCCGGAGGAATGGAATTCATATTCTGAAGATCAAAAAGAAAAAATTCTTTTGAAATACAGAATGACTTATTTGGCAGAAACCGAAGTAAACTGGTGCCCGGGCTTGGGAACCGTGTTGGCCAATGACGAAATTGTTAACGGAGTTTCGGAGCGTGGCGGGTTTCCTGTTATAAGAAAAAAAATGACACAATGGAGTATGCGAATTTCTGCTTATGCCGAACGCTTGCTTCAGGGGTTAAATGATATTGATTGGAGTGAATCCATAAAAGAATCACAAAGAAACTGGATTGGAAAGTCTGTTGGTGCAATGGTTTCTTTTAAAGTTATTTCTTCGAATGTCACTCTGAGCGGAGTCGAAGAGCAACCTGTTATTTCTGTTTTTACAACAAGACCAGATACAATTTTTGGCGTTACCTTTATGACTTTGGCACCGGAGCATGATTTGGTGGCAAAAATTGTAACAGCAGATCAAAAAAATGCAGTTAATGCCTATATCGAAAAAACAGCAAAACGTTCTGAACGTGAGCGTATGGCCGATGTGAAAACCATTTCTGGTGTATTTACCGGAGCGTATGCCGAACATCCTTTTGCTAAAGAACCAATTCCGGTTTGGATTGGTGATTATGTTTTGGCAGGATACGGAACCGGTGCTGTAATGGCAGTACCTTGCGGAGATGAGAGAGATTATGCTTTTGCTAATTTCTTTAAAGGTCAAAACGGAATGCCAGAAATCAAAAATATTTTTGATAAAGATATTTCTGAAGCTGCTTTTGGAGCCAAAGAAGGTTTTCAATTAGTAGATTCTGATTTCTTAAACGGATTAAATTATAAAACAGGAACTCAAAAAGTAATTGCTGAGTTAGAAAAAATTGGACAAGGAACAGGAAAAACAAATTACCGTTTGCGTGATGCTGTTTTCTCCCGTCAGCGTTATTGGGGAGAACCCTTCCCGGTTTATTATGTAAACGGGTTGCCAAAAATGATCGCTGCAGAACATTTGCCAATTATTTTACCGGAAGTAGAAAAATATTTACCAACAGAAGATGGTTTGCCTCCGTTAGGAAATGCCACAATCTGGGCTTGGGATACCAAAAACAATGAAGTAGTCAATACTGATTTGGTTGATAATAATGAAATTTTCCCTCTTGAATTGAACACGATGCCAGGCTGGGCAGGAAGTTCATGGTATTGGATGCGTTATATGGATGCGCACAACGAAGACCGATTTGCCAGTAAAGAAGCTTTGGCATATTGGGAAAGCGTAGATTTATATATTGGCGGAAGCGAGCACGCAACCGGACACTTATTGTATTCTCGTTTCTGGAATAAATTCTTAAAAGACAAAGGTTTTGCTCCAACCGAAGAACCATTCAAAAAACTGATCAATCAGGGAATGATTTTGGGGACTAGTGCTTTTGTTTATAGAGTTGATGGCACAAATAGTTTTGTTTCTAAAAATAAAATTGGAGACCATAAGGTACAGCCAATTCATGCTGATGTTTCAATGGTTAATTCGTCTGATGAATTAGATATTGAAAAATTCAAAGCATGGAGAGAAGATTATGCAGATGCAGAATTCATTTTAGACGATAACGGAAAATACATTGTTGGTCGCGAAGTTGAAAAAATGTCAAAATCAAAATACAATGTGGTAACTCCAGATGATATTTGTGCTGAATATGGAGCTGATACATTACGTTTGTACGAAATGTTTTTAGGTCCTTTAGACCAGGCAAAACCATGGAACACTGCCGGAATTTCGGGCGTTTTTGGTTTTCTTAAAAAATTATGGAGATTGTATATAGATGAGAATAATGGCTTAATCATAAACAATGACGAACCAACAAAAGACAATTTAAAATCATTGCATAAAACCATTAAAAAAGTAGCAGATGATATTGAGAGTTTTTCTTTCAATACATCAGTTTCGCAATTTATGATTTGTGTAAACGAATTGTCTTCTCAAAATTGTCATTCAAGAGCTATCTTAGAGCCATTAGCCATTTTGGTTTCGCCTTATGCTCCGCACATCGCAGAAGAATTATGGTCGCAATTAGGACATAAGACTTCTATTTCTGAAGTTCCTTTTCCTGCTTTTGATGCCAATCATTTAGTAGAAACGAATAAAGAATATCCGGTTTCTTTCAACGGAAAAATGCGTTTCACAATCGAATTGCCTTTGGACTTAACCAAAGAACAAATCGAAGAAATTGTTATGAAAGACGAAAGAACTTTGCGTCAGTTAGAAGGTAAAACACCAAATAAAGTAATTATCGTTCCGGGCAAGATCATTAACCTTGTGGGATAATAATTTAAAATTTCAATACTTAAAATTCCAAATTCCAGCGTTTGTTGGGTTTGGAATTTTTTTGTTTTAAGTTTTCAGGACGAAAAAAAAGACCATAAAAAAAAGCTTCGTATTACGAAACTTTCTTTTTTCCAAAAACAAAATATAATTCTAAAACTAAGGGGTTATTGAGGGAAAATATAACTACCAGGCACCGCAACTATAATTCCGTCACTTGTGGCTTTTGCAGTAGTTTCTTTTTGAACTTTTCCTCCAACTATAATTTTAACCGTAACGGTCTGATCTACAACGCCACCATAACCGCTTACAGTAATTCCTGCTCCTGCTGTATCTGCTCCTGCAGTAAATTCTTTAGTCCATGGTAATGCGTTTATGTCAACATTTTGTCCGCTATTTCCGGATTCAGTATAGGTAGCACCAAGTTTTCCTGTATAATTTCCTGTTACTTCGTATTTTACATCTCTTGAGCTTGTTCCTGAATTATCGTCATTATCGCTGCTGCAAGAAACTGCTGTAAAAGCAAGAGTCAACGCAATGGCAAATGTTCTTAAAATAGATTTCATAATAAATTCTTTAATAATTAATATTTCATTACAACAAAATTAAGCGCTTAATAATGAGAGGTCAATACCTGATAAAATGCATTTTCTATTACCTGATTTCAGGTAAAAAATTATAAATTTCTTTTTAAAACATTTTAATTTTAATATTTTTGAACAAATACCACCTTAATGAAGAAATTCTATTGTTTTGTACTCTTTTTGTTTTTATCTGCTGTTGCACATTCACAGGTTATTCTTTCTCTAGACGATGATTCCGCTTATATTGACAGCATCGCTACCCTTACAAAAAATACAAAATCGGATAGTTTAAAAGTCCTCTATAGTTTTAAATTGTCTGAGTTATATCGGATGAATAAGGACATTCAAAAATCAAAACAATATTTAGCACAAGCAAACAGACTCAAAAATAAATTCCCATTCTTAAAAGATGCAGCACTTTTTTATAATGCAACTGACCTTCGTGAAAAAGGGGATCAGGCAGGTTTTGAAGAAATGTTGCTAAACGGAAATAACAGACTTAAAAAGTACCACAATACAGAAGCTTATCGCCTGCGTGCTTTAATTTTGCAGCAGTACGGAATTTTGCAACTCCGGAAAAATAAGGATAAAGATTGCATGAAGATGCTTGTTAATGAGGCAATTCCTGTTGCTAAACAAAGTCGGGATTATGAACTTATAAGCGGTTTGTATAAAGCGATTGCTGTTATTTTTATGAATAGCGGTGAACGCGAAAAAGCCGGCGAATATATAAACGAATCCCAAAAATACATAGAAAGAGTTATCGAAAAATCGCCAACTGTGGCAGAGTCTACTATCGAGATCTATATTTTGAAAGCAGAAAATTTAGTAGAACTCCAGCATTTTTATGATGCTAAAAAAATACAAGATAAAGCATTTGAGACCTTAAAAGACTTTCCGGAATCTAACCTAAACGATTCTTATTTTTATTCAGAAGGAATTTATTATGCCAGGCAAAATAAAAATGCAGAAGCACTAAAGAGTTATACCAAAGGGATCAAATCTGCAGCAAAACATCAAAATGAAATAGCGCTAAACCGATTAAAATTTGCTGAATACGAAGTTCTTTTTAAATTAAAAAATTACGAAAAGGCTAAGGCTAACTTAAATTATCTTTTGCAAAAAAGCCCATTTATTGCTGATAAAAAGGAGTATTATAATGAAATGGCAAAAGTTTATAACGCCACAAAAGAATATGACAAAGCTTATTATTATTCGAATAAATACAATGTTATAAACGATAGCCTGAATCATACGAAGTTTAAAACCGAAATTGTAGAGCTTGAAGCCAAATACAAAAAAGCCGAAAGCGAAAAGAAGATTACTTTGCTCCAGTCGCAAAATGAAAAAGCAGCGTTAATGATTTACAGTAATCGTTTGAATGTGATTCTTTTTGCGGTTCTGTCTTTTCTCTTGTTCTTAACGGTTTTGTTTTTGTGGATGTTCAATAAAAATCAGAAGAAATTAAGCGCTCAAAAAGAAATAAACCTCAAACAGGAATTGTCATCTTTTGAGGATCGTCATAAGCTTTCGGTCTCTAAAGCCTTAATTCAGGGTGAAGAAATAGAACGAAAAAGAATTGCCCGCGATTTGCACGACGGGCTAGGAAGTATGCTTTCGGGATTAAAAATTCAATTGAACAATAAACGAAATGAAGCCACTGAGACCATTAATGGCGTAGATACATTATTAGATAAATCGATTAGGGAACTTCGGAACATTTCTCAAAATTTAATGCCCGAAACCTTGTCTGAACTGAGCTTAGAACATGCTGTGAGAGATTTATGTGTTGCAAATTCGAATGCGTTGACTCACATTGAATTTCAATATTTAATTAAGAAACTGAAAATCTCCAAAAATGATGAAATCATGATCTACAGAATTATTCAGGAGTTATTGAATAATGCCTTAAAATATGCCAAAGCGTCTCAGGTTTTAATTTCGTGTTCTCATAACAAAGATGTTTTTTTTATTACGGTAGAAGATAACGGAGTTGGTTTTGATGTATCTGATGCAAAAAACAAAAACGGAATGGGATTGAAAAATATTAAAAATCGTGTCGATTTTTTAAACGGAAAGTTAGAAATAGAGAGTCAGATCAATCGGGGTACATCGGTTTATATTGAACTAAATGTGAAAAACGAAAATCAGGAAAATGAGTAAAAAATATAAAATGGTCGTAGTCGACGATCATCCAATAGTGATTTCCGGAATTGCAGGATTATTGTCTGATCTCGAAAATATCGAGATTATGGAGAAAATGCAGTCTGGAATTACGCTTCTTGATTATATAGAGAACAATACGGTAGATTTGGTTTTAATTGATATTTTTCTGCCGGTCGTAACAGGGATTGATTTGTGTAAAGCAATTAAACAAAAATATCCGCAAGTGGTTGTTATTGGTATGAGCAGCCAGTCTGAAAGGAGTTTAGTAATGCAGTTTATTCAAAATGGCGGAAATGGTTATATTTTGAAAAGTGCTTCGTTTGATGAATTTAAAAATTGTATCAATAAAGCTATTGAAGGCGAAATTGTATTTAGCGATGAGGTAAAGACGATTGTGAGTCAGCCGCTTTCTGAAGATCTGGATACTATTCCGAGTTTAAGCAGAAGAGAAAAAGATATCGCACTATTGCTTTCAAAAGGAAAACAAACTCAGGAAATAGCAGATGAACTTTTTTTAAGTTTCTTGACCGTACAAACCCATCGTCGAAATATTTTACAGAAGTACAAAACTAAAAATGTTGCCGAATTATTGACTTTACTCTTGAAAAACAATCTTTTGGACTGAAAAAAGGGCAGAGCAAAATGTCAAAATGTCAAATTGTTAATTTGGTTCATAATTTGCAGTTTGTTTTGTAACTTTAAAATTCAATCAAAAAATATCAAGATATGGGCGGAGGATATATAATTATTGCCGGAGCAATTATGCTGTTTAGCTGGATGGTGAGCGCAAAATTAAAAAGCAAATTTGAATTGTACTCTAAACTACAATTGCAAAATGGAATGAGCGGTGCAGAAATCGCCGAAAAAATGCTGGCTGATAACGGAATTACAGATGTTCGTGTTATTTCGACTCCGGGTCGATTGACAGATCATTATAACCCATCAGACAAAACAGTAAATTTGAGTGAAGCCGTGTACAATCATAGAAATGCCGCGGCGGCTGCTGTTGCGGCTCACGAATGCGGACACGCCGTGCAGCACGCAATTGGATATCAGTGGTTAACGATGCGTTCTAAGTTAGTGCCAATTGTAAATGTGGCGTCTAATTTTATGCAATGGATTTTGTTGGCCGGAATTCTTATGATTCAGGCATTTCCACAATTACTCTTAGTCGGAATTGTTCTTTTTGCAACTACGACCTTGTTTTCGATTATAACCTTGCCGGTTGAATACGACGCTAGTAACAGAGCGCTGGCCTGGCTTGAAAACAAACATATGCTTACACAGCAGGAGCAGGCAGGAGCAAAAGATGCCTTAAAATGGGCTGCCAGAACTTATTTAGTTGCTGCTCTGGGATCAATTGCTACGTTACTGTATTATATCTCCATTTATGCAGGAAGCAGCAATAGAAGAGATTAATATAAATATGGAAGTCAGTAATTGGCAAATGAGATAATTTTATGAAACCCGATAGATTTTAAAATTTGTCGGGTTTGTTTTTTAAGTATATAATTGTCAAATTGACTCATTGAAAAATTTTCTAATTATAACTGAATCTGTCTGTCAATTTGCTGATCCAATGAAATAAATGTTTCGGTTCTTGAAACTCCCTCGATAGCCTGAATTTTGGTATTTAAAAGTTGCATTAAATGCTCGTTGTCGCGACAGATAATTTTAATTAATACCGACCAGTTTCCGGTTGTGTAATGACATTCCAGCACTTCTGGAATTTTCTTTAAATCTTTTACAGCCTCAGAATTTCGGGAAGCCTTGTCAAGATAAACACCTACAAAAGCCATAGTGTTGTAGCCCAAAACTTTAGGGTTAACCGTAAATTTAGATCCTGAAATTACGCCAGACTGCTCCAGTTTTTTTAAACGCTGATGAATTGCAGCTCCTGAAATGCCTATTTTATTAGCAATTTGTAAAATAGGTTTTCGGGCATCGTCCATAAGATAACGAAGGATTTCTTTGTCAATACCGTCTATTTCAATTAAAAGAGAATTGATTTTCATGATTGTGGTTTGAAAGTAATATTGGTTTTTTGGTTTTAAATAGAAATCAAATGTAGTTAAATTGCTGTGAAAAAGAAAATTCCAATATTTTAAATTCCAAATTCCAAATCAGAAATAAAGATTCAAATATTTCAATTTTAAATTCCAAATGAGAAAAAAAGAATTTAAATATTGCAATAATTTCATAGCTCGTAATTTCAACCACCGGAAACAAATACAGTTAAAATAAAAATTCCAAATCCCAACAGAAAGTTGAAATTTGGAATTTTAAAATTTGTATGTTAAAAAGAAATTATTTTCCTTTATTTGCTTCTGCAATATATTTTTCCAGAGCCATAGTCATCGAAGGCGTTTCAGGAGTTGGTGCCAGAATATCGATTCTTAAACCATGATCTAAAGCCTCTTTTTGAGTTGTGCTTCCAAAAACAGCGATTCTGGTATCGTTTTGCTTAAAGTCAGGGAAGTTTTTGAACAATGATTTAATTCCGGTTGGACTAAAAAATGCCAAAACATCATAATAAACATCAGCAAGGTCAGACAAGTCACTCATTACAGTTCTGTAAAAAATAGCCTGAGCCCAGTCTACTTTGAGACTGTTTAAGGTTACAGGAGCATCAGCGTTTAACTGGTCAGATGCCGGTAATAAGAATTTTTCGTCTTTATATTTTTTGATAAGTGGAGATAAGTCTGCAAAATCTTTTGCTCCCACATAAATTTTACGCTTTCTGTACACTACATATTTTTGCAGGTAAAAAGCAACTGCTTCAGATTGACAAAAATATTTCAATCCTTCAGGAACTTTATAACGCATTTCATCTGCTACTCTAAAAAAATGATCTACCGCATTACGGCTTGTCAAAATTATTGCAGTATAATGATTAAGATCGATTTTTTGTAATCGAATCTCTTTTGCATTAACCCCTTCCACATGAATAAATGGTCTGAAATCAATTTTTATTTTGTGTTTTTGTTGGAGCTCAAAGTAAGGAGAATTTTCCACTTTAGGTTCAGGCTGTGACACCAAAATTGTTTTCACTTTCATATTATAAACATTTACTAAGCCACCTCTTTTGTAATCCAATAATACATGAAATAATAAGGGGCTATTTCAAGAGCGCAAAGATATAAAATAAAATAAAATAACTTGCCGATTATTGCATTTTGATATGTTTTTATTGAAATAAAGTAGGAGTAGAGGCTTATACAGAGCGAAATGCCTATAATTACTAGGGGTATAAGTTGTGGTATGTTGTCATAATAAAACAAAACGGCATTGACAGGAAGGATTAAAACGCCAATATAAGTTCTGTAGGTTACTTTTTGTAGGTTAAAAAGGTCGGCAAACTCGTCAATGTTAAACGAAGTAGCAACAATTTTTTCGATTAAAAATTTCCCTAAAATGAAATAAAGTAAAAAAGTAGCAATCCGGATAAACAAAAGCCAGTCGGTTTTTTCGGCATATCCAAAAATATGCATTACCAATTGAATAAAAAGTGCATATGAAACGATTTGCACAAAGAACAAGCCAACTGTAAAACTACCTTTGAGATGATTATTGTCGCGATAAATTTTTGCATATTTATCTGAGAAAATAAGCTTGCTAAATTCACTAAATCTAGTTTCATAAGCCGATTTAGTCATAGCAACAACAGCAAAGGTCAGGACAAATATAACAGTTGCCCAGTCTTTGTTTTCGAGAATTCGTGGATGAAGTTGTTCAATCATAATAGGACAAAATTAGTAATTTTTTGTGTCAATACTTTTATTATGGATTTATTATGAACCAAATGCTATAAAAAGTTTTACTTTTGCGGTGAAATTACCGAGAAAAAAATGAGTGATAGTATTGTCATAATTCCTACTTATAACGAAATTGAAAACATAGAAAGTATAGTTAGAGCTGTACTTTCGCAACATAAGCTTTTTCATCTCTTAATTATAGATGATAATTCGCCAGATCATACTGCTGATAAGGTAGTAGCTTTGCAGGAAGAATTTCCGGATAGATTGTTTCTTGAAAAAAGAGCCAAAAAATCAGGTTTGGGCACGGCTTATGTTCATGGTTTTAGATGGTCTTTGGAACGTCAGTACGATTTCATTTTTGAAATGGACGCCGATTTTTCTCATAACCCCAACGATCTCGAAAAGCTATATGATGCCTGTCATTTTGGTGGGGCAGATTTAGCTATTGGTTCCCGTTATGTCACCGGAGTAAATGTTGTAAACTGGCCCTTAAGTCGTGTTTTAATGTCTTATTTCGCTTCTGTCTACGTAAAATTTATTACCGGAATGAAAATTCATGATGCAACGGCAGGTTTTGTTTGTTATAAAAGAGAAGTTTTAGAGAAAATTAATCTTGATAAAATAAAATTTGTAGGATACGCGTTCCAGATCGAGATGAAATACCGAACATATTGTTCTAAATTTCAGATTACAGAAGTTCCTATTATCTTTACAGACAGAACAAAAGGTGTTTCGAAAATGAGTAATGCCATTATTAAGGAAGCCATTCTTGGAGTAATTTCACTTCGATTAAAAAAATTAGTCAATACATTATAATACCACGGTGATGAACAGGATTTTAATAAAGAATGCTAAAATTGTAAATGAAGGATCTATTTTTGAAGGTGATGTCCTGATTGAAAACGACTTAATTGTTGAAGTGGCAGACAGCATAAGCCTTAAATCATCTGATTGCAAAGTTATCGACGCCGAAGGAAGTTATTTGATTCCGGGAGCAATCGACGATCAGGTGCATTTTAGAGAGCCGGGACTAACCCACAAAGGAGATATAGAGTCAGAATCGAGAGCTGCAGTTGCGGGAGGAATTACTTCTTTTATAGAGCAGCCCAACACAGTTCCAAATGCTGTAACTCAGGAAATCCTTGAAGATAAATATCAAATTGCTGCCGTAAAATCGTTTGCGAATTATTCGTTTATGATGGGGGCAACCAATGATAACTTAGAGGAAGTTTTAAAAACCAATCCTAAAAATGTTGCCGGAATTAAAATTTTTCTGGGTTCGTCAACCGGAAATATGCTGGTAGATAACGAAGCTACTTTAGAAAAAATATTCTCTAGTACGCCAATGTTAATTGCTGTTCATTGCGAAGACGAAACTACGATTCAAAATAATCTGGCAGAATTCAAAGAAAAATATGGCGAAGATGTTCCGGTAACGGCACATCATTTAATTCGTAGTGCAGAAGCTTGTTATATTTCATCCTCAAAAGCGGTAGCTTTGGCGAAGAAAACTGGAGCACGTCTGCATATTTTTCATCTTTCGACTGCAAAAGAAATGGAATTGTTTACTAATAAAATTCCGTTAGAAGATAAAAAAATAACTGCTGAGGTTTGTGTACATCATCTTTGGTTTACCGATGAAGATTACAAAACAAAAGGAAATTTCATAAAATGGAATCCTGCTGTAAAGACAGAAGCAGACCGAAAAGCACTTTGGGATGCTCTAAATGACGGTCGTATCGACGTAGTTGCTACAGATCACGCACCGCATACCAAGGAAGAAAAACAACAGTCTTATTTAAAAGCACCGTCTGGAGGTCCTCTTGTTCAACACGCAGTTGTGGCAATGTTTGAAGCGCATCATCAAGGTAAAATTTCTGTGGAGAAAATTGTGGAGAAGATGTGTCATAATCCGGCAAAAATCTTCAAAATTGAAAAAAGAGGTTTTATAAAAGAAGGTTATTTTGCAGATTTAGTAATTGTAAATCCGAGTTTGCCGTGGAGTGTGAAGCCAGAGAATATTTTGGCAAAATGTGGCTGGTCTCCTTTTGATAATTATACTTTTAAGTCGAGAATTACCCATACTTTTGTAAATGGCGAAATGGTTTATAATAACTTTAAGGTAAAAGATATTCGCGCAGGAAAACGATTATTGTTTGACAGATAAAAAGCTAAAATGAAAAATTGCCTAGTAATAATATTGGTTTTGTTTCTTTCTGTAAGTTGTAAAAAGGATTTGGTAAAACAGCCTGCTAAACTTATTGAGAAGGAAAAAATGATTGATATTATGACCGATTTATCTTTGTTGGAAGCGATGAAATATCAAAATCCTGCATCTATAGATTCCAGTGAAACCAGTCCCACCAAGTTTATTTTAAAGAAATATAAAGTAGACAGTTTGCAATTTGCACAAAGCAACCAGTATTATGCTACAGATTACGAAAGCTATAAAGAAATGTTTGATGAAATTTCAAAACGTCTGGCTGTACAGCAAAGAGCAACAGATTCTATCGTAAAAATCGAAGATAAAAAGGCCGCAAAAGAAGCTAAAAAGAAAGTTAAAGATACCGTTAAAGAAGCTAAGAAGCCTTTGACAAAAGCAGAAATTGATGCTATAAATAGAAATCAGCCTTTAGACAGGTAGTTTTACAACTTCGAAATGTCTTTTATATATTGATGAACATCTAAAAAAACCGTTCCCAGAGCGGTTTTTATTTTTTCATTAGAATACAAATTTTTAGAATAAGAAGCTTTTGCAGTGGCTTTTGTAAGGCGTCTTTTTTGAAAAAACAGGGTCGAGAAAACGCTATCAGCCATCCAAAGCAAATTCATAAATAAAGGCTTGGCATGAATACCTGGCTTTTTAACCTTTAAAGCTTCAGCAATTGTATTTAATATGTCTTTAAATACGATATTATCTGCAATTAAAGTAAAACGCTCGTTTTTAATGTCGCTTTTCATTAATTCAAAAGCAATTTTTACCACATCACTGATAGCGATAAAACCTGTATTTCCTAAAGTATAGAAAGATAAACCGTCTGATACTTTTTGATACAATTCTGCGCTGCCTTGTTTATCAATTTTAGTTTTAGGAATAGGTCCTAAAATTACACCAGGATTTATAATAATAACATCTAGACCTTCCTGTAGTCCGCGCCAAACTTCCATCTCAGCTCCATATTTAGAAATAGCATAATCACTATGGGGTTTCTCCGGATTCCAATCGGTTTCTTCTGTAATATAAGTTTCATGGGGAGCCAAATCTCCTAGGGCTGCAATAGAGCTTACAAAACAAAATTTCGTTACTCCTTTCGCAATTGAAAAATTAACCATATTGGCTGTTCCTTCAATATTGGTTTTTCTTAAAGCAAGTTCGTCCTTTGGATCAAATGAAATTAAAGCGGCGCAATGGTAAACATGGTCGATATCGATAAAAGCATTTTCTAGTGAAGGAACATCTAAAATGTCCGCTTCCAGCCAATTTATCTTTTCAAATAAGTGTGCTTTTTTATACAACTCAAAAACCGATTTTGTTTTTTGAATTTTATTTGAGTTTCGATAAATTGCCCGAACATCTTGTCCATTTTCTATTAAATGAAGCAATAAATGTGCGCCAACTAAACCTGTTCCTCCAGTTACTAATATCATGTTGTAAAGATAAGTTTTTGGTTTTTTGCCACAAAGGCTCAAGAGCACAAAGTTTTTTTGTTTTCTAGAAAGGCGCAGATGCAACGTTTTTTAATCATTCTTTGTGTCATAGTGGCTTTGTGGCAAATTACAGTACTATTGTTTTTTGTCATTGCGATTACCATTGATTATATTTGCGCAAAATATATTAAAAATGAAGAATCTAGTTGAAGAATTAAAATGGCGCGGTTTATACCATGATAGCATGCCAGGAACGGAAGAACAATTGCTAAAAGAGGTAACAGCGGCATATATTGGTTTTGATCCAACGGCAGATTCGCTGCACATTGGCAGCATGGTTCAGATTATTTTATTGGTTCACTTAAAGAATTTTGGACATCAGCCTGTTGCTTTGGTTGGTGGTGCAACCGGAATGATTGGTGATCCTTCGGGAAAATCTGACGAAAGAAATTTGTTGAACGAAGAAACTTTGGCTAAAAATGTGGCCGGAATCAAAAGTGTTCTGTCTCGTTTCTTAGACTTTAATTCAAAAGAACCAAACGCTCCAATTATGGTCAATAACTATGATTGGATGAAAGAATTTTCGTTTATTGATTTTGCCCGTGAAGTTGGAAAACGTATTACGGTAAATTATATGATGGCGAAGGATTCTGTTAAAAAGAGAATTAACGGAGAAGGGGAAGGAATGTCTTTCACGGAATTTACATATCAACTAATTCAGGGTTACGATTTTTATCATTTATATAAAAACAATAACTGTCTTTTGCAAATGGGCGGTTCTGATCAGTGGGGAAATATTACTACCGGTACGGAATTAGTACGCAGAATGGGTGGAGAAGGAGCTAAAGCTTTTGCTTTGACAACGCCTTTAATAACAAAAGCAGACGGATCTAAATTTGGAAAATCTGAAGGGGGAAATGTTTGGCTGGATGCTGATAAAACTTCGGTTTATAAATTTTACCAATTTTGGGTAAATGCTACGGATGTTGATGCAGAGAAATATATCAAAATATTTACTTTTTTAGATAAAGAAACGATTGATAGTTTAATTGAAGAACATAAAGCTTCTCCACACTTAAGAATATTGCAAAAGAAACTGGCAGAAGAAATTACCATTTTTGTTCACAGTAAAGAAGAATTAGAAAAGGCAATTCAGGCTTCGAATGTTTTATTCGGAAATTCTACAGCAGAAGAATTGAAAAAACTTGATGAAACAACTTTTTTGGAGGTTTTTGACGGAGTTCCGCAAGCAGAAATTGCGAAAGCCGATTTAGAAGATGGTTTGGAAATTATTACTGTTTTGAATGAAAAAACGGGTTTCTTTAAATCAAATGGGGAGGCAAGAAGAGCTTTAACTGCGAATTCAATTTCGGTAAACAGAGAAAAAATAAAAGAAGATTTTATATTGACAGCAAATGATTTAATCAACAATCAGTTTGTTTTATTACAAAGTGGAAAGAAAAATTATTTTGTGATTAGAGCAGTTTAAATTGTTTAACAGGTCAGTGGGGCTACTTATTTAGTAGATCCGTAAATTTAATCCTAAGTATAAATCCCAATATTCTTTAGAATATTGGGATTTTTTATTTTAAAGAAGAATCACTGCGTAGAGATTTCTAATTGATGGAATTCAATTTGTATTGAGGTTTTGCGTTCTATAGTAACTTTTAATTAATGATGAAGTTTAGTATCTATAAACAGGTGTCCCTACAGGACACTATGCAGAAGAATTTAATCTTTTTTTACCGACGAGATATTCCTATGGAATATTAAGATTATTGCTGATTCAAATTTGATCCAAAAAGAGTTCATTCCATAGGAATATCTCATTGGTAGAATTTGAATTTGTATTGAGGTTTTTCGTTCCGTAGGAACGTTTGATTATTGGTGAAGTTTATAATTCTGCAATATAGGTGTCCCTACAGGACACTATGCAGAACAATTTATTTTTTTTACTGACGAGATATTCCTGCGGAATATTAAGATTATTGCTGATGCAAACTTGATCAAAAAAGAATTCATTTCAGAGAATGTCTCATTGGTAGAATTTGAATTTGTATTGAGGTTTTACGTTCCGTAGGAACGTTTGAGTATTGGTGAAGTTTATAATTTGTAATACAGATGTAACTACAGGACATTACACATGATAATTTATTTTTTTTTACCGACGAGATATTCCTACGGAATATTAAGATTGTTACTTATGTAAATTTGATGCCAAAACAATTCATTCCATAGGAATGTCTCATTGGTAGAATTTGAATTTGTATTGAGGTTTTACGTTCCGTAGGAACGTTTGATTATTGGTGAAGTTTATAATCTGTACTACAGATGTCCTAAAGGACATTACACAATAATAATTTAATCTTTTTTACCGACGAGATATTCCTACGGAATATTAAGATTATTGCTGATGCAAATTTGATCCAAAAAGAATTCATTCCATAGGAATGTCTCATTGGTAGAATTTGAATTCGTATTGAGGTTTTACGTTCCGTAGGAACGTTTGATTAATAGTAAAGTTTATTATTTTCATAAAAAAATATCCCGAGACACCACTATACAAAGAATGTCGTTTTTTTACGATACGTTATTCTTGTCGAATATTGACATAATTGTTAGTACAGATTAATGAAAATAAAACAATTTATAAATCCTACAAAACCATCAAATTACAACCTCTTATATCAGAATTATCAAAACGTCCCAGTACCTCGAAAGAGTTGTTGGGATTTTTTTTGCCTAAATCCTGCGTGGCGATGAAGGAGCATGAGTTAATATTTGCCAAATCAATAACATTGATTCCGCCTGTTTTTCCGTCTTTCACGTAAGTGAGTGCATCTTCCGGATCACGAACAAGAATGTGCATCCATGAAGGACATTCAAAAACACCTTCGCCCAGAGAATAGGCCTGACCCAGAAGTTCTGTCATTCCGTATTCTGAGTGAATTGCATTTACGCCAAAACCCTTGCAAAGTATTTCATGCAGTTCTTCGCGAATCATTTCTTTTCGTTTTCCTTTCATGCCTCCAGTTTCCATAATAATGGTATTTTGAAGTTGGAATTGATGTTTTTCGATCAAGTCTAATAACGCATAAGTAACACCAATTAAAACGACATTCTGCCCCGATTCGTCGAGTTCAGTTAGTTTTTTAATTAAGTCGTCGTGGTTGTGCAGATAAAAACCGCTTTCGGGCTGATTGGATAGCTTTATAAGATCTTCGACCATATAAATTAGCGAAGATCCATCGCGCTCAAGATAAGAGGGCAAAAGAGCTAAAACAACATAATCTTCAATATTGCCATAAAATTGAGAAAATCCTTTGCGGTAACTTTCCTCATATAGGGAAACATCGGTCACTAAATGTCGGCTGGTGATCATGCCTGTTGTTCCGCTGCTGGTAAAAGTTACTTCAGCAGGATTATCATTTGAAACAACATTATGGCTTTTAAAAAACTGTATGGGTAAAAACGGAATTTGTTCCAGCGATTTTACCTGTTGTGGGTTAACATTTAAAAAATCACAAAAATCACGATATACCTTGTTGTTCTCGTGCTGAAAACGAAACACTTTTAGTGCTATTTTTTCAAATTGTTTCTGACTAGAGATGGTAAAGATATCGTTGGCTGTGATCAAAGCTTTTTTATGCAAAGATAAGTATTATTGTAAATAGTTTTCAGCTACAGCTACAGTTTTCAGCTGCAGTATTTCTGTAATTAAAAATTACGGCTGAAAAGTAAAAAGCTCCAATATTATTGGAGCTTTTTTTAATTTATCGAATGATAAGCTTTCGGGTTGCCGAGACATTATCTTCACTTATTTTGATGATGTAAACGCCAGGAACAAGATCTGAAACGTTTAACTCTCTGGAACTTAAATGTGTTTGAAGCACTTTTTTGCCTAAAATGTCAAAAATGATAATTTCTTTTTCCAAATCATTTTTAGATGAAATATATACTCTTCCGCTAGGAACGGGGTTAGGGTACAAGCTTAGACCCTCAATAGTAGTTGCCTCTTGAGATTTTGGTAATTGTTTACTGTCCTGCGCCGAAACACTAAGAGTAAAGAAAAAAGCCAATAAGAATGTAATATAAAAGTAGTTTTTTGCCATCGCATTTTTTTGATTACCGTAAATATACAAAAAAAATTACAAAAATTACGCCAAAAAAAAACATCCTAAAAATTTAGGATGTTTTTAACAATTATGTTTTTAAAGCTTGTGTACTATTTGATTAAGTTCACACCTCCAACTGTTGCCCAAGCACCAGTTGTTAAAGTAGCTCCGGTAGCAGTAGTACTTTGAGTAAAGTTTCCTGCTGGGAAAGCAACTACGATAGCACTTGTTGCTCCAATAGGATTAATTTCTGCTGTATTTGTTATCTTAGCATTTGTAACTTTAATTTTAGAAGCAAGTACTTGATCAGTATTTGTAGTTGCATCCTGGATTTTTACAGCTGCTCCTTTGTAAGTTACACCAGCTTCTGTATAAGAACCATATCCGTCGATAATGATGTTGTTGTACTCTCCGTTTGCTTCTCTTTTGAATTGGAAAGCATCAATTTCAATTGCTCCTGCAACCTCAGGTGTACAACCAGCTTCTCTTTTTAAGGTAATATTAGCAACTTTTGGCCAAAATGCATTGTTTACGTTTGAAGCTTCGATTTCCATACCATAGTTACCTTTAACTGTTTGGTAAGCGTACCAGTTTGAGTTATTTTGACCTTGCCATCCATCTTGCCAGTCAAAAGCATCATCATAGTTTCCGTAAGAAATTGCATTTGTCATACTTACAGTTCCTCCGAAAAATTCAAATCCGTCGTCAGCTCCTTTATAAGCTACTAAGTGATCTAAAGTTGTTCCAGAACCTACAGAATAGAAAGTGAATGCATTGTTTTCTTTTGTACCATCTGCCAATTTAGCTCCAGCATATTCTACTCTTACGTAGCTTAATGTTCCTCCATTATGAGTAGCATTTGTTCCTCCATATGGTAATGCATTTCCATCTTCTGAAGTAGAAGTTGTAACACCTCCAACAGCTTTGATAGGAGCATCACCATACATAATGATACCTCCCCAAGAACCTGGAGTTGAAGACGCTTCTGTAAATACCACTGGTTTATCAGCAGTTCCGTTGATGTTTAGTTTTCCTCCGTTTAAAACAACTAAAGCATTGTCTCCAGTAGTTTTATTAGCAGTAATTGTAGATCCTGCATCAAAAGTAACAGTTACTCCTGCAGCAATTTTAACGATACCTTTAAGAGTGTAAGTTCCGTAAGCAAAAGTTTTGTTAGCTGTTATTGTACCGCTAATTTCGCCTGTTGCTGGTGGAGTAACAGGAGTCGGATCATCACTGCTTGAACATGAATTGAAAAAGAAACCCGCAACAAGTGCTAAAGCTAGAAATTTAGTTTTCATAAGATTTTGTGTTGTATTATTGTTTTTATTTCTGCCAAAATTAAGGTGTAAATCCCTTTAAGGTGTTATCTGAACATTACATTACGGTTACTAAAAAACAACTAGAATGTCAAGAAAATGTTAAGTGTTTTGGGAATTTTAAATAAAAAAAAAGCTCCAATAAAATTGGAGCTTTTTTATTCTGTTTGATTGTCTATTAAAACGTATAACCAAGATTTATTGAAAAGGACCTTCCTCTCTTATAACTGTTTGTTATTGCTGAAGATTCAATAATTGGTGCGGTACCATTATTTCCCTGCTCATATTTACGTATTGGGTCAATTAAGTTTTCTGCGCTAAATTTCAAATCAAAATGATCGGATAATTTGCTACTCCACACAAAATCTAACTGACTCACCGGTAATTCATAAATATGATCTAATCCACCAGTTCCTACTGCATAAATTCTTTTTCCGAATACCGAATAAACTAATGATACTGTATTACTCCATTTTTCATTTACATTAAATTGGTATTTAAGATCAGAGTTGATTAACCATTTTGAAGCTCCTTGTAATTCTCTGTTTTTAAATGTTTCAATAGATGTGGTAACATTTCCTTCGCTGTCTGTTGTAGTGGGTTTCACATCAACTTTTGTATGCATTAACGAGGTGTTGAATCCAAAAGAGAAATCAGATAAACTTTTACTGATTCTTTCAAAATCAAAAATAAGTTCGATTTCTGCACCATATAAAATAGCATTATCTGAATTCAAATACGTCGTAATTGTTGAGTTTGCCGCATTTGAGATAAAAGTTCTTTCAATAGGCTGATTGATTTTCTTACCAAATAAACCTAAGACAAAAATTTCTTTTGCTGTTGGGAATAATTCATATTTTAAATCTGCATTGTAATTATCACTGTTTGTAAGGAACGGATTTCCTTTTGTTGAAGTACCATCCGCATTGATATATTCAATAGGATATGATTCCATTATTACAGGTCGTGTATAAGTTTTTCCAGCTGCAAAACGAATGTTTGAATTTTCCTGTAATCCATATTTTACATTTAAAGATGGTAAAACATATAAGTTGTCATATTTTAATACTTTGAAAGGATCTGAAAAAGAACCTTGCGTTCTATATTTCGTTTCTCTCATTGTGCTTTCCAGACGAACTCCTCCGGTTACTTCCCACTGTGTGCCAAATTTGTAAAGTAAATTAGCATAACCAGCATTAGAAGATTCCATTAATTTTGCCTGATAAGTAGCATTTGAACTTTCTCTGAAACTAAATGCTCCTGTAGCTAAATAATTATTTAATTGTGCATCCAATGAATTTGTTGGAACAATAAAACTATTTGGAGTTGTATTGTTTATCGGGCTAATGAAACGGTAGGATGACTCCATATTTGACATGTTTCCATTATATCCAGCTGTAAAAATGTTATTTTTCTCATTTTTCCCAAACTTCAAAGTATATTCTCCTAAACCGGAAAAATAAGAGTCACCAGTAATATCAAGGTATTGCTTGATAAAGTTATTTCCTGCAATAGAAACTAAAAGATCAGTGTCACCGCTTTTAGTACCAGAAAAGAATTTTCTGTATGGTTGGGCATATTTGGTAATAGCAAATGAACCGGCTGCTTTTAAAGTTTGGCTTTTGTCTTCATTTAAAGCATACTCTGCAGATAATTGATTGTTCAAATAATCCGAAACGTCTAATTGATTAGTTCTGATTAATACACTGTTAGTGCTTGAATTTGAATCTGCAATACCATATTGGTCTTTGATTAGATTTTCTGTTGTTCTGATGAACAAAGTGTTGTAGTTAAGTTTTAATCTTTGAGTCGTGTAGTTTAAGCCTAAAAGAGCGGATAAAGAAGTTTTGTATCTGTATTCAGTATTGTCAAAATCATTTCGATAAGTAAAGCCAGATGGGTTGTTTGTAAAAGTTCTTTCGACCCCATTTCTGTATGAATAATTATTATCAAAGCTAATAGAAAGCAAGTAAGAAATGCTTTTTTCGTTCTCTAAATTAAATTTTTCTGAATGCAAAAACCCAAAAGTAGTATTCAAAGGGCTTTTGATTTCAGCAACGTCAAACCCGCTTTTGAAAGATCCGATTGACTCCTCAGGTGTAAAAGTGTGGCTTGAAGGAGTGCTTCCTAATAAACCCGGAAGTTCTCTGTCTTTAGCAGTTAATCCGAAAAAACCCTTTGTATTGTCTGCATCTTTAGAAAGTAAAAAACTTCTAAGATTATTGTTCATTGTGTACCCTGCACCAATATTTATCTTAGTGATACTTCTTGAACCTTTTGAAGTTTGAATGTTAAAAGTTCCTCCTGCGAAATCTCCGTAAATATTTGGATTAAAAGTTTTGTAGACTTCAATTACACCCACGATATCTGTTGAGAATAAATCAAGCGGAATAATTTTTTTAAACGGATTGTTTGTTGGAGCAGCAAGATCATTAATCAATAAGTTGTTGTATCTGTCTTCTAACCCGCGAACAAACAAACCTCTGGATCCTACTTTGGTGATTCCGGTAATTTTTGTTAAACCTTCTTCAACGTCACTAACTCCTTTTCTCGACATTTCCTGCGCGCCGATACTTTGTTTAATAACAACAGCATTTTTTTGGTCCAGTAATAAAGCAGTTTCTTTTTCCCTGTTTGCTGATGATTTTACAACAACATCTTTAAGTGTATACCCTCCGGAAGAAAGGAATTGGTTAACCGTAACAGTTTCGTTTGCTTTAACGGTTACTGGTGTTTCTACATTTTCATATCCAACAAAACTAAAAATAATAACATAGTTTCCTGGATTTACATTTAGGGAATATTTTCCGTCCATGTCTGTGTTTGCGCTAATGTTTGTACCTTTAAGTAAAACATTTGCAAAAGGTAATGCCTGATTATTAGATTCTTTGTCTGTTAATACACCAGAAATTGTACCTTTGTTTTGAGCGATCGAAATCGTGCAAATAAATAATGTAATAAATAGAAATTTTAAATTGAATTTCATTTCAGTGTTGTGTTTAATTTATTTTTGTGCAAAGAAAGAAACGCTGTGTAAAGTTCATGTTAGGCACTTGTTATGTTTTTGTGTCTTGTAGATTATCAAATTGTTACCAGATTAAATTACCGTTAACCGCAATTTTTAACGGTTATTTTGTTAGTATATTTACGCTGTGAAATAAAAAACATCGAATGTATAATCAATAAAATTTGATGTAAAAATCTCAATTTTTGCTATTTATGAAAAAAACACAAACCAAGATTTTATTAGTTGACGATGAACCAGATATCTTAGAAATCGTTGGCTATAACCTTGCGCAGGAAGGCTACCAGATTGTAACAGCTTCGAATGGAAAAGAAGCTATAGCAAAAGCTCAGAAAGAATTGCCGGAATTAATTATTATGGATGTAATGATGGCAGAAATGGACGGAATGGAAGCCTGCGAACACATTAGAAAAATCCCGGAATTAAATAATGTTATCATAACATTTCTAACAGCCAGAAGCGAGGATTATTCGCAAGTTGCTGGTTTTGATGCAGGTGCAGATGATTACATCACAAAACCAATAAAACCAAAATTATTGGTAAGCAAAGTAAAGGCGCTGTTAAGAAGGTTAAAAGAACAAGAAGTGGTTAGCGACACATTAAATGTGGGTGGAATCGAGATCAATCGTGAAGAATACAAGATCATAAAAGGCAATGTAGAAATTGCTCTGCCAAGAAAAGAATTTGAATTGTTTTATTTACTGGCTTCAAAACCCGGGAAAGTTTTTAAAAGAGACGAAATCCTGGATAAAGTTTGGGGTAATGAAGTGGTAGTAGGAGGACGAACAATAGATGTTCACATTAGAAAACTACGTGAAAAAATAGGCGAAGATCTTTTTAAAACAATAAAAGGAGTAGGTTACAAATTTGAAGTTTAATCTTTTTAAGATGCTAAATTACTAAGGAGCTAATATTCTAAGTAACTTGATTGACATTTTAAACAGATTCAAATTTATCACAACATAAAATAAAACCATATAAAAGTTAGAGATCGTTTGATCTTTAATTTTTATATGGTTTTTGAGTTAACTTCATTCGGATTAAATATTAATTCAGTAGAAATTTATTGGCTCAAACAGAAAGCTTAATCTTTCTTAATATCTTAATGGTTAAAAATAATAAATGAAAATTAATTTTAAAAAAACATACAAATTCGCTGTAAAGTCGGCATTATATATCAGTTTATTTTCGACAGGATTTGTGTTGATATTGATGAATTTATTTTATAAAAACCAATTACATCACCAGGTTGCATTTGGAATCATTTTTATTATTTCCATTTATGTCTTCTCCTTTTTGGTTTTGCAATATCGAGTAGAACGTTTTATTTACCGCAGAGTAAAAAAAATATACGATGAGGTTTCACTTTTAGAATCGACCACACTTATCAATCAGCCCATAACGACAGACATGGAAACACTGTCACGCGAAGTGAAGAAGTTTGCAACCGATAAAAAACTCGAAATCGAAATGCTCGAAATTCGGGAGCAGTACCGCAGAGAGTTCTTAGGCAACGTTTCGCACGAACTTAAAACGCCACTGTTTACCGTTCAGGGTTATGTTTCGACTTTGCTGGATGGGGCCATGGATGATAAAAACATTAGAAAAAAATATTTAAAACGGGCCGAAAAAGGAGTAGAGCGTTTAATTTACATTGTAGAAGATCTGGACATGATTACCAAACTGGAGTCTGGTGATTTAGACCTGAACATGACCGATTTCGATATTGTAGAACTTATTCAGAATGTTTTTGATTTGTTGGAAATGAAAGCCGATAAAAAGAAAATCAAATTGTCTTTTGAAAGTAAAAACATAAAATCAGTTATCATTCGCGGAGATCAGGACAGGATTCAGCAAGTTTTGGAGAACCTCTTGGTAAACTCTATTAAATATGGTAAAGAAGGCGGTTTAACCGAAGTTGGAGTTGTAAACCTAACCAAGAAAAAAGTTTTAATACGCATTAGCGATAATGGAGAAGGAGTAGAAAAACAAAATATTCCGAGACTTTTTGAACGTTTTTACCGTGTAGATAAAAGCGGAACCCGATCAGAAGGCGGCTCCGGACTTGGTCTGGCCATTGTAAAGCATATTATTGAAGCCCATAAAGAGAAAGTATATGTAGAAAGTGAATTCGGAATTGGTTCTGAATTTTCTTTTACACTCGAAAAGACGCATAAAACAGTAAAAACCGAAGTTAAGTAATTGTAATCTGATTTAAGCTACAAGCCGCATAACAAGGCTTCTTAACAATTATTCAATTTACGGAAAAACTTCGTAAGAATAAATTTTTATTATCGTAACATCTTGTTAATGATTTCTTAACATAGGTGAGTCATCTTTGCATCTTGAAATTAAGGGAACTACAGAAAAGATGATAAAAAGAACAATCTTAGCCGTTTTATTGCTCGTAACCTGCGCTTCAAATGCACAGGAATTAAATAAACAGGATGTAAAAAACGAAGTAATGCGTATTTTAGATTCCATCAACAAAGCAAAACTTCCAGATACAAAATCAGGAGTTAGCGGCGAAGAACACTGGTATGACAAGATTTCCTTAAGAGGTTATGCACAAATCAGATACAATGGTTTGTTCTCTACAAACGATAAGGTTTCCTGCGACCAGTGTGATAAATCCTGGGGAACTACTTCTACCGCTCCCGACGCCAAAGCAAACAACGGACTTTTTATTCGTCGTGCGCGTTTGGTATTTTCAGGACAGGTTCACCCCAATGTATTTTTCTATTTTCAACCTGATTTTGCAAGTTCGCCAAGTACGGGTATTCAGAATTTCGTGCAGATTCGTGATCTTTATTTTGACCTTTCTTTTGATAAGAAAAAGGAATATCGTGTGCGTGTCGGACAAAGTAAAATTCCGTATGGTTTCGAAAACATGCAGTCCAGTTCACAGCGTCTGGCTTTAGATCGAAATGATGCCATGAACAGTGCCATACTAAATGAGCGCGATCTGGGCATGTTTTTCTATTGGGCTCCGGCCGAAATAAGGGAGCGTTTTGCAATGTTGGTAAAAGACGGTTACAAAGGTTCTGGTGATTTTGGTGTTTTTGCTTTTGGAGTTTATAATGGACAAATAGCCAATAAATTAGACGGAAACAGAGATTTAAATGTAGTAGCAAGAGTTACGTATCCGTTTGTAATAGGAAGTCAGATTATAGAACCCGGTCTTCAGGCCTATACCGGGAAATGGGCTTTTACCGGCGAAATTTCTTCTGGCGTGGTAGTAAATGATCCGCAATATGTAAAAGATCAAAGAGTTGGAGCAACTTTTGTTTTATATCCAAGACCTTTCGGAATTCAGACGGAATACAACATCGGGAGAGGACCACGTTACAATACCTTAACCAATACAGTCGATGAAACCGATTTAAATGGAGGTTACGTTATATTAAATTATAAGCTCGACATCAAAAAACAGCATATTTATCCTTTCGCTAAATTTCAATATTATGATGGAGGAAAAAAATACGAAAAAGATGCCCGAAGCTACGTTGTAAGAGATTATGAAATAGGAGTAGAATGGCAGCCCTTTAAAGCTTTTGAGCTGACAGCAGAATATGTAATCGCCGACCGTACGTTTGAAGACAGCGCACTGCCAATAAACAGACAACAAGGCAATTTATTGCGATTGCAGGCACAGTTTAACTTTTAAAGTTAATCTTCAAAAACAGTAAATAACGCGTCCCAGTCTATATCATTATTAAATAAGGACAAACCTTGAAACGACTTTACTTTTGAAAGATCTTCAATCGTAAAGTCGTCCTGCATTGCATACGGAACGAGATTTTCTTTCTGAAGTTTTATCGCCAGATATTCTTGCTCGTATTGACCCGGAGTAGGAATAAAAAAAGCTTTTTTGCCCAATTTTGCCAAATCCATTACCGTAGTATAACCGGAACGGCACAAAACCAGTTCACTTTCGTTAAAAGTCTGTTCCAGTTGTTTAGAGTTCATGAAATTATAATAAGTAACATTTCCGGTTTGCCATTTGGTTTGTGTTTTCTCTACAATACCCTGTACAAAAACAACTTTACCGTTATAATTTGCTACTTCTTTTTGTAGTTTTTCATCCAGAAAAGTGCGTTGAGGTTCAGGTCCTGACAAAATAACCATGAGATCATATACTTTTGGAGTTTCCTTTTTGCGCATTCGGCTTAGAGGGCCAATGTATTTTAAATTAAGATCATTTGTTTTAAGATGACCTAAATCTCCGGTAAGATTTACCTTTTCGTTCGAGTCCGGAATCCAGCATTCCGTATATTTTTTGATGATGCGCTGATGCCACTTACTAGTAAGCCATGTTGTGTTTCCAGTCATCACATTCAATTGATGCGTCATGAAAACAGAAGGAATCTTTTTGCTGAAAACACCCAATCTATTGTCTGAAATAATCCCGTCAATACCATGTTTTTTGATCCAGCCTTTAATCATTTTTTTCTCGTCTAAAATAGCGACAATCATTTTAGGCAAATTTTTGATCAGCTTCCATTTGAAGTTTTTACCATTCTTAGCATATTCAATATGGTACGAAGGTAATTCTAATGTTTGTATATAAGGAAATTCCTTTCGTAATAATGCCAGTGCGACACCATCAGAAGCTATTATCGGAATAAAATTATTTTCCTGGAGCGCTTTAATAATGGGGATGCATCTTGTAGCATGTCCTAACCCCCAATTTAATGGAGCAACTAAAATTGTTTTGTTCGCAGAATAGTCAATGCTCATAATGTAGCGCTTTTTAAAAACGAAGATAAAGAAATATGTTTTTTATGTTATTTCGGACATATTACTAAATTATTAACTCTACATTTTTTTTAAGATGCTAAGATTCTGAGGTTCTAAGTGGTTGAGATATTGGTTTGCGGAGATTCAAAGTTTTTTGTTCATCAAATAAAAAAGCCGAACAAAGTTCGGCTTTAAAGTTTTGTTGCTTAACATCCTGGAATAGAACTTAGCAACTCAGCATCTTAATAAGCATCTCAGCTTACTCCTGAATATACGTTTTGTTACCATTTTTGTTGATGTAGTATTTACCGCCTTTTGGTCCGGTATATACTTTTTTACCATTGTATTCTCCGGTAACTTTATCAGCTACTTTTGGAGCTTTTTCGTTGGTTTCTTTAACGCTTTTGCTGGAAGATGACTTAAATGATTTAGCTTTCGCATCAGCTTTAGCGGCATCTGCTTTTGCGCCGTCAGCTGCCGAAGCTGCCTTTTTAGACGCTTTTGTAGCATCGCTTTTTGCTTTAGCGGCCTCTTTTTTAGCGGCTGCGTCGGTTTCTTTTTGGGCTTTCGCCGATGCAGATGTAGCATCTTTAGCTGATTTTTTTGCTTTTTCGGCTTCTTTTGTTGCATTAGCTGCTGCTTTGTCAGCGCTAGCTTTTTTCTTTTTTGCTGCTGTTTCCGTTTTGCTCTTAGTTGCTTTTGCGGTAGTTTCCTGACCGTAGAAATTAGAAGAGAAAACCACTAGAAAACAAAGTAATACTAATTTTTTCATAAGGTTAAGAGTTTAAATTTTAAATAAAATTAATCAATTTTTTCTTATGTTTTTATTTACGCATTAAAAATATGCGCGAAGCTGAATGTTTCCGGTATGAACCACAGATCCTTCTTCGCTCTTTCTTCCCTGATAATTTAAATTTACATCAAGAAACTGAGTAATGTTTTTTTGCAGCAATAATTTCCAAACTAAATTTTGTCCTGCCTGAAGACCTTCTAACATCTGAAAACCTACCGAAGAAAATTCGTTGCCGTCAAATTTATTTTGGTAAAAGGAGAACTCTCCATTTAATGTTATTTTCTTTTCACCCGCAAATGAAAATGATGTTCCAAGTCTGTTCTGAATTAAGGTCTCAAAATTTCCAATTTGATTTTCCTTGTTTTGAAATTCGTAAAAGAAATCTAAACTGGTGTTTTTAGAAAATAAATAACTCACTTTTGGTGCGACCTGAAAGCCTTTCAAATCATAATTTTTCTCTACAAAATCCTCAGACACCAAATTGGTTTTAATTGTTTTGGTAAAGAAATTAAATAACCAGCTTTTTTGATACAAATGCGTATACTGAAACTGATGCGAACTATTTTTGACATTTTGAGATCCTATCGAAAGGAGGTTTTTTCCTTTATTAATCAAATAAGTATACGTAACAGAATGGTGTTGTTTTCCGCGATTGTAAAATAAACTATTTCGAAAACTGGAGTTTAATCCCAGAATGTTTTCTTCTGAAGAATCAAACGGATTTAGTTCCAAACGTTCGCCCTGACTTTTGATTTTTCGATCCATAATAAACGAAGTCTGGTTGTAAAAATAAGAAAACAGTTTTTTAAAACCTTGCTCGTTTTGCCATTGCAACGGATTTAAAATAACAGATTGCGAAAATTTATTCTGATTGGTTTTAATGTAAATTTGATTCGGCAGAAAAATCCGAACATAGCGTGCCTGATCAGAAAAAGCCGCGATTTCAAACTCTTCCAATTCCTGAATGCCGTTACCGTTATAGTCATTCCAGGTATAAACGCCCTGACCTGTGGGTACCTCGACATAAGTAAATTCCTGTTGTGCAATAGTTCCGGAGCTGGTTTCATAAGTCGAGCCAATCTGCATGAACTGATTAAAAAACCGATCGTTATACAAAATTCTCGAATTCAGCGAAGGCTCATTTTTTCTTGCAGAATTGGTAAAGTCCAAATTCCTGTAACTGGCATACACAGCCAGATCGGTAGTTTTGTTTTGAATCAGTTTCGATCTCAAAAAATAAGTCTGAGAGTTGTTGACATGCTGTAATAAACCATTTTGCAAACTATCATTTTGGCGCTGCAAATACCCAATTTCAACAAAAACTTTAGTACTGTCTCCACGACCAATAAAAGCACCATATTCTACAAATTTTTGGCTCAGGGCCGAAAACTGGTTGCTAACTTTATCTTTTTCCTGATTATCCTCGAGCTGCGTACTGGCGCCCACCCAGTTTTTTCCAAAATGATATTTGGTTCTCATTTGGTTTCTAATAAATTTTGAAGTTGAAGTAGTCGCATCACTATTTAAAAAACTGCCTTGATTTTCGATTGTCCAGTTCCTTAATTTAAAAAGTGCAGTAGTGGTATGTCGCGCTCCTGAATAACTTTCAGAATAATCTAGTTTTTCAAATTGATACGTAAACAAACCCAAATTCTGCGTTTCTTTTTTAGCAAACAAATCAAAATTAAAGCCGGTAACCAACAAACTTTGATTCCCGAAAAGAGCGGTGTTTAAATTCCAGTCGCGATTAAATTCTATATTGTACAAACGTTCTACAGATCTAAAATCTTCCTGAACAAATTGGTAATTGGCAAAACCATCAAAAGTCCATTTTCGTGTAAAAAGGCGTTTTTTAATATTTGTTTTAACCGCAATTCCTCCATTATCGCCGTCATCAATTTTCGAAAACAAATTTTTATCATTGTTGCTTAGGGCAATTTCAAAATCGACCAGCGTTTTTTCATCTGGATTGTATTTTCCTAAAAAAGTAGCCACCTGTAATTTTATCGGCGCAACAAGATTTACAATTGGCTCATAATTTCCCTGTAAAACACCATTGACAGGTGCCGTATATTGATAAATTCGTTCCACAGAGTTGTTGTTCTGAATAATATAATTTCCCGCATTATTACCCACCAGACTAAATTTTACATTGTACAGAACAGTACTGGCGTCGTTAGAATATTCATAAACTTCAACAGCATTTACAAGCGTTTTTTTATATAAAACTTTGCTGTCAGCATAAGTTTCTTCATAGGCAGAAGGCGCTTTCATTAAAGTAGGATCGTCACCCGCCTGACTCAAAATTTGTACTTGTTCTGTAGACAGATTTTGCTGCAAAGGCTGGTTTTTCATGTCATTTTCAGCATAGACATAACCACCAAAACTCCAGTTTTTATTTTCATGCGTTGCCCCGGCATACGTTACCAGACGATTGTAATTTCGTTCAGAATATTGATATTCAACATTAATTCTCATCTCTGAGGTAATGGTAAAAAGCGAAGTAAAAGTGATTTCTCCGGCATTATAATCAATGACATAATCGTTGTTTTCGCCCCGTTTTAGTAAAACACCGTTTACATAAACCCTTTCAGAGCCCGATATAACCAAAACATACAATTCGCCATTTTGTCCTTTTAATTTGTAAGGTCCCTGATTGCCTTCCTGACCGGTAAAAGTACTTTTGGCATATTGCCCTTTTACAAAAGCAACAGAAGCAAAGATGTTGGTTTTATGCTCCTCATCTCCAAAATTAAAACTCGTCGAAAGTCCCTGAACTTTTTTATTGAAATTTAAAAATTGCGTTTTTCTGTTTTCTAGAAAAACATCACCTGCTCGAATGTTCCAGTCGTCGCTAAAAAGTTCCATGAAAATATTATCAAACTGATCCAGTTTTTGTGAATATCCGCCATCTTGCAGCGGAATATTACTGTCCTGCAGAGAAGCGCGCAAACTCACTTTGTCTGATATTTTTCCGGTAATTTGTAAATCTAAATTAGAGTTTAAAACGGTATTTTGATTGTTCCCAACAGTAACCCCGCGCGTAATGCTTCCGGAGGTGTTTAAACCATCAAACGGCGTTACTTTTTTAGTGTTGGAATTATCAATTTTATATAGTTTTTCAGATCCAATATCATTTGTAACTACTTGATTAGATTTGTAAAGACTATACTCTTTGGTAATAAAATCAGGATATTTTAAATAATTGACAATTAAAGTATCGGGAGCCGAACCGATTTTTTCGTTTAACACTAAAGTCCCTTTTTGAAAATCAATTTTATAAAAACTGGAATCAATGGGTTCGTTTTTACTATTTAAAAGCTCAAAAAAACTGGAGTTAATGCTAAATTCTTCTAGCCGAATGGTATCTCTTGTTACAATTACTTTTTTTGTTTTGTACGATGTTTGTGTTTCCTGTGCCTGAAGCCCGGAATAACAAACTAATACCAGTAACAATAGTAATTTTTTCAACATAAATACTTTAACTCTAAAAAGCCAAAAGTAGTATTTATAATTGGGAAATATAACCAGGCCTATAGTAGTTTTGTATTGACAAATAGTTGGTTAGTGAAAGCCTTTCATTAAGCAATATAATATTATCGAAGACGGTAAAAGCGTTTTGAAAATTATCTTTTTAAATTTTCTGTCAAAATAAGAAGAATCGCAATGACAACGATAGCCAAAAAAACAGAATTGGGATTGGCAAAATTGATAGTCCAGCCGAGTTCTTTAATTCTTTTGGGAGGAAACAATCTTTTATCTTGTGGATTGTAATAGAACACTCCCCATATCCAGTTGTTGGGATCATTGTTCCATTCGTTTTGTTTTTCTTCAGTAGGATTGTTATTAGAATTCATGATTTTGTACGATTAAAATATGTTTCTTATAAAGAGCAGATGAGAATATCTTGTTAAGGATATTTTTTGCTAAAACGGTATCCCAATGCTATAATTATAACAAGAAGAGAAAGAAGCAGGGCGGGGTGAATCATAACTTTTCGTGGTTAGTAGTTTCTGATCAATGAATCTCGAGGATCAATTTTCAGGATTTAATTGTTTCTATTTTTGGAGCGCCTAAATTACTCTTTTGTAATTGTTTGTATTATGTGATTATCGGGTATTTTTTGTTAATGATTTTTGGTTATAATTTTTTTATTTAAAAATAATTTCATTTTTGTGAGTATATATTTATAAAACCGTCCTCTATTGTTTGTAAGGAAAAACTTTATCATGATAAATATTGTTATAGGTAATAAGCTCAAAACACTCCGGAAAAATAAAAAAATGTCACAGGAAGAAATCGCAGATTATCTTCACATGTCACAATCGGCATATGCGAGGATGGAAAGCGGTGAAAGCCACTCCTGGGCAAATCACATTTTAAGAATCTGTCAAATTTTTGCCATAACTCCCGAAGAATTAATGAGAGTCGAGCATTCGAAAACAGAAACGAATAAAAAAGGCAAGTCTCCCAAAGAAGTGGTCAGTCAATTATCTGATGAAGTAATTGTGCAATATGAAGAGCGAATAAAAGAGCTGAAGAAAGTGATAAAAGACTTAAAGAAAGAACGAAAGGAATAAAAAAAGACCCCACTTATTAGTGAAGTCTTTTGTAGCAATATTTTGAATTGTATAATTAACGTAATAAAGTATTAGATTAGTTTATCTCTTTAGTCACAATTTGCATTGTTTCGCGACTTACCTGTTTCAATAAAACTACCTTGTTTTCTTCTACAGTCTGTGCGGCATTTTCTGTAAAGTGACGAATCGTATATAAAGTCACATTTTCATTATAATCTACTTTGAATTTTTTCGAAAGTATCGCATTCAATTCATTGAAATTTTCAAATTTATCCTCCACACAAACTGAAAAACTAATAGCAGAGTTCTGAATTAAATTTACTTTTAATTTGAATTCATGAAATAATCCAAAGATCTCACTAATGTTTTCTTCCATAATAAAAGAAAAATCTATAGAAGAAAGTGAAATCAAAAGCTGGTTTCTTTTTACAATAAAACAAGGATATTGCGGCTCTAAATCAACACCTTTAGAAACGCAGGTTCCTTTTAATAAAGGGTTAATAAACGATTTTACATAAAGAGGAATTTCTTTTTTCTGTAACGGCTGTAAGGTTTTTGGGTGAATAACCGTTGCACCATAAAAAGCCAGTTCAATTGCTTCACGATACGAAATTTGATTCAGTAAACTTGCATTTTCAAAGTAACGCGGATCAGCATTCATAACACCCGGAACGTCTTTCCAGATCGTAACACTTTCTGCATTTAAGCAATACGCAAAAATTCCGGCAGTATAATCAGAACCTTCACGACCTAAAGTAGTGGTAAAATTGTTTTCATCAGCACCCAAAAATCCCTGCGTAATATTCAAAGTTTTTCTCGGAACATTTTTACTAATCAATTGTTGTGTCGTTTCCCAGTCTACTTCTGCATCTCTGTAATTGGCATTTGTCTTAATGAAATTACGAACATCCAGCCATTGTGTCTGGATGCCCATGAAGTTCATGAAATGACTCAGTATAGTAGTCGAAATCAACTCACCAAAACTCACAATCTGATCGTAGACAAAATTGTAATTAGGCGATTTATTGTGTGCCAGAAAATATTCTAATTCAGAAAATTGCGCTTTTACTGCAGCAAAAACATCATGTTTTTCCTCCTGAAACAAATCTAACAGGATCTGGTTATGGTATTGTTTTATTTCTTCTACAGATGAATTCAGCTCTGCAGATTTATCAAAATAATTCTTGATTACAACCTCAAGAGCATTTGTGGTTTTTCCCATTGCCGAAACGACCAAAATTACATCTTCATAACCCACTTTTTGTAAAACGTCGTATACGTTTTTAATTCCATCGGCATCTTTTACCGATGCACCACCAAATTTAAATACTCTCATTTTATGTAATACTATTTTTTATATAAATTTCAATTTTAAAAATTCCAAATCCAATTGGATCGCAGAGAAGCACAGCAGTGCGTTTTTTTGCGGCAACCTGACAAAGATTTTAAAATCATTTTAATCTTAAAATCTGTGGCAAATTTTTTTTTTATAATTTTTCCAAAAACGAATTAATTCCCTTTTCATCCATCTGGACCACTTGCCAGTCTTCCAGAATTCTTGCACCTGAGTTTTTATAAAAAGTAACGGCTGGCGTGTTCCAGTCCAGAACGTTCCATTCTATTCTGCGCACATTGTCTCGTTTTCCCTGTTTCATGATTTCAGCATAAAGAGCAGACCCTAAACCGGTCCCTCTCATTTTTTCCTTTACAATCAAATCTTCAAGATGAATTGTTTTTCCTTTCCAGGTCGAATAGCGATAGTAATACAATGCAATTCCAACAATTTCCTTTTCTTTTAAATCAGTGTCGATCTCGGCTACAAAGACCTGAAAAAGCGGTTTTTCTCCAAAACCGTCACGTACCAAATCTTCTTCGGTGATGACAACAGCTTCTGGTTCTTTTTCGAATATTGCCAACTCCTGAATTAATCCCAAAACCGACTTCATGTCTTCGGGATTTCCCTTTCTAATATTCATAATTAGCTAAAATTTATCTGTTTGTATGCTTTCGAATTACCTATTATTTTAAAATCTGTTTTAACCAAACTTTCTTTAGAGGTAATTCATTTATTCTTATTATTAACTGAAAATAAGCCAAAAAAAATTGTATTTACTGCATTCTTTTTGCCTTTAATTAGCAAATATACAATAGTAGCAAACTAACAAAATAATTTTTAAATCATTCTCACAAAATAAGCGATATTTGTGACTTAAAATTAAAACTATAACGATATAGCAATGGAAGAACGCAATAAAACACTGGGAGAGTTTATTATTGAGAACCAAAAAGCATTTCAGTATTCGTCGGGAGAACTTTCCCGGATACTCAACTCTATACGTTTGGCAGCAAAAGTTGTCAACTATAAGGTAAACAAAGCTGGGCTTGTAGATATTATTGGCGCCGTTGGCGAGCAGAATATTCAGGGCGAAGAACAGCAAAAATTAGATGTCTATGCCAACGAAGTATTTATCCAGACGTTAATAAACCGTGAGATTGTCTGTGGTATTGCTTCAGAAGAAAACGACGATTTTATAACAGTTCAGGGGAGCGACAACTGTCATAATAATAAGTACGTGATCTTAATGGATCCGCTCGACGGATCTTCAAACATTGATGTAAATGTTTCTTTAGGAACTATTTTTTCTGTTTTCAGAAGAATAACTCCAATTGGAACACCGGTAACAAGCGAGGATTTTTTACAACCGGGCATCAATCAGGTAGCAGCAGGCTATGTAATTTATGGAACTTCGACCATGTTAGTTTACACAACAGGGCATGGCGTAAACGGATTTACACTGAATCCGGCAATTGGTACATTTTATCTTTCTCATCCAAATATGACTTTTCCTAAAAATGGAAATATCTATTCTGTAAACGAAGGAAATTATGTTCATTTTCCGCAGGGAGTAAAAAACTACATTAAATATTGTCAGCGTGAAGAAGAAGACAGACCGTATACGTCAAGATATATTGGTAGTCTGGTTTCAGATTTTCATCGAAATATGATCAAAGGCGGAATCTATCTGTATCCAACGAGTTCAAAAGCGCCAAAAGGAAAATTACGTTTAATGTACGAATGTAATCCGATGGCATTTTTGGCAGAACAAGCCGGAGGAAAAGCAACAGATGGTTTTGGAAGAATTATGGAGATCCTGCCAACCGAACTGCACCAAAGAGTTCCGTTTTTCTGCGGAAGTTATAATATGGTAGAAAAAGCAGAAGAGTTTATGGCGGCTGAATAAGTATTGAGTTTTTAGTATTCAGTTACAGTTCAAACCCGGCAGATTTAAAAATCTGTCGGGTTTATATTTTAAACGTATATCGTAGGTTTTTCTGTGATATAGGTTTCAGATTAAAACAGAAAAGCCGAAAGGTTTTAATCTTTCGGCTTTATATTAAGTTTCAGTAATACTGAAAAACTGTGACTGCAAACTATAAACTGAATACTATTTATTCATGTTTTCCATTTCGAAAAGGAAAGTGTCTAGATCTACTTTTTTGTCTACCAGAGACAAGGCTTTCGAAACAATATAATTTACGTTGCCAGGAGTAAATCCTAAAGCAAGTCCCATACGGGTTAACATAACTTCTTGTCTGTCTCCTAAATGGTGATCAACGTGAACCATTCTTGCCAAATCATACAAACGCTCTAAACGTTGTGCGTATAAGTAAGGTGGATTTATTGGGTGTTTCCAAGGATCTTTTAAGATTTCTGTGTATTCGTCTTCTGAAATTTCTAATCTTGAAGCTAATTTATCTAAAAAGTCTTTTTCTTCCGGGCTTACTTTACCGTCAGCAAAAGCAACACGCACAATTGCAGAGAAATGACCTCTGTTTCTTTGTTTGAATTCGTTATCAAATAATTCTGAAAATGGCATAATTAATAGGGTTTTTATTGAGCAAAGATAAATCTTATTTTAATTTAACAAATTTAAATTTCTCATAAAATTTAACTTAAATTTATTCGTTGATTTAAGAGTCTACTTCTGTTGTTTTTCAAAATAAATCGTAAGTTTACAACCCCTAATCATTTAATAGTAGTACCAGTATGTCAGAGTTTTGGATTTATTTTCAAATAGGATTAAAACACGTTTTAGATATTAACGCTTACGATCACGTTCTTTTTTTAATCGCTTTAACCACACCTTATTTATTTAAAGACTGGAAACGCATTTTATTGCTGGTTTCTGTTTTTACTATAGGTCATACGCTGGCTTTACTGCTTTCTGTTTACGGAATTATTGCCATTAAAGTAAATACAGTCGAATTTTTAATTCCGATTACAATCTTGATAACTGCTATTTTTAATCTTTTTACAGCCGGGAAGGCTACTAAAAATGATGGTTTGAATCTGGTGTTTTTTGTAACGCTGTTTTTTGGAATTATACACGGTCTTGGGTTTTCTAATTATTTTAAAACCATATTGGGAGGATCGCCAAGCTCAAAATTATTACCTTTAGGAGAATTTGCGTTGGGAATCGAAGCGGCGCAGTTAGTCGTTGTTTTTGTGGTTCTTATAATATCATATATTGTACAAACCGTATTTCGTTTTTCAAAACGCGATTGGGCACTTGTAATGTCGGCTTTTATTATTGGAGTTGTAGTGCCAATGATTATTGAAAGTCCGATTTGGAACAGATAAATAAATGGAAGAAAAGAAATTGAATAAATACGATAAAGCTTATTTGAGAATTGCGACAGAATGGGGAGCACTTTCTTATTGCAAACGCAAACAAGTAGGTGCTATCATAGTAAAAGACAGAATGATTATTTCTGACGGATACAACGGGACGCCATCGGGATTTGAGAATTGCTGTGAAGACGAAGATGGATTAACACGCTGGGATGTTCTGCATGCCGAAGCAAATGCCATCTTAAAAGTAGCCCGATCTACACAATCGTGTGAAGGTGCGACTTTGTATATTACACTATCGCCCTGTAAAGAATGCAGCAAATTAATACATCAATCTGGAATAAAAAGAGTGGTGTATCATAACGGATATCGCGACGATTCCGGAATTGAGTTTTTGATCAAAGCAGGTGTCGAAATCGAACATATTCCTGTTTTAGAAGAATAATGAAATTTAACCCAAAATATCTGCCAATCGTTATCGGAGCCACTTTTGCGCTCGGAACCGTAATGGGAAGTTTAACCAATACTTCTGCAGATGACTCGCTTTTGGCCAAAAACTATTCTAAAACAAAACTCAATAAACTTATTGATTTTATTAATACAGAATACGTTGACAGTATCAATACCGATTCAATCGTAAATCTTACTGTCGATAACATACTCTCCAAATTAGATCCTCATTCCGTTTATATTCCGCCAAGTGAACAGGCAGAAGTAGCCGAAAGCATGAAAGGGGATTTTGTCGGAATCGGAATTAATTTTTATATGTACAAAGATTCTGTTGCGATTATAAAACCAGTCGAAAACGGACCATCGGCGAAAGCGGGATTAAAATCTGGTGACCGAATTTTATTTGCCGGAAAAACCAAATTGTACGGAAGAAAATTGCCTTCTGACAGTTTGTTCTCCAAATTAAAAGGAATAAGAGGTTCTGAAATTGAACTGACTGTTTTTAGAAAATCAGAACAAAAGAAGTTAAAATTTAAAATTAAAAGAGATGTTATTCCGATAAAAAGCGTCGATGCTTCTTTATTAATTGGGAATAATGTGGGTTACATAAAAATCAACCGTTTTGCCGAAACTACGTTCAATGAGTTTAAAACCGGTTTAACGCGCTTGAAACAAAAAGGAATTCAGTCGCTTGTCATCGATCTTCGTGATAATGGCGGCGGTTATATGGAAGAAGCAATATCAATTGCAGATGAATTTCTAAAAGACAAACAATTGATCGTTTTTACGAAAAATAAAAACGGTACAACAGAAAAAACTTTTGCTACAAAAGCGGGAAGTTTTGAGACCGGCAAAGTTTATGTTTTAATCAATGAAAACAGTGCTTCGGCAAGTGAAATTTTAGCAGGAGCGCTTCAGGATAATGACCGCGGAACAATTGTAGGACGACGCTCTTTTGGGAAAGGATTAGTGCAGCGCGAAATGGATTTTAATGACGGTTCTGCCGTGCGATTAACCGTTGCGAGATATTATACACCAACCGGAAGATCGATTCAAAAACCGTATAAAAAAGGAATTGAAGAGTATTACAAAGAATCTGAATCCAGAATTGCAACTGGCGAGCTGTATGCAAAAGACAGTATAAAAGTAGCCGATTCTCTAAAATTTAAAACGCCAAAAGGCAAAATTGTATACGGCGGTGGCGGAATCGTTCCGGATGTTTTTGTTCCGATAGAAGCAGAACACGGTAATGAAAATGTAGCGTATTTATTGCAAACCGGTATTGTGGGACATTTTGTTTTTGAAGAATTAGATAAAAACAGAAATGCATTTGCAGGTCTTCATTTTAATGATTTTCTGAATAAGATGAAAACGTCTGATGTTTATTTTAAAAAGTTCAAAAACTATGTTGCGCTAACAGGTTTAGATTTAAAGCTGGACAAAACCAAAACTCTGGTCAATCGTTACATTACAGCAGAATTCGCAAGACAATTATATGGTGAGCTGTATTATTATGATGTTATTCTAAAAGAGGATGCCATGATAAAAACAATTTTAAGTCCAAAGAAATAATTTAATTTTTTTTGATATGAAGACAGAAGCGGTAGTAAATGCAGAGATAGAACTATTAAGAGGAATAAAAAAAGCAGATATTTCAGTTTTAGAAAAAATGCTTCACGATGATTTGTTATTCAATTTGCCTGACGGAAATACTATAACCAAAGAATCTGACTTAGAATCGTACCGTTTGGGTAAAATGCAAATTGAATCGCTGGAAGCTTCAGATCAAATTATAAATATTATAAACGACGTTGCGATCGTTGCGGTAACGGTTTCTTTATGGGGCACTTATGACGGGAATCCTTTAGTGGGTGCTTACCGCTATATAAGAGTTTGGAAGCAGTTTGAAGAAAATCTTAAGGTCATTGCAGGAAGCTGTGTGATCTTGCAGTAATTAAATAATAATTATTTTTTATAATGTAACAATTCTGGTGCTATTTTTGCCAACTTTACATTAATAATAATTTAAAATAGAATTGGCAAAATTGCTTATTTCGAGGATTCGGAATAACGATCTTTGCAAGTTAAATAATCAAATATGAAAAATCTAAAAAGAATAAGTCTTTTAATCGTGTTAATGACTTTTGTAATCTCTTGTACTACTGTGAAAGATACCAATAAAGGGATTTCTGGAAAAATAGAGTCAATCGAATCAGGAAAAGACGGTTACACTGCAAAAATCAATACAGATAACAAAGAAGTTTACTTTGCTACTATTAGTATTGTAAATGTTGGAGGTCCTCAAAATTACAAACAATTGAAAATAGGGGATGTAGTTTCTCTAAAAGGAGATGTTTGGAAAACCGATGATGAGAATCACATTAAAGTAACGCAGATAGTTTCGGTGAAATAATAGTAAAACAATTAATTTTAAACCATTAAAAGATTAAGTTCATGAAGCTTTGCAGCTCAATTTCTTAATCTTTTAGTGGTTTTTTTATGCAAAAGAGTACAAGGAATAAAACTTAATTTTCTTAATCTCTTGAGGCTTAATAAAACGTTTTTTAAATTTATCGAATGCTATCGTGAGAGTGTGTTTGTATGCCATTATTCCATAAAGTAAGAATATCTGTAGCAACAGCAGCACCACTTCCTGCGGCAATAGCCAGTTGACTTCTCCAGCCTGCTAAAGTTCCTGTTACATAAATGCCTTCGGCAACTTTATGATCGTCGTTTTTTAGCTGAATGCGTTGCTTTTCGGGCAGAGCTTTTTTGTGAGGTTCAATGAATTGTGTTAAACCCTGAATGTCAAAAGTATTCGCAGAACCAATTCCTATGACGATACTTTTTGTTTGGTACGTGTTTTTGTTGGTAACAACAGTAAAAGAAGGAAAAGATCCCTCTACCTTAATTACCTTTTCATTGGCAATTTGTTCTATATGCGGATACGTTGCGGCTAAATCCTGTGTGCTTTCTGTAAGCAGTTCAGATCCTAATTTTCCAGGAGCTATTCCGTATGCATTATAAAAAATAGCTTCTTGTAAGGAAGAGTTTTTTTGGTGTGTAAAAATTCCAATTTTTTTATCGGAAACAAATGATTTGTTTTTAGCAGATCCCAGTACGAGAGCACATGACATGCCAGAAACGCCTCCACCAACAATTAAAACATCAAACATATTAACGACCGTTTGTTTTTTCTTCGATTTTTTTAGAAATTCTAAAAATCAAAAGAATCAAAACAGCACAAAACGAAGCAGCGATTCCAATAAAAGCCACTACACTGTCTCCCTGAAAAGGATTTTTGAAGTCTAGCAACGTAATATTAAAAACAATTAAAGCTAATGCTAAAAGCACTAATATTGAAGTGAAAATTTTCATAATGGTTGTTTGTTTTGTCTAAAAGAATAAAGTAAAACTCTAAGCTGTGAAATATATCTTAAAGTAAGATTTTAAAAATTTTATGGGGTAAATTTATAAAAATAAAACTTAGACAAACAAACCTTTAACATTAGCAGCAAATAATTTAACAGCAATTGCTAAAAGTATGACTCCAAATGTCTTGCGAACTACTCCCAGTCCGTTTTCTCCTAATAAATTCTCGATTTTTTTAGACGATTTCAAAACTACATAAACCAAAATAATATTCAGTAAAATGGCGATAATAATATTAATGGTATGAAATTGAGATCTTAGGGAAAGCAAAGTTGTCATTGTTCCTGCTCCGGCAATTAGCGGAAATGCCAAAGGAACGATAGAAGCAGATCCGGGTTCTTCGTCACGATAAATCCTGATTCCTAAAATCATTTCCAAAGCAAGAAAAAATAAAACGAAAGAACCTGCTACTGCAAACGAGTGTACGTCAATACCAATCAGGTTCAAAAATCCTTCTCCAACAAAAAGAAAAACAATCATAATCATTCCGGCAACGATAGAAGCTTTCTCAGATTCGATATGCCCGACCTTTGCTCGCAGATTGACAATAATAGGAATAGAACCTACAATATCAATTACTGCAAAAAGTACCATTCCGACAGTAACTATTTCTTTAAAGTCTATTTCTAACATATTACTTTGATTTTAAGCGTTTAAAATTTTTGCAAAGGTAGATAATAAAGGTAGGTGTTTTTGTGATAGAGTGTATTTTTGTTATAAAAACACGTTACATGCATTAAAAAAGTGATATTTATAACAAATAATAATTTAACCGCAAAGATTCGCAAAGATTACGCAAAGTACGCTAAGGATAAAATTGATAAAGCTTCGCGAATCTTTGCGTAAATCCGTGCGTGCTTTGCGGTTAAATATTTGCAGTGTTTTATCTGCTTTCTTTGCCTATCTTTGCACTTTATAAATTTCAGTATTTTAATATCATGTTTCAATTAGGAAAAACCATTATTTCAGAGGATATTCTGGAGAAAGAATTTGTGTGCAACTTGTCGGCTTGTAAAGGAGCCTGCTGTGTTGATGGCGATGCGGGTGCGCCTTTGAGCGAAGCTGAAACGAAAATACTCGAAGAAATTTATCCGAAAGTGAAACCTTTTTTGAGAAAAGAAGGAATTGCAGCGATCGAAGCGCAGGGAACCTGGGTAACGGGAACCGATGGTGATCTTGAAACCCCATTAATTGACGAAAAAGATTGCGCTTATGTCATTTTTGACGGAAAAACGGCTCTTTGCGGAATTGAGCAAGCTTATAATCAAGGAATCGTAGATTGGAAAAAACCTGTTTCCTGTCACTTGTATCCTATCCGTGTAAAAGACTTTACGGAGTTTGCGGCAGTGAATTACGATAAGTGGGATATTTGCGATGATGCCTGTTCTTTAGGTAAGGAATTAGAAGTGCCGGTTTATAAATTTGTAAAGGAAGCCTTAATACGCCGTTTTGGTGAAGATTGGTATTTAGAACTCGAAAAAGTAGCCGAAGAACTTAAAAACTCTTAATAATTTAATTGTAAAAAACGTCTTTTTCAAGAATGTTTTTTAACGCTAAAAATTAAGTTTTAACGCTATAAAAAACTTTTAAAAACAATTTAAAATTTCTTGCTTTTTAATCTAAAAAGTCTATATTTTACAGGCGTTAAGGCTTTGTTATTGTTTTTAAATACTTCATTTTCAATAAATTAATTATTGTATGAAAATTGTCTCAATTTTTTGGCGTTGTTAAAAACTACGGCAAATTGTGAATAAGTTTGACTTTCATTTTTAGCGATAAATGACAATCTTTGTAGTCTACTGAAATAGTAAAAAAATCAGTAAAAAAATTAAACAAATTTGTCATGTCACAAGTAGAACCAATCTTACAAGAAAATAAAAATCGTTTCGTTATTTTTCCTATCAAACATCATGATATCTGGGAATGGTACAAAAAAATGGAGGCTAGTTTCTGGACTGCCGAAGAAATCGATTTGCATCAGGACTTAACAGATTGGAACAATAAACTGAGTGACGACGAAAGATATTTCATTAAACACATTTTAGCATTTTTTGCAGCTTCTGACGGAATCGTAAACGAAAACCTTGCTGAGAACTTTGTAAATGAAGTTCAATATGCTGAGGCAAAATTTTTCTACGGTTTTCAAATCATGATGGAAAATATTCACAGTGAAACTTATTCGCTGTTAATTGATACTTACGTGAAAGACGAAGCAGAAAAAGCAGAATTGTTTAATGCTTTAGAAGTTTTTCCTGCCATTAAGAAAAAAGCCGACTGGGCTTTAAAATGGATTGAGTCTGATTCATTTGCTGAAAGACTGATTGCGTTTGCTGCAGTTGAAGGTATTTTCTTCTCAGGTGCTTTCTGTTCTATTTACTGGTTGAAAAAACGTGGTTTAATGCCAGGTTTGACATTCTCTAATGAGTTGATCTCTCGTGACGAAGGTGTACATTGTGATTTTGCAGTTCACCTGCACAATCACCATTTGATAAACAAAGTGCCAAAAGACAGAATTAAAGAAATTATTGTCGATGCATTGGATATCGAAAGAGAGTTTGTTACCGAATCGCTTCCGGTAAGTTTAATTGGTATGAACGCTGTGTTAATGACACAATATTTAGAGTTCGTGGCCGATAGACTTTTGGTTGAATTAGGTTGCGAGCGTGTTTACAGCTCAGCAAATCCATTCGATTTCATGGACATGATTTCTCTTCAGGGAAAAACTAATTTCTTTGAAAAACGTGTTGCCGAGTATCAAAAATCTGGTGTGATGAACACAGACAGCGATGCTCAGAAAATTTCATTTGACGCAGATTTTTAGAACAACAACAAAACAACAAGTTAATTACGGCCGATTTATCTAAAGCTGCAATTACTATTTACAGAACATTTTTTACGATTGAATCTCTATCACCCAAATCTAGATTCAATAGCAATTTTGACGGCTTTTCGGTTTGAATTTCAAACTGGAAAAGGACAACTATTGAGAATCCTGTAATTCTCAAAAAATAATTTAATAACACGCAATGTTTAAGTCTTGGAATTCGTTATTTCAATGTCTTTCATTTTTTCAATAACTAAAAAAGTAAGCTTATGTATGTAATAAAAAGAGATGGCCACAGAGAGCCCGTAATGTTTGATAAGATTACAGAAAGAATCAAAAAATTGTGCTACGGCTTGAATGAGCTTGTAGATCCTGTAAAGGTAGCGATGAGAGTTATCGAAGGATTGTATGACGGAGTTTCTACTTCTGAACTGGATAATCTTGCGGCAGAAACGGCGGCTTCTATGACTATTGCGCATCCTGACTATGCACAATTGGCAGCACGTGTGGCAATTTCGAACCTACATTCTAATACTAAAAAATCGTTCTCAGAAACGATGAAAGATATGTATCACTACGTAAATCCAAGAAATGGACAAGAAGCGCCATTACTTTCAGATGAAGTATTCAAAGTGATTCAGGAAAATTCCGCATTTTTAGATTCGCATATCATTTATACTAGAGATTTCAATTACGATTACTTTGGTTTCAAAACCTTAGAGCGTTCTTATCTTCTTAAAATAAACGGAAAAATCGTAGAAAGACCACAGCATATGTTGATGCGTGTTTCTGTTGGGATTCACTTAGACGATTTAAAATCGGTAATTGAAACCTACGACTTAATGTCTAAAAAGTTCTTTACGCATGCAACACCAACGTTGTTTAATGCCGGAACTCCAAAACCTCAAATGTCTTCATGTTTTCTTTTGGCCATGCAGGATGACAGTATTGATGGTATTTATGATACGTTAAAACAAACGGCTAAAATCTCGCAATCTGCAGGAGGAATTGGTCTTTCTATCCATAACGTTCGTGCAACCGGATCTTACATTCGTGGTACAAACGGAACCTCAAACGGAATCGTACCTATGTTGAGAGTATTCAACGATACGGCTCGTTACGTAGACCAAGGTGGTGGAAAACGTAAAGGAAGTTTTGCGATTTACATCGAAACCTGGCATGCGGATATCTTTGAATTCCTTGATTTGAAGAAAAATACAGGAAAAGAAGAAATGCGTGCGAGAGATTTATTCTTCGCAATGTGGACTTCAGATTTATTCATGAAACGTGTTCAGGAAGATGCGAGTTGGACCTTAATGTGCCCTAACGAATGTCCTGGGTTATACGATGTTTACGGAGAAGAATTTGAAGCCATGTATCTGGATTATGAATTTAGAGGAAAAGGCAGAAAAACCATACGTGCGCGTGAATTATGGGAGAAAATCCTCGAATCGCAAATCGAAACTGGAACGCCATATATGTTGTACAAAGATGCAGCAAACCGTAAATCGAACCACAAGAATTTAGGAACAATTCGTTCATCTAACTTGTGTACAGAGATTATGGAGTACACCTCTAAAGATGAAATCGCGGTTTGTAATTTAGCTTCTATTTCGTTGCCAATGTTTATTGAAAACGGAAAATTCGATCACGAAGCACTTTATAATGTTACAAAACGTGTAACTCGTAACCTGAACAAAGTAATCGACAGAAACTACTATCCGGTAAAAGAAGCAGAAAATTCTAACTTACGTCACCGCCCTGTCGGATTAGGTGTGCAAGGTTTGGCAGATGCTTTTATCATGTTGCGTATGCCGTTTACAAGTGATGAAGCAAAAGCTTTAAACCAGGAAATTTTCGAAACTTTATACTTCGCAGCCGTAACCGCTTCTATGGAAATGGCAAAAGAAGAAGGACCGTATTCTACATTTGAAGGTTCTCCAATGTCTAAAGGAGAATTTCAATACAACATGTGGGGAATGAAAGATGAAGAATTATCAGGCCGTTGGGACTGGGCATCCTTAAGAAAAGAAGTAATGGAACACGGAGTTCGTAACTCATTATTGGTTGCGCCAATGCCAACCGCTTCAACTTCTCAAATTCTTGGAAACAACGAAGCTTTCGAACCGTATACATCAAACATTTACACACGTCGTGTATTGTCTGGAGAATTCATCGTAGTAAACAAACACTTGCTTCATGATTTAGTTGAAAGAGGTTTATGGAATGAGACTTTGAAACAAGAAATCATGCGTCATAACGGATCTGTTCAAAATATTGATGTGATTCCGCAAGACTTAAAAGAGCTATACAAAACAGTTTGGGAAATGTCGATGAAAGATATTATCGATATGTCACGTCAAAGAGGTTATTTTATTGATCAATCGCAATCACTGAACTTGTTCATGCAGGATGCCAACTATTCTAAACTAACGTCAATGCACTTCTACGCTTGGCAATCAGGTTTGAAAACGGGAATGTATTACTTAAGAACGAAATCTGCGGTTGATGCAATTAAATTTACCTTAAACAACGATAAAAAAGAAGAAACAGCACCAGCTTTAGTGGCTGCAGAAACAGAAGAAATCAATATTGACGAGTACAAAGCAATGTTGTTGAAAGCGCAAGCAGCAGGTCCTGAGGATTGTGAGATGTGTGGATCTTAATATTTTTTAGAAGAAAGAAAATAGAATAAAGATAAAATATTTATTCTTTTAGATAGTAGAAAGCAGTTATTGTAATGATAGCTGCTTTTTTTATTGCTATCATATATTTTGTAATAAAATTATTATTTTTATGAAAAAATAATTATATGAAAATTACTATTGAAGATTAAGTAGAATTGCAAAAAGACTAAAGGAAGAATATCCAAAATTATCAGATTTTGAAATCTTATCTCTGGCAATTCAAATAGAGAGAAATCAAATTTTAGAAAATGGACTGGTGGTTAGTTCATCGGACAAACATCCGGTTGGTTTAGAAGCAATAGCTATTGCTTTAGGTTTTGAAGGAAACAAATCAGATATTACCATTACTGATGTTTTGCGAGATATAGCAAACAAATAATTTTTTCATATCATTCCAGGTAGAAATCTTCATAAAGTAGTTTAATATAGCCCGTGGTTTCAACCACGGGAAACAAATTGAGCAACGCATTGTATTCCCATGGTTGAAACCACGGGCTATGTTTGATGAAGATTGCTCAATATTAAATAAACAATATCACCAAAAATTCTCCGTTTAAATTATTACCAAAATCATAGCGTCTTAACATCTAAGAACCTCAGACCCTTTCTCAAATTAAACCATTAAGAGAAACTCAAGTCTTACTGTAATAATTTCTGAATTATGAAAAAAAGCAATCTTTGGTCGTTACGATTGGGTTTTTCCAGTAAAGAAGCCGAGAAAATTGAAAAACTAGGATTAGAAAAATTTCTAAAACATTCCTATGATTCAAAATTTGACAAACAACTTCCTGCTTTTTTAGACGACGATCCTAAAACACTTCTGGAACTTAAAGAGCTGCGTGAATCTATCAAGACCGCCGATACTGAATTTAAAAAGAAGGCTCTCAAAAAAGAAATTTATTCTAATGTAGAATTAAAAAAATGGTGGATTGCTAAAATGCGTAATGATGAATTTCCTTTACGCGAAAACATGGTTTGTTTTTGGCACAATCATTTCGTTTCTACTTCCCAAAAAGTAAAAGTCAATTATTGGATTTATCAGCAGAATATGATTTTGCGCGAAAATGCATTTGGAAATTTCAAGGAATTGACCAAACACATTGTAACATCGAATGCAATGATAAAATATTTGGATAATGTCGATAATAAGAAGGGCAAATACAACGAAAATTTAAGCAGGGAATTACTGGAATTGTTCACGATCGGAATTGGAAATTATTCTGAAAGTGACATCAAAGAAGGTGCTAAAGCATTAGCGGGTTTAAATTACGGAGATGAAGGTGCCGTTTACAAAAAGAATATTGAAGATAATAGCGATAAAACCTATTTCGGTAAAACAGGAAACTGGAAAGCCGATGATTTGATGGATATCATTTTTGAGCAGAAAAACATTCCGTATTTGATAACACGAAAAATTCTGAAATGGTTTATTTATGACAATCCGCCGGAAGATTTAGTGACCTATTACGGAGATTATTTCAGAAAAGTAAAGTTTGAAATTGAACCTTTGCTAACTAAGATTTTTACAGAAGAATATAAAAAAGCGAATTCGGGAACTAAAATTAAAAATCCGCTGGTTTATATTTTACAGCTTTTAGAAGAATTGCATGTTGATGATCTTGATGATAACATGATTCTATTTTTTTTAAAACAACAAGGAATGGATTTGTACAATCAGGTTAATGTAAAAGGTTGGGATGGCGGAAATTCGTGGCTTACTTCGCAAATTTATCTGCAACGCAATAATACTTCAGACTTGCTTTGCAGCGGAAGAAGCATCACAAAAAGAGTTTTAAGTACAATGGATTCTGAAAATGAAAAACCAAAAACAGCATACGAAAAAATTGATGTTAAAATCGATTTTGATTCTGATGGGAACAATAAAAGGATTATAGCCGAATTGTCGGACAGATTGTTATTTAAAGTAAATGATGCTATGCAAAAAGACATGGAGAATTTACTGAAATATGATTTTGACCCCAAAGAACCGCATGCGAATTTTGCGGTAGCCAGACTCTTCAATTACATTACAAAATTGCCGGAATATCAGTTGATTTAAAACCTGAGATTATGAACAGAAGAAATTTTCTAACCCTAACAGGAACATTTACAGGCGGATTGCTTGTGCTTCCTGATTTTTTGCATGCTTTTGGTTCACAGAATAATTTGGTAATTGGCGAACAATGTATTGTTTTTGTACAGCTGAACGGAGGAAACGACGGATTGAATACTTTTATTCCGTACGATAATCCTTTGTATTATGATTTGAGAACCAAAATTGCTCTGAATAAGGATGTAGTTGTCGGCAAAAATAAAGGAATGGCGTTTCATCCTTCTTTAAAAGATTTTGCCCAAATGCAACAAAACGGAGACTTAGCCGTAATTCAAAATGTGGGCTATCCCGAACCCATTCGGTCGCATTTTAGAAGTCAGGAAATTTGGCAAACTGCAACCGATTCTAATAAATATACAAACGAAGGCTGGTTAGGAAGATATTTAGATTTACAGTGCAACGGTCATCAGGCCACAGCCGGAATCAATTTAGATTCTATTGATAATTTGGCTTTAAAAGGAGTTGAACCCAATTCTATCACTGTTAAAGATCCAAACCGATTTAAAGTAAAATCAGATAAAGACGAAAATGTAACATTGTCTGATAATCCGCAATTGGATTTTGTTCGAAAAATTGCCAATTCGGTTACAGAGGGTTCTGATGAGATTCAGAAAGCATTGGCAAAATCAAAAACAGAAATCAGTTATCCAAAAACAGGACTATCTAAAAACCTCGAATGGATTGCCAGATTAATAAAAGGAAACCTGAATTCTAAAGTATATTACACCTCACTAGGCGGATTTGACACACACGACAATCAGCTTGCTATTCACGAACGAAAATTGACTGATTTGAACGATGCATTATTTAGTTTTTATCAGGATTTAAAACAAGCACAATTACTTCAAAATGTAACTATTGTTGTTTTTTCTGAATTTGGAAGAAGAGTAAAAGACAACGGAAACGGAACCGATCACGGAACTGCAGCGCCAATGTTTATCATTGGAGGAAATAATAAAGGAACGATTCTGGGAAATAATCCTAATTTATCTGATCTGGATAATGGAGATTTAAAACATGAAATTGATTTCAGAAGTGTTTATGCTTCTTTGTTAAAGGAAAAAATGAATTTCGATTATTCTAAAATTGGAATTAAGAATATGCCGGTTTCGGGGTTATTTTTGTAAGTTTTACTTCTGTCCACAATATTGTCATTTTGAGAAAAGAGAAACTCCACATTCCCTCCGTTCGCATAATCCTCAATCTTTGTCGTCTTGCGAAGATTTCTCTTTCCTCGAAATGACAAGATGGAGTAAAATATTCCTTATAATTGGCGAAATGGAACCTTTTGCGCTTCAAATAATTTGCACTAATTTGCGAAACTTGTCAAAAAAATATAGCTATAATTTCAATTCCGCATTAAAATCTTATTTCCTTAGCGCCACGTAATCGAAGCATCTTATTGAACCAAATATAAAAATCTCATTTTAGGCTCTTTTTTTTATAATATCATACAAAAGGAATATAATTTGTTAAGAAATCCCTTTTTGTTTCACAAAATGCAATATTTTTTTTGGTGCACTGAAAATAATTTATACATTCGCAGAGAATTTATTGAAAAACACAAACAAAATGTCTAATAACCGTTTTTATTTTAGCAACTCTTTTTATTTCTTCTTTAGTAGAAGTGAGGATTGTGCTATGGTTATTTGAAAAATATAAAAGACAAATAAAACTAATATACAATCCTGATGCAAATCAGGATTTTTTTTTGAATATATGACAACTAAAATTGCAATACAAGGTATAAAAGGTTCTTTTCATCATCAGGTTGTGAAAGAGTATTTCTCTGAAAATGTGGAGATTGATGAATGTTTGTCTTTTGAAGAATTGATTGACAGCCTGTTATCAGGAAAAACAGATCAGGCAGTAATGGCAATTGAAAATTCGATTGCGGGACCAATTATTCCGAACTATGCATTGATTGACAAGAATAATTTACACATAATTGGAGAACATTATTTGAGCATTCACCAAAATTTAATGACTTTAAAAGGTCAGAAAATTGAAGATATCAAAGAAGTTCATTCGCACCCAATGGCACTATTGCAATGTATGGATTTCTTAAAACAGTATCCGAATATAAAATTAGTTGAAGATAAGGATACGGCCGAAACCGCCAGAAGAATTCAGGAAAAACAATTAACCGGAATTGCTGCAATTGCAAGTAAAACGGCTTCTGAAATGTATGATTTAGAAATCATAGCTCCGGAGATTCAGACGATCAAAAACAATATGACCCGTTTTGTGATCATCAAAAAACAGAATTCATTTTTACCGGAAAGCGAAATCAACAGAGCTTCGATCAAATTTGAATTGGATCACAAAAGAGGAAGTTTAGCAGCAGTTCTAAACGTAATGAGCGATTGTAAACTGAATTTGACAAAAATTCAGTCACTGCCAAAAATTGAAACGCCGTGGAAATATTCATTTTTCGTAGATGTCACATTTGAGAAATACGAAGATTTTGCAAAAGCCAAGACATTATTAAATATAATGGCAGAATATTTAAAGGTTTTGGGAGAATATAAAAATACAAAACCTTTGAGTGAGTCATAAAGTTGGAAAGTCGAAAGTCTTTAAGTCAAATAAAGGAGCTTAAAGCTTACGGCCTAAAGCCTAAAGCAATATAAAAAGTTAAAAGAAAGAATTAAAGTGCCTAAAGCTTACAGCTTAAAGCCTAAAGCAAATAAAAAATGATTACAACAGCAAAAAGATTAGATACAGTTGAAGAATACTACTTCTCCTCAAAATTGAGAGAAGTACGTCAACTGCAGTCTGAAGGAAAATCGATCATCAATATGGGAATTGGAAGCCCTGATTTGAGTCCGTCGAAAGCAGTAATTGAAGCGGTTGCCGCGGCAATTCAGGATGAAAACGGGCATGGGTATCAAAGCTATCAGGGATTGCCGGAATTGAGAAAGGGAATGGCAGATTTTTATCAGAATCAGTTTGGTGTTGCATTGAATCCGAATAATGAGATTTTGCCTTTGATGGGTTCGAAAGAAGGAATTATGCACATTTCGTTAGCTTTTTTAAATGAAGGCGATCACGTCTTAATTCCGAATCCAGGTTATCCAACGTATACTTCGGTAACCAATTTGGTAGGAGCTGTTCCGGTTTATTATGATCTGAAAGAAGCCAATGCCTGGGAACCAGATTTTGAAGCATTGGAAAAACTGGATCTTTCGAAAGTAAAAATTATGTGGCTGGGATATCCGCACATGCCTACAGGAGCGAGAGGAAGTTTAGCGTTATTTGAAAAATTGGTTGCTTTTGCTAAAAAACACAACATATTATTGGTAAACGATAATCCGTATAGTTTTGTTTTGAATGATAATCCGATGAGTTTATTGCAGGTGGACGGTGCAAAAGAAGTGGCTCTCGAATTAAATTCATTAAGCAAAACCTTCAACATGGCCGGCTGGAGAGTTGGGATGGTTTTAGGAAATCCTGAAATTATCGACGCAGTCCTGAAAGTAAAAAGTAACATGGACAGCGGAATGTATTACGGAATACAAAAAGGTGCGATCGCTGCTTTAAACTGTGATAAATCATGGTTTGAAGATCAAAACAAAATTTACAGACGACGTCGTGAATTAACAGAAAAATTAGCAGAAAAATTAGGATGCGAAGTTTATAAGGAAGGCGTTGGGCTTTTTGTCTGGGCAAAACTACCGGAAGGAATTGAATCAGCAGAAAAGTTCATTGACGAAATATTATATGAGAAACATATTTTCATAACACCGGGAACAATCTTCGGAAGCAATGGAGAAGGATATATCAGATTTTCGTTGTGTGTGAAAGAAGAAAAAGTACAAGAAGCGATAAATAGGTTTTAGAATCAAGAAACAAGAAACAAGATTTTAGAATTTAAGATTGCGAACCTTGCGTAAATCCTTGCGGACTTTGCGGTTAAGAAACAAAAAAGAATTATGAAAGTATACGTAATAGGAATAGGGTTAATAGGCGGTTCGATGGTGCTGGACATCAAAGACCAACATCCTGATGCCACTATTTTTGGAATTGATAATAACGAAAAACACTTGCAGGAAGCAATTGATTTGGGTGTTATCGACGAGGCAGGAAATTTTGAAGATTTGAGCGAAGCCGATTTTGTGATCGTTTCGGTTCCGGTGGATGTAGCGTTGACCGTTTTGCCTAAAGTGCTGGATTTGGTTGGTGACAAAACAATTGTTTTTGAAGTAGGTTCAACTAAAAAACCAATTTGCGATGCAGTTGCCAGTCACCCGAAAAGAAGAAATTTTATTGCAACGCACCCAATTGCAGGAACAGAGTTTTCCGGACCATCAGCAGCAATAAGAGGTTTGTTTAAAGGCAAGACAAATATTATTTGCGAAGTGGAAAAAACCACTTTTAAATTGCAGGAAAAGGCTTTGAAGCTTTTTAGCGAAATTGGAATGAGGATTCGATATATGGACCCGACGTCGCACGACAAACACATTGCTTATGTTTCGCATTTGTCACACATTAGTTCATTCATGCTTGGGAAAACGGTAATGAACAAAGAAAAAGACGAACAGGATATTTTTGATATGGCGGGAAGTGGATTTGAAAGTACCGTTCGTTTAGCAAAAAGTTCCCCCGCAATGTGGACACCGATTTTTAAGCAAAACAAAGAACACGTCATTGAAACATTAGAAGAATATATTTCAAATCTCAGTCGGTTTAGGGATTTGCTGAAAGATGAAAATTACAATGCCATTTTTGAAGAAATGGAAAGCACGAATAAAATAAAAGAAATACTAAACGGATTAACAACAACTAAAAAGTAAATTAGAATTAAGATGGAAAATAAGAAAGAAATGAGAAAGTGGTTAGAAGATTTCAATTTAAATCACCCACTTGTGATAGCAGGACCATGTAGTGCAGAAACAGAAGATCAGGTATTGAAAATTGCTCATGAATTAAAAGATTCAAAAGTTAGTGTATTCAGAGCAGGAATCTGGAAACCAAGAACGCGTCCGGGAGGATTTGAAGGTGTTGGAGAAATTGGTTTAAAATGGTTACAAAAAGCTAAGAAAGAAACTGGTTTATTAATGGGTACTGAGGTTGCGACTGCAGCGCACTGTAAACTGGCTTTAGAACATGATATCGACGTTTTATGGGTTGGTGCACGTACAACTGCAAATCCATTCGCAGTTCAGGAAATTGCTGATACATTAAAAGGAACTGATAAAATCGTTTTGGTTAAAAACCCTGTAAACCCGGATTTAGCTTTATGGTTAGGTGGTGTTGAGCGTTTACACATGGCTGGAATCGAGAAATTAGGAGTTATCCACAGAGGTTTCTCTACTTACGAAAAAACAAAATACAGAAATATTCCGGAATGGCAGATTGCGATCGAATTGCAAAACAAATTTCCAGATTTACCATTAATCATTGATCCATCTCACATTACAGGAGATCGTAAAATGATTTTTGAAGTAACGCAAGAAGCTTTAGATTTGAATTACGATGGTATGATTATCGAAACGCACTACGATCCGGACAACGCCTGGTCTGATGCTGCTCAGCAAGTTACTCCAGATGCTTTGAAACAAATCATTAAAGATTTGACGATCAGAAAAACGGATGATACTACAGATGAGTACAGTTCAAAAATGACAAAACTAAGAGCGAACATCGATGTGTTGGATGCTAACTTACTAGAATTGTTAGGAAAACGTATGAAAGTTGCTGACGAAATTGGTCAGGTGAAAAAAGATGCAAACGTAGCGATTCTTCAAAACAATCGTTGGAATGAAATCTTAGGGAAAATGATTTTAGAAGGAGAGAAAAAAGGACTAACTGAAGAATTTGTTTTGAGAATGTTCAAAGCTATTCACCAAGAGAGTATTGGTCACCAGGAGAAAATATTCAACGCATAATTATATTTACAATGTAAGTGATATAAGTAATTATAAATTTTGAGGAATCCTGAATTTAGGTTTTCTTATATCATAATTTAAAAATATATTGTTTTTTTTAAATCCCCATTTCTTCGAAAGAAGGTTTGGGGATTTTTGTTTTATACAAACATAGCCCACGGCTTCAACCGTGGGACCAAGATTATTAATATGCAACTGCGATTCCAAAGATTGCAGCCATTGATTACGTCCCCACCGTTGAAACCGTGTGCTATGTTTTACAAGATTTTTAATTTCAATGGTAGTCTAATATTTTCTTATATAACTTATAGGGTTTAAATTTTTATAACCCATTCCAACCTTTTTAGATTTTATGTTCTCTATATCATTATAGAACCTTAACTCTCGTGTTATGAAATCAAAATTATGTTTGTCTCAGCCAAAAAGAAATCAAGTAAACTTGAAAACGTTTTTTTATTTGCTATTGTTTTTAGGGATAAAAACTTTTGCACAAAGTCCGGAACTGAATGTTGCAGGTGATGAAGCGGCCAAAGTAAGAATGAATAAACTAATTGTCAATGTAAAAGTGGTGGGAAATATTGCTTATACCACTGCCGAAATGCATTTTTTTAATTCGGGCAGTCGCCAAATGGAAGCAGAACTTATTTTTCCGTTACCGGAAAACGTTTCGGTTTCCAGATATGCCATTGATATCAATGGAAAAATGCGAGAAGCGGTTCCGGTAAATAAAAACAAAGGAAAACAGGTTTTTGAAGCCATTGAACACCGCCGCGTTGATCCGGGTTTGTTGGAGAAAGTAGATGGAAATAACTTTAGAACCAGAATTTATCCGTTGATGCCCAATGGAGAAAGAACTGTTATTATAGGTTATGAAGAAGAACTTTCGGCATCAGATAAAGATAATCTGGCATATCAATTAGTAAGCCGTTATCCTAAAAAGCTGGATCAGTTCGAATTGAATATTACTGTATTAGGAACTTCGACTGCACCAATCGTTCAGGAAAATTCGGGAGAAGAAATGATTTTCTCAAAATGGAATCAATCTTTTCAGACTTCTGTCAAAAAAGAAAACTATCAGCCATCTGAAAAAATGGTGGTTAAAATTCCCATTCAGCAAAATATTCCAGGAGTGGTAATGCAAAATGTTGGAGGGCAACATTATTTTTACGGAAGTATTTTTATCGAAGGAAATAAAGTGGCTAAGAAAACGCCGGCTTCAATTGGTTTGATTTGGGATAATTCGTTAAGCTGTAAAACGCGAGATCTTAAAAAAGAATTGGGTTTGCTGGATGCTTACTTTCAAAAAATAAAAAATACAAAAGTAACTCTATACTTTTTGAATTACACTTTCGAAAAGCAAAAAGAGTATGTAATTACCAACGGAAAGTGGTCAGAACTAAAAGCCGTTTTAGAAAACAGTAAATATGACGGAGGAACGCGCTTTTCGCAAATAAACTTTACCAACAATGATGAATATTTGTTTTTCTCTGACGGACTTTCTTCTTTGAGTGAAAACACTTTGCCGAAAACGAAGAAACCGATTTACACCATAACCTCATCTGTTTCTGCAGATTTTGCTTTCCTAAATTATTCAGCAATGCAAACTGGTGGTAATTTTATCAATTTAAATCAGCTAAATCAGGAAAATGCATTGGATAAATTGACCAATACTACGTTGAAGTTTTTAGGTATAAAAGAAAATTATTCAATTACAGACTTGTTTCCGATGTCGGGAACTCCGGTTTCCGGAAGTTTTAGTTTTTCCGGAATTTCTCTGAATCCAAAAAATGAAATGACTTTATTATTTGGATATAATAATGAGGCAGTTTTAGAAAGAAAAATTACGCTTGATGCCGCGGTTCAAAATACAGAAGATGTAAATATTGAAAAACTTTGGGCACAGAAAAAAATAGCCAATCTGGAATATCAATACACTAAAAATGCTGATGAAATTGAATTTTTAGGAAAAAAACATGGAATCATTACCAAAAACACTTCTCTTATAGTACTAGAAAATATTCGGGATTATATTGCGTATGATATTATACCGCCGGCAGAATTACGTGCAGAGTTTGACAAAATAAAAAAGCAGGAACATGAGAGCACTGTGGCGCAGCAAAAAAATAATTGGGAAAGTATAAATCAATATTTCAAAGAATTAAATGAATGGTGGAAAGAAGATTTTAAATATACAGCACCTAAGCCTCTGCCTAAGCCAAAAGTTGTAAAACCCCGCACTGTAAGGTCAGGAGTTGCAAATGTAACTTCAGTTAGAAGTTCGAGAGTTCCGGCAGGTTTTATTGCAGGAGTTGTAGTGGATGAGTCTGGTTTAGCATTGCCCGGAGCTGTTGTCTCAATAACCGGCCAAAGAGAAACCGTAAGTACAAATTTTGATGGTGTTTTTAGGTTACAGGCTCCAGAAAACAGTAATCTTACTATAGCATTTATTGGTTATCAATCTGCTCAGGTTAATGTGGGCAGAAACAATCAAATTAGAGTTCAGTTAAGAGAAAATTCACAGTCACTAGAGGAAGTTGTGGTTATGGGGTACAGCTCAATGAAAAAATCGCAGGTTACGAGTTCCGTACAAGCTGTTTCGGCAGAAAGTATTTCCAGAAATAGCAATGATGTACCAGCGGCGCTTCAAGGCAGAGTGTCGGGAGTACAAATTGCTGCTTCGCCATCTGTAAGTCGTGATAAAGTAATCAATTTACAAAGAGGAAACACTGAAGAAGAAAAAGACGAATCAATGACCAGCGACGAAACAGAACAATCAGTCAGCTATTCATCAGATCAAAATCTTCCTAAAACCTGGAATCCCGACAGGCTTTATTTGAAAGCATTAGCATCGGCACCAAAAGAAAAACAATATGATTTGTATTTTGAATTAAGAAACGGACAAGAAAGAAATCCAAGTTTTTATTTTGATGTAGCACATTTTTTCTACAATCAGGGAGATGTTAAAAAAGCGCTGCAAGTCATTAGTACCATCGCAGACCTGGGTTTAGAAAATCATCAGTTGTATAAAACTTTGACTTATACATTACGCCAATGGCAAAATTTTGAAGATGCTTTGTTTACCGCACAACAAATTGCCAAATGGAGAGCGCACGAGCCGCAGAGTTTACGAGACTATGCCATGGCACTTGAAGATGCCGGACAATATCAAAAAGCTTTTGAAGAGTTAGTAAAAGCTTTGGAAGTGAATTATTACGGAGAAATGAGCGGACAATATGAAGGTGTTGAGGATATTATTTTAATGGATATTAACCGTTTAATGGCTGAGCATAAAGATATAAAAACCGGTAAACTCGATAAAAAATATTTGGAGAAAATGCCGGTTGCTATCAGAATTATTATGAACTGGAACTTAATGGATGTCGATTTAGATTTGCACATTATCGAACCAAATGGTGAGGAATGTTATTACGGACATAAAACAACTCAGGCTGGTGCAAGATTTTCTAAAGATTTTACACAAGGTTACGGTCCGGAGCAGTACTTAATTCGAAATGCCATAAAGGGAAAATATCAGATAAAAACCAATTATTTTGGCGAAAGAGAATTAACAGAAAGTGGCCCCGCCACGGTTATGGTAGAAATTTATACTACCAAGGCAGGAAAAACTACCAAGACCTTAAAAACAATTCAGTTAGGAAAAATCAAAGAAAATGAAATTTTGGGTGAAATAGTTTGGTAAACAACTCGATTTTTTAGAGTATGCTTTTTAATTTTAAAAGGCGAAGTTGCGTTGTTCAATTCTAAAAACGTAATTTTGCCTTTTAATATTTTTTAGATTTCAGAGTTATCTAAAATCTAAACAGAAATCTAAAATTTTAAGAATGACAGGACTCGTATATAAATCTACAGGAAGCTGGTACACTGTAAAATCTGAAACAGGCGATTTTATAGAATGCCGTATGAAAGGAAAGTTTAGGATGAAAGGTATTAAAAGCACCAATCCTATTGCTGTGGGCGATATTGTAGATTACGAACTCGAAGAAACTTCTGATGCTGTAACGGGAACGATTTTTAACATTCACGAAAGAAAGAATTATATCGTGCGAAAATCGGTTAACCTTTCGCATCAAATGCATATTATTGCCTCGAACATCGACCGTGTTTTTTTATTGATTACGATTAATAATCCGCCAACCACTTTTAATTTTATCGATCGTTTTCTGGTAACTGCCGAAGCTTACAATATTGAAACGATTTTAGTCTTTAATAAAATAGATACTTTTGACGAGCCTACGCTCGAAGATCAGTTGTACATGCAATATGTCTATCAGCAAATTGGTTACAAATGTCTTCGCGTTTCTTCTACAGAAATGAAAGGTGTCGAGGAATTAAAAGAAATGATGACGGGTAAAGTAAGTATGTTTTCAGGACATTCTGGAGTGGGTAAATCGACCTTGGTCAATGCGATGGAACCGTCTTTACATCTTAAAACCAAAACTATTTCTGAGGCCAGTAAACAAGGTCAGCATACCACTACTTTTGCAGAAATGTATGATTTATCTTTTAATGCAAAAATTATCGATACCCCGGGAATTAAAGGTTTTGGAATAGTCGATATGGAAAAAGAAGAAATCAGTGGTTATTTTCCTGAATTCTTCAAGCTAAAAGATCAATGCAAGTTTAACAACTGCTTACATAAAGAAGAGCCGCATTGTGCTATCAAAGCCGCATTAGAAAGAGATGAGATTGCGTGGTCACGCTATAACAGTTATTTGAAAATTCTGGAAGGCGATGAAGAAAATTATCGAACAGATACCTACGATGAAGATCGTAAAATAAGCGATGAAACCAGAAACCAAAAATAAAATCAATCGAAAGTCAAAAGTCAAAAAGCCATAATGCAAACATTCTGGACTTTCAACTTTACGACTTTCAAACCTTATGACTTAAAAATATGAGAGTTGTTCTTCAAAGAGTATCACAAGCATCGGTAACGGTAGATTCTAAAATTGTTGCTGATATTCAAAAAGGATTATTAGTGTTAGTCGGAATTGAGGATGCCGACACCGGGGAAGATATTGACTGGCTGGTTGGAAAAATCATAAAAATGAGAATTTTTGGAGATGAAAATGACGTGATGAACTGCTCAGTTGAGGATATTGATGGTGATATTATTGTGGTCAGTCAATTTACACTTCACGCATCAACCAAAAAAGGAAATCGTCCGTCGTATATAAAAGCCTCAAAACCAGAATTCGCGATTCCTATGTATGAGAATTTTGTAAAAAATTTAGAAAAAGGGTTTACTAAAAAAGTACAAACCGGAATTTTTGGTGCAGATATGAAAGTGAATCTGTTAAATGATGGTCCGGTCACGATTTTAATTGACAGCAAAAACAGAGAATAAAAATATATAAACAAATGTTAAGGATTTCTAAAAATAATATATATTTGGCGAAATTACTTACTAATGAAAAAACTCTACTTTGCGTTATTTTTTTTACTGTTTACCCTTATTCTATCAGCTCAAATGAGCAATTATTCCGTTTTAACCATTAGTGATAGTCTTAAGGCGAATGCCGATGCAGTGGTGCGTTTAGATCAAATGGATATTGTTATTTCTTCACAAAGATCGATGAATGTAAAATCGCAAAGAATTGTAACAGTATTTAACGAGGCAGGTTTAAATGATATTGATGCCTATCAGAGTTATGATAAGTCGACTTCCATAAAAAATATTGAAGCTATTATATACGATTCTTTTGGTAATGAGATCAAGAAAATTAAACGGAAAGATTTTAAGGATCAGAGTTTAGTAAGCGGTGGTACCCTTTTTTCAGACAATCGTATTCTTCAATTAGAATACACTCCTGTTTCTTATCCCTTTACAGTTGTATTCAATAATGAGATTGAAAGCTCAAACACGGCTTTTTTACCCCAATGGTATTTCTTGGGAGGTTATACTGTAAGTATTGAAAAATGTATATTAAATGTCACATATGCTAATAATCTTGGCTTTAAAAAGAAAGAATTTCAATTTGCAGGTTATAACATTAAGAAAATATTAGATACAGATACACAACTCAGTTATGTTGCCCACAATATTTTTGCTCAAAAACCGGAAAGTTTAAGTCCTTCCGGAAGGAATCTTTTTCCAAGAATTATGATGGGTCTGGAGAATTTTCATTTAGAAGGAGTTGACGGAACGGCTAAAACCTGGGAAGCATTTGGTAAATGGTACAGCGATAAAATACTAACGGGAACTACTGATTTATCTGAAGAAACAAAAATCAAAATTAAAAAATTAGTTGGTGCTGAAAAAGACCCGATAAAAAAAGCGAAAATTATTTATGATTACGTTCAGAAAAAATCGCGGTATGTAAATATTGCTATTGGTATTGGAGGATGGAAACCAATGCTGGCCACAGATGTTGATCGTTTAGGTTACGGAGATTGTAAGGCATTATCAAATTATACCAAAGCACTTTTACAGGCTGTTGATGTTCCTTCCTACAATACTATTTTATACGGCGATACCGATAAAGCAAACATTCAGTCAGATTTTGTCTCTATGCAGGGCAACCACATGATATTGGCAATTCCTAATGGGGATACTTATACATTTTTAGAATGTACCAGTCAGGATGGTCCATTTGGTTATCAGGGAACGTTTACAGACGACAGAGATGTTTTAGTTGTTAAGCCCGAAGGCGGTATAATAGTTAGAACAAAAATATATGAAGACAGCAATAATACCCAAAAAGACACAGGAACATATACACTAGATGCAAATGGCAATTTTTCCGGCGCCGTTACCATTGTTTCAGAAGGTTCTCAATACAGCACAAAAGCAAGAGTGGAACACTTACTGCCAACAGAAAAAGAATCTCATTATAAAGAATATTGGGACAACATTAATAACCTGAAATTAGGTAAAATTACTTTTGCCAACAATAAAGAGAATATCCGCTTTACGGAGGAAGTTCAGCTAACCGCAGCAAACTATGCAAACCTTTCAGGCAATCAAATGATTTTTGTTGCTGATGCCTTCAATCAAAGTTCAGGAAACGTTAAAAGAATCAGAAACAGAAAAAATCCATTTGAAATTCAGCGTGGTTATGTAGATTCAGATGAAATCGAAATTAATCTGCCGGCAGGTTTTACGATCGAATTTTTGCCTGCAAAGGTTGAATTAAAGGGAAAGTTTGGAGAATACAAAACCGAGATTATCAAAAAACAAGATAACAAGCTCACTTATAAACGCTCTATATTTTTGTACCAGGGAAAATATACCAATAAAGAATATGATGATTACCGTCTGTTTATGGAGCAGGTGTCAAGAAACGACAACGCCAAAATTATATTAACCAAGAACTAACCAAATGAAATCTATTAAAATTCTAACTCTCGTAATTTCATTTTTTTGTGTGTCTCAGATCACTTCACAAGAATTTAGATTAGGAAAAGTCTCTATTGCCGAATTGGATCAAAAGCTACATCCTAAAGATTCGTCTGCCGCAGCCGCTATTTTATACAAAAAAGGATCAACCAGCATTGTGTATGATCTAAATGATGGATTTATTTCCGTAACAGAAGTTGAAGCCAGAATTAAAATCTATAAAAAAGAAGGATATGAGTGGGCCAATCAGAGTGTATGGTATTACAACAATCCAAATCTAACGGAGAAAGTATCATTTTCAGATGTGGTGACCTATAACTTAGTAGCAGGAAAAATTGAGAAAACAAAATTAAAAAGCGAAGGAACTTTTGATGAGGCGGTAAGCAAGTACCGATCCAGAAAAAAAATTACAATGCCAAATGTAAAAGAAGGTTCTGTTATTGAATTTCGATATTCGATAAGAACTCCTAATCCTAATTTAATCAGAGAATGGGATTTTCAATCAGGAATACCAGTGAATTATTCCCAGTTTACAACGTATATTCCAGAATATTATATTTTTACTCCGAGACAAAAAGGGTATGTGTTTCCAAAAATAGCAACAGAAAAAAATCCAAAATCGATAACTTTTACAAACAAGGAAAGATCAGGGTGGACTAGTACTCAAACCACTTATTCTACAGATAAGGTAGATTATTTAGAAACCAAAACCACCTATACAGCGCAAGATTTTGCTGCTATTAAAGAAGAAGCTTATGTAAATAATATTGATAATTATGTTGCAAGTGTTCAACACGAATTATCGATGACTAAATTTCCTAATCAGCCCATGCAGCCTTTTTCTACAGACTGGAATTCTGTAGTAAAAACGATTTATGATTATAGTGATTTTGGTCCTGAATTAAATAAAACAGGATATTTTGAGGAAGATCTTAAAAATTTATTAGCGGGTAAAAACACGCAGGATGAAAAGATTTTGGCCATTTTTAATCATGTGAAGAATAATGTGAAATGGAATGACTATACTGGATATAGCTGCGATAGCGGTGTAAAAAAAGCATACAAAGAAAAGACCGGCAACATCGCCGACATTAATTTAATGCTTACCGCCATGTTGCGTTATGCGGGTTTAACAGCCAATCCGGTTTTGGTTAGTACTCGCTCCAACGGAATTGCAATTTTTCCGAACAGAAATGCTTTTAACTATGTAATTGCCGCAGTCGAAACGCCAAACGGAAATGTTTTGCTCGATGCTTCTGATAGATTCTCAACGCCAAACATCTTGCCTTTTAGGGCTTTAAATTGGTATGGAAGGCTAATTAGAAAAGACGGAAGTTCTGAAGAAGTAGATCTAATGCCCACCAAGGCCTCTAGTGATATTGTTTTTATGACTTACGCAATAGAACCTGACGGAAAAGTAACAGGGAAAACAAGAAGACAGTGTTCAGACTACGTGGCCATGATGACAAGAGAGAGAATCAGCGGCTTAAAAGAAGAAGATTATTTAGAAAAACTAGAAAACCTCAATCGTAAAATTGAGATAAGCGACTATTCCAGAACAAACGAAAAAGAACTTTTATTGCCTACTGTAGAAACATACTCCTTTACAGGAAATGATTTATGTGAGGTAATTGGAGGTAAAATATATGTAAGTCCGATGCTGTTCTTTACAGAAGAAAAAAATCCTTTTAAACAAGAAGTTAGAGAATATCCCGTAGATTTTGGATTTCCATTTGCAGACAAATACAACATCACGCTAAAAATACCTGACGGCTATACAACTGAAGTTTTGCCTGTGCCGGTTGTCATCAATATGGAAGATAATTTAGGAAGCTTTAAGTTTAATATTGCTGTAACAGAAAATATTTTACAAATTAATATTCAGCATCAAATCAATGTGGCTATTGTTTCGACACAGCAATACGAAATGCTAAAAGAATATTACAAGAGCATGATTGCAAAAGAAACAGAAAAAATTGTTTTAAAAAGAATATAATGAAATTTAAAAGTCTTTTGGTATTTGCTTTTTTGTGGCTTGGACTTTCAAAAACGCAAGCTCAAAATTATGAATTAGGAAAAGTAACTGTTGCTGAATTAAAAGAGAAAGCAAATCCAAAAGATACAACTGCTCCCGCTGCAATACTTTTTAAAAAAGGAAAAACATTTTTTACTTATAACAAAAGCAAAGGCTTTGTAGCAAATCATGTTTATGAATTTAAAATTAAAATTTATAAAAAAGAAGGTCTAAAGTGGGCCGACCAAAAGGTGAGGTTTTATATTGGCTATGAAAACTTGGCAGAGGACCGATTAGAATTCTCAAATGCGGTAACCTACAATTTAGAAAATGGGTCGATAGCCAAAACAAAATTAGACAATCAGGGAACGTTTAAGAAAAAAGTAAACCAGTTCTGGGGCGAAAAAACCATTACATTACCCAATGTAAAGGAAGGCTCTATTATAGAATACAAATACATTTTAAAATCTGAGAACATTGTAAAACTGCCCGATTTTGATTTTCAGTATGAAATTCCGGTGAATTATTTTGAGTACAAAACCGATATTCCGGAATACTATATCTATAAACCCATTTTAATAGGATGGAATAAGATTCAAACCGAATCAAAATTTACAAGCGGAAATCAAAGTTTTGAGGACGACTATAACAGGACGACTTCCATTTCGTATAAACAAATTAGTGCTTCTTACATTGGGAAAGACATACCAGCCCTAGTGCAGGAACCTTATGTCGATAATATGGATAATTACAAAGGCTCAATACAACATGAGCTGGAAAGAGTTCGTTACCCTGATCAGCCCGTAAAAGACTATGCTTTAACATGGGAAGGCGTTGCCACCACTATTTTTAAAGATAAAAGTTTTGGTAAAGAACTCAATGAAAAAAGCTTTCTGGTCGAAGATGTAAAACGACTGCTTACCAATGTCGAATCGAAAAATGAGCGCTTAAATATCATTTTTAAATTTGTCCAGAACAAAATGAACTGGAATGAAAATAACGGCTGTTATACGGATAATGGCGTTATAAAAGCGTATAAAGAGCAAACCGGTAACGTTGCCGATATTAATTTCATTCTGATCAACATGCTAAAGTTAGCAGGAATAGAAGTAAACCCGGTTTTAGTAAGTACCATAGAAAACGGAGTCCCGGTTTATCCTACCAGAACTGGTTTTAATTATGTCATCGCAGCCGCTGAAATAGACGGAAATCAAATTCTGCTCGATGGCACACACAAATTTACCACACCCGGAATTTTACCTTTGAATGTTTTAAACTGGAAAGGAAGACTGATTAAAGATGACGGAACATCCAAAGAAATAGATTTAGTGCCGACTTCTGTATCCAAAGATTTTTCAAACTTATTGGTCAAAATAGATCCTTCCGGTAAAATCGAAGGAAAAATGAGAGTGCAGAGATCAGATTATGAAGCGTATCATTTTAGAGTTCAAAATGCCAATAAAGACGAGGAAAATTATCTTGAAAGATTAGAACAGCAATTAGGAGATTTGAAAATTTCAGGTTACAAGATCGAGAACAAAAAATCAAATTTTTCAGATGCTGTTATAGAAACATTTTCGTTAGTATCAGATAATCACGTAGAAATTATAGAGGGCAAGATTTTTATAAATCCGCTGTTATTTTTTACAAGAAGTAAAAATCCGTTTACTCAGGAAGTGAGACAAATGCCGGTTTATTTTGGATATCCTAATCTTGAAAAGTACAATATAAGTTTGCAAATTCCCGAAGGTTATGCTGTAGAATCTCTGCCAACTTCGATTAGAATTTCATCTGAAAATAAAGAGATCTTTTATTTCTTAAATCTTTCCAGCGAAGGAAACAAAATTCAAATAAGTAGTTCAAAAGAAATTAACAATAGTATTTTTGCAGCAGATCAATATAATGGTTTAAAAGACCTTTTTCAGAAGATGATCGCAAGCCAAAATGAAAAAATTGTTCTAAAAAAAATATAAACTATGGACTTGAAAAATGCACAACTAGAGGTAGATACCTGGATTAAAGAACATGGTGTTCGCTACTTTAATGAATTGACGAATATGGCACAGCTTACAGAAGAAGTAGGTGAAGTGGCCCGAATTATCGCCCGACGCTACGGAGAACAATCTGAAAAAGAGAGTGATAAAAATAAAGATTTAGGCGAAGAACTGGCAGATGTGGTTTTTGTCGTTTTATGTCTCGCCAACCAAACCGGAATAGATTTGCAAGCTGCTTTTGATAAAAAAATGGATTTAAAATCAGTTCGGGATAAGGATCGCCATAAAAACAACGATAAATTAAAATAATTGTGAAATATCACGCATAAGTTTTGAATTATGAGTTTTGAATTTTGAATTATGAATGGGGAGTAGTAAATTGCGGGACTGAATTACGTTTCTAATCATCCATAATTCATAATCTACAATTTACAATAAAAAAAATGAATTTACTACTTCAAACAACTCAACATAATTTACAAGGACAAATTGCTGTAACAGGATCTAAAAGTGAAACCAATCGCTTGTTGTTGCTTAAAGCATTGTTTCCAAATATTACCCTGTCCAATACTTCAAACTCAGATGACAGCGAAGTAATGCAAAAAGCCCTAATTGGCAACGATAAAATTGTAGACATTCATCATGCAGGAACAGCAATGCGTTTTTTAACGGCTTATTTTGCTGTAAATGAAGGAAGAGAAGTAGTAATGACAGGTTCAAGCAGAATGCAGGAACGCCCCATTAAAATTCTGGTTGAAGCTTTGACACAACTGGGAGTAGAGATATCTTATGAAAAAGAAGAAGGATATCCACCCATTAGAATCAAAGGAAAAAAGGTTACAGCATCAAAAGTTACACTGGCCGCAAATGTGAGCAGTCAATATATTTCAGCACTTTTGTTAGTCGCTTCAAAATTAGAAAATGGTTTAGAACTGACTTTAGAAGGAGAAATTACTTCAATTCCGTATATCAAAATGACTTTGACTTTGCTAAATGATTTAGATATTCAAACCAGTTTTGAAGGAAACGTAATTAAAGTTCATCCAAAATCTGAAGTGGTTTCAAAAGAAATGGTCGTAGAATCAGATTGGAGTTCTGCATCTTACTTTTTTAGTTTAGTAGCTTTGGCCGATACTGCTTCCATCACGCTAAGCAGTTATAAACAAAATAGTTTGCAGGGAGATTCAGAACTGGTGTCACTTTATGAAAAATTGGGTGTTCAGACTACTTTTGAAGGAAACAAAATGACCTTGGTCAAACAAGCTGATTTTAAATTTGAAGATTTAAATTTTGAACTGAACAATACGCCTGATATTGCCCAAACAATTGTAGTAACCTGTTTAGGTTTAGGAATTGGTTGTCATTTAACAGGACTTCACACTTTAAAAATTAAAGAAACAGATCGACTTGAAGCGCTAAGAATTGAGCTTACAAAATTGGGAGCCAATATTTCTGTAACTAATGACAGTCTGACTTTAACAGCTTCAGAAAATATCAATCATAACGTAAAAATTGCAACTTACAACGATCACCGTATGGCAATGGCATTTGCACCGTTAGCTCTTAAAGTTCCTATTGTAATCGAAAATGCTGAGGTGGTTTCAAAATCATATCCCGATTTCTGGAATGATTTAAAAGCATTAAGCTTCGAAGTTTCAGAATTATAAAATACTCTCCACAAATTCCTGGATAATTATTAAGATTAAAATAGTGAATATCTGGCGAAAAAAAAAGGAACAGCCTCTGGTTTTAACCAGGGGCTTTTTTTTGTTTTTGTTTTCGGCTTTAGCCAAATAATTACGGATGCCATTTTTTAAATTCTAATTTAAATGAACTTATATTTCTTATATAGGGAAAAAAGCGTTTTTTAATGAAGTCAAACCATCAGTAAATCAACGACTTTTGAAAATAAACAGCAAAACACTTGACAACGGCTATCTCACAATCGTATATTTGCACACGATTAAAAATCAGGTGTCCAAAAAATCCTGATCTAAAATCTATAACTCATAACTTTCTCAAATGAAATTATCACATTTTCAATTTAATTTACCGAAAGAACTTTTAGCGGAATTCCCGGCAGAAAATAGAGACGAATCTCGTTTAATGGTAATCGATCGTCAAAAACAAACCATAGAGCACAAAATGTTTAAAGATGTTATCAATTATTTTGATGACGGAGACGTTTTGATCCTTAACAATACAAAAGTTTTCCCTGCACGTTTGTACGGAAACAAAGAAAAAACAGGAGCAAGAATTGAAGTTTTCTTATTGAGAGAATTAAATTCTGAGCAACGTCTTTGGGACGTTTTGGTTGATCCGGCTAGAAAAATCCGTATCGGAAATAAACTTTATTTCGGAGACGACGATTCATTAGTTGCTGAGGTAATCGACAATACCACTTCTCGTGGTAGAACTTTACGTTTTTTATACGATGGTTCTTATGAAGAATTCAGAAATAAATTGACAGAGCTGGGAGAAACTCCAATTCCTAAATACATCAACAGAGAAGTAACTGCTGAAGATGCAGAAAGATACCAAACTATTTATGCAAAAGAAGAGGGAGCTGTAGCGGCACCAACTGCAGGTTTGCACTTTTCGAAACATCTTTTGAAAAAGTTAGAAATTAAAGGAGTAAATTTTGCTGAAGTTACACTTCACGTTGGTTTAGGAACTTTTAATCCGGTTGAGGTTGAAGATTTATCGAAACACAAAATGGATTCTGAGGAATTGATCATCAAACAAGAAGCTTGCGACATTGTAAACGAAGCAAAAGCAAAGAAAAAACGTATCTGTGCTGTTGGAACAACTTCAATGCGTGCTATTGAAAGTTCAGTTTCATCTCAAAATACTTTAAATCCTTATGAAGGCTGGACAAACAAATTCATTTTTCCTCCTCACGATTTTAGTATCGCAAACTGTATGATTACCAATTTCCACACACCAAAATCAACTTTATTAATGATGATTTCTGCTTTCTGTGGACATGATTTAATGAAAAGAGCATACGATGAAGCAATCAAAGAAGAATATAAATTCTATTCTTACGGAGATGCGATGTTGATCATCTAATACGTATCAATACTATAAATAAGAAAAACTCGTCAGTCATGGCGAGTTTTTTTGTTTAAGGTTTAAAGCGTTTCAGGTTTCAGGTTTTAAGTTGTGGAGAACGTTAAACTTGAAACCTGCAACTTGAAACAAAGAAACAATTTCCTATTTTTACGTTCAAAACAAACAAAAATGAATTTTCAAAATACGCGCGAATTCGCCAAACAACTGGATGCTCAGGACGCATTGAATCACTATCAGGATCAATTTATTTTTCCAAAAGTGAATGACAAACGCGTCATTTATTTTACCGGAAATTCATTAGGATTGCAACCCAAACGCACCAAAGCCTATATTGATGAAGTCATGAACGATTGGGCAGAATTGGCTGTCGAAGGTCATTTTTATGCACAAAAACCATGGTGGGATTATCAGGAAAGATTTGCAGAACCGTTGAGTAAAATTGTTGGAGCTTTGCCTTCAGAAGTTACGGTTATGAATACCCTGACAGTAAATCTTCATTTATTGATGGTATCTTTTTATCAGCCCAAAGGCAAACGATATAAAATTATCTGCGAAGAAAAAGCATTTCCTTCAGATCAATATATGTTTCAGAGTCAGGTTCATTTTCATGGATATCAACCAGAAGAGGCAATTGTAGAAATAAAACGTCGCGAAGGCGAGCACAATATTAGGCTGGAAGATGTTTTAGCCAAAATTGAAGAAGTAGGAGAAGAACTTGCATTGGTTTTAATAGGAGGAGTAAACTATTATACCGGACAAGTTTTTGACATTAAAACTATAACAGCAGCAGGACAAAAAGCCGGTGCAAAAGTAGGCTGGGACTTAGCACACGCTGCCGGAAATATCAAATTAGAACTTCATGACTGGAATGTAGATTTTGCCGCCTGGTGCAGTTATAAATATATGAATTCAGGACCTGGAAATGCTTCTGGAGCTTTTGTTCATGAAAAACATCATAATAATCCTGACTTACCAAGATTTGCCGGCTGGTGGGGGCACAATAAAGAGCGCCGTTTTAAAATGGAACCCAATTTTGATCCTGTTCATGGTGCAGATGGCTGGCAGATTAGCAATCTTCCTGTGCTATCGTTAGCGCCATACTTAGCTTCTGTCGATATGTTTGCTGAAGTAGGAATGGATGCTTTAATTGCAAAACGGGATCATATTACTGCTTATCTGGAATTTATTTTACACGAAATTGATAAAGAAGTTAAGGGTAACTTTGAAATTATTACCCCTTCAAATCCAAAAGAAAGAGCGTCGCAATTATCTGTCTTTTTACACGGAGAAGGAAGGAGTTTATTCGATTATTTAATGAAAAATGGCGTAATAACAGATTGGCGTGAGCCGAATGTAATTCGTCTCGCTCCAGTTCCATTATATTGCTCTTATGAAGACATGTATGATTTTGGACAAATCCTGAAAAAAGGAATTTTAAAATAATAAAGACTAGTGATCTCGCAAGAAACTAAGGCGCAAAGTTGTATTACATAGCTTGCTCCTTAGTGGCTTTGCGAGATTTCTTATTTTATCTTCAATTCATATAGATTCAGACAATCTGCAACTGTTTAAGCCATCTTCAAATTCTGTAAACATTAAAAAAAATTCTGTAACAATGTTTATAACAGATATTCCGTATTTTTGTATTGTATAATTTTTAAAAACTACAATCATGAAAGGCTTATATGTATTACTAGCGGCGATTCTTTTAACTTCTTGTCAAAATCAAACTAAACAAGATCTAAATAAAGCCAAACAAGCCAGTATTGATTCAATGAAAGTTGAAATTAACAAACAGCGTGTTATCGATTCGATGAAAACCGAAATGGCAAAAATAAAAGAAGAACAAAAAGTTGAAACTCAAAAAGAAGTGGTTGTTGTACATCAGCAAGCTGCAAACGGAAACGCTACCACTACCACTACAACCAAAAAGAAAGGTTGGAGTGCAACTGCTAAAGGTGCTGTAATTGGTGCCGGTGTAGGAGCTGCAACTGGTGCAATTGTAAGTAAGAAAAAAGGAGAAGGCGCCATTATTGGTGGTTTGGCCGGAGCTGCATTAGGTACAGGTACAGGTGCGGTTATCGACAGCAAGAATAAAAAACAATAGATTTTACGCTATATAAAAAACGCCGATTTAGGAATTTCTAAATCGGCGTTTTGCATTTAAGCAGTTTCTAATGTTGGAATTGAAATCGCATTCAGCTCTGATTTGTAAAAATCGAACTGCTCTTTAATTTTATGATCTGTTTTAAAATACGAAACAGACGAGAATAAATTCTGATAATACTCTATTCCTTCTAATATATTGGCTTTAAAACCATTCCACTTTTTAAGTTGATTGGCTGTAATTTCGCCGGAAATGTTTTCTATTTCATTTTTAAAATAATCCACATACATTTTTAATTCTTTTACAAATAAATTCGGTCGATCGGTTGTTCTTAAAACTGATTTTGACTGATAAATATGCTGAACCATTTCTTTAAGCGAAACCTCCTGATCAAAATAAGCCATATTGGGTCCGGGACAAATTACAACGCCCTGCGCCTGACCTTTTATTTTAATGTTGTTTTCAAGATAAGCAGCATTGGCTAAGCCAACACACAAACACGATTTTTCGGTAATTTTGATTTTACTTTTCTCAAAATCGTCAGCAGATAAAGTGTCTTTTGTATTTTCTAATTCAGCCAGTTTAATGTCCTGATATTTTTTGGCTGCTGTACAAATCCCATGCGGGTCATACTCTTTGCTTAAAGCTAAAAATTTCTTGGGACAGGAGCTTCCGGCTTTATTTTCCTGAATGCGCTTTTGTTTTACAATTTCGTTTGTTGTGCCACGTAAAGTATTAAAAGGAACTCCCAAAGGTGAAATATGACTCAGATACAAATCGTTTTCTTTGGCATTCATTAATAAATTTCTGGTTTCCTGATCAACAGAAGTTGCTTCCGGAACTAACAAAAAGGGAGATCCCCAGCCTACGGAGTCTACTTTGTATTGATCTAACAAAAACTCATGTTCTTCTGCCGTTCCTACACCTCCCTGAACGGTAATTTTTAATTCTAAAGGTTTTTCCGGATAGGGCTGATTTTTGAGTTGTAAGGCCTTAATCATTAGATCGTGGGACGATTGTGCCAGTTGTTCTTTTTTCTGCTTAAATTCTTCTAAAATAGTACCCAGTAACAAACCGTCGGTTGCAAACGCGTGGCCGCCACAGTTCAGTCCGGATTCGATTCGGTATTCTGAAACCCAAAGTCCCTTTTTAGCCAGGAAATTTCCCTGAATCATGGCAGATCGAAAATCACTGACTTTTAAAATAATTCTCTTTTTAAGTTCGTTATTTTCATTCGGAAAAAAGGCTTTGAAATTTTCGAAGTAGCTGTACAATCTCGGATTCATTCCGGCAGAAAGTACTACTGAAGATTCTAAATTGCTGTTTGCAAAACCTCTTAAGGCAGCGTGCGCATCATTAAATTCAATAGGAAGCTGTTCGTTTTTTACAAAATTATCTTTATCCAGCTTTGTCATAATATTAACATCAATTGCTCCGGGAAAAAGGTGCGATTCAATATACTGTTGAATGTTTTCTTTAAAAGAAATGCCATCATCGAGTAAGTTTTGAAATCCCTTTTTAATATCTGAAGAGTTGGGCAGCATCGACATGAAATTATCCAGGGCTGTTTTGCTTTCCGCTAATTCTGTTTTAAAACTTTCAAATTTTTCTTTTACGATTTTGTCCACCAGATTAAGGTACGATGTAATTCTTTCGGCGCGATAATCATGAAATTTCTGACTTATCTCTTCGTAAGGGATATTGAATTTAGTGCTGTAAAAATTACGCATCTTTTCAATTAAATCATCATCTGCGATTGAAACGACAGATGAAATTCCGTATTGCGCCACTCGTATCGGGCTGTCTATGGTATAGGCAAGACCCATTACAGGAATGTGAAAAGTATGTATTGGAGTTTTTGTCATTTGTTTTCAAATTAAAATAAAAACAAATATTGGAAAAAGGATTTTTTTAAAACCTGATAATTGTCAGGTTTAATATTGCATTAAAGTGGTTTTCCACGATTACACTAATTTTAGTAAACTCAGTAAAATCAATTCGCGAAAATTAGTGTAAGTCTTGACGGAAAAAAAGTGAATATCTTAAATCAAAATCTTCTTCAAAGATTCTGCAATACTGCGCCATAAAAAGTTGTAGAAAGATTTTTCCTGAATTCTTTCCAATTCCACGTCGGCATTTTTAGCTTTTTCTTTAGAGTCATTTTTAACTAATAAATTGACAATGGCAGATTTTAATTTGGCTTCTTTTTCAGGATTTTTCTTTTTATATAATTTTACTTTCAGATCATCATAATCGAGAGAAGCGTTTCCTTTAGAAATATTATCATTTCCATAAAAATTAAAACGATATTTATTAAAGACTCCTGTAAAAGAAGCGTTCATGTATGGCTTGCTAAATCTCCCTATCGCGGCGACATCAAAATTTGAAATCACGCCCTGAATATGAAAACTGTCATTTTTATCAAGAACATTAAAACTCCAGTCGACGTTTAGCGGAGAAGTTTTCATGAACACACAATTTACTTTAATCTTTACATCAGCATTTTTTTTCAATCCAAAACCACTGCGCAGATTGGTTGCCTGAAGGTTGAATTTGTCAAAATTTAAAACACCAGGTCCTTTTGAAAAATCAATTTCTTCTTCATAAACCAGTTTCGATTTCAAGACCTGCAGCGTATCGATTTGAAGTGGGAACTTAATGTTTCGCAACAAATGATTGTATAAATACTTTTTGCTCAAATCGTCTTTAGGCATTTTTCCGCGGTAAATATTGGCATCAAAATGATTGATAACCAAAGCATTTGCCTTGAAGAAAAAACGGTCGTTTTTGAATCCCCAATCCATTTTTTTAACCTGTGCCGAATCAAATTTCAACGTGTAGATATCTTTTTCTTTATCTAGCCGTTTTATGAAATTGGGTCTGCTGAATTGCGGAATATGAGAAAAATTATTAATTTTTAAGAAGTTCTTTTCGGTGCTTAATTTGCCAATATTAATATGATAAAAAGCATTGGGTCTGTAAAATAAACTGTCAATAACCAAAGCATAGGTTTTGTATTGAATCGGAATTTTTTCTTTTAAAGTTGCATCGGTAATTAAAATTCCTTCTAGTTTAAGAATAATTTTCTTAACGCTAAAAATAGGTTTATCCGTATCTAAAGAAACTACGTCTACCGTTCCGTCATTTAAGTAAATATTCGAAACCGCTACAATTTTTCGAAACGGCTCAATAATTTCATTTTTAATGCTTTTACTATTATTCAAAAGCTTTTCGCCTTTTTTGTATAAAATAACCCGAGGTTTATTGATGATGATACTTTCAGCCTGAATGACGTCATTAAATGCTAAATCCCAAATATTAAAATGCTCAATAGTGATCGACTCGATTTTAGAAAAAAGCCCGTTCTTGCTGTCTTTTGGCTGATTCTTTGGGCTTACCAGTAAGGTCTGGGCGTAAATATTTCGGGATAAAAGCGAAACTTCAATTTTTTCGTAATTGATGTTATAGGCCGTTCTGTTTTTTTCATGAATAATAATCGGCAACTGTTTTTTGATCCAGAAATTCAGTCCAATGTTGGCCAAAAGCACCAATAGTAGAAAAGAAATTACGCCGATTGCTATTTTTTTATATAATGACATTTATAGTATTGGTTTTAAATACATAAATTTAGCTTTTAGAAAGCGAACAGAATTACATTATTCTGCTTTTGGGTTACATCATTTTATAAACCTACTATTATACTTTTTGCGAAATATGAGAAGATTAAAAAAAATTCTGTTGGTTTTATTCGTTTTTATTGTGGTTTTGGGAATAGGGTTATGCTTTTATATTTTTCATTTGAAACCTAAATATGAAGGTGAACTCGAATTGAAAAATATCACTGCACCGAGCACCGTTTATTTTGATGAATTTGGAGTTCCTCATATTTATGCCAATTCTGAAAAAGATGCAATGACGACCCTTGGCTATGTTCATGCGCAGGAAAGGTTATGGCAAATGGAATTGCTCCGCAGAATTGCTCCAGGAAGATTGTCTGAGATTTTTGGATCTGTTGCGCTCAAAAATGATCAGTTTTTTGTGGGAATTGGTATAGAAGAAGCCTCGGCGAAAGCCATTTCCAAATTAGATAAAAAGAGTCCGAGTTATCAATTGACAATGGCTTATCTCGACGGAATTAACCAGTATTTAGAAGAAGGTACGACGCCAATTGAGTTTACGCTGGTGGGTGTTAAAAAGGAAAAATTTACGATCAAAGATGTGTATAATATTTTTGGCTATATGTCTTTTAGTTTTGCAATGGCGCAAAAAACAGATCCTCTACTAACCGATATTCGCAATAAATATGGTGAAGCTTATTTGAAAGATTTAGGAATCGAGGGCGAATTTAATCAAACACAAATAAAAAGTTCGAAAGAAAATATTGAAGAATATGCAGCCATTTCAAAATCGATTGCAGCGTTGTTGGATAATGCTCCAATCCCGCCTTTTATTGGTAGTAACAGTTGGGTTGCCGGACAAACAAAAACCAAAAGCGGAAAAGTAATTTTTGCTAATGATCCACATATTGGTTTTTCGCAGCCTGCAACCTGGTACGAAGCACATATTGTAACGCCTGAACAGGAACTTTACGGATGTTATTTGGCCGGGACTCCGTTTCCGCTATTGGCACACAATCGTAATTATGCCTATGGTTTAACGATGTTTGAAAATGATGATATCGACTTTTATAAAGAAAGAACTTTAAAAGGAGATCCCAACCAATATGAAACTCCAACCGGTTTTGGTACATATGAAATTCGTAAAAAAATAATTAAGGTAAAAGATACTTCTGATGTTGTTTTAACGGTAAAATCTACCCGTCATGGACCCATTATGAATGATTTGCTGGATCGTCTCGATAAAAAAACTCCTATTGCCATGTCGTGGATTTATACCCAACAGCCAATTCAGATTTTAGATGCAGTTTACGGACTTTCGCATGCTAAAAATAAGGAAGATTTTAAAAAAGCAGTTCAGCTTGTGGCCGCTCCGGGGTTGAATGTTATGTATGGAGATGCCAAAGGAAATGTTGGCTGGTGGGCGACCGGCACACTTTATAAACATAAAAAAGGAGTAAACTCTTTATTAATTCTCGATGGCACAAAAGGGAATGATGATATTGCCGAGTATTTAGATTTTGATAAAAATCCGTCGGCTGAAAATCCAAAGTGGGGCTATGTATATTCTGCAAACAATCAGCCTGAAGCAATTGATGGTTATTTGTATCCAGGATATTATTTACCGGAAGATCGTGCCAAAAGGATTTCGGGTTTAATGGATGCAAAATCAGATTGGGATAAAGAATCCATCAGCAAAATGATTTACGACAATACTTCTGATGTTGCCGTAGATGTGGTGAAGCATTTAATTTCGAATGTTGATCTTAATGCTATTTCGGTATCAGAAAAAGAAGCCGTTAAGGTTTTACAAGCATGGAAGGGGACAAACAATTTAGAAAATGTCGCCCCAACGATTTACAACAAATGGATTTATTTGTACCTGAAAAATACTTTTGAAGATGAAATGGGTACCGATAATTTTAATTTGTTTTTGGGGATTTCTACCGGAAAACAAGTGATTGCCAATCAAATTAAAAATGAAAACTCGGTTTGGTGGGATAACATCAAAACTAAAAATATAAAAGAAACCAGAAAAGATGTGGTTTCAAAATCTTTTCACGAAGCCGTTGCAGCGTTGCAAAAACAATTGGGCAATACCCTCACGGACTGGAAGTGGAGAGAAGTACACACGGTAGAACACGAACATCCGTTAGGAAAAGTAGCGGCACTTCGAGGATTGTTTAATGTTGGCCCGTTTGCATCGCCAGGTTCTAATGAAGTGATTAATAATTTGTTTTTCGGTTTTAACGAAGACGGAAAATATTATGTAAAAGGCGGACCGTCGACAAGACGAATAGTAGATTTTTCAGATGTTGAAAACAGCTGGAGTATTCTTCCGACAGGACAATCAGGAAATCCGTTTAGCAAACATTACAGCGATCAGGCCGAAATGTACAATGCGGGAAAATTCAGAAAAATGAAACTGAATAAAAATGAAATCATAAAAACTTCAACAAAACTGACATTCAAACCAGGGAAATAGGGGGTTTTAGTTTCAGGTTTCATGTTTCAGGTTCCGGTCAATCTTTGTCAAGTTTAAAACTTTGACAAAGATTGACCTCTGAAACCTCTGTCCCTTTGAACTTTTGTAACTTTGAACCTTAGCGCCTCTATTTATACTTTCCGCGAACAATATCATTTGCAAAAATCTCCAGATTGTAGGAAAGTGCATCGTTTGCAATCATGATATTAGTAGTTTGATAGGCAGTATCTTGCTTGTATTTTTTCAATAGATCTTCTAATTCTATTTCGTTATAAAAAGCAAACATATTATAAACCGCGTCTCTAAAATTTTTGTAATTTATACTTTCTGTAGTTTCTACTGTTTTTTGATCATTCCATTTTTCTTTTTGAGCAGCTTCGTTTATAGTCGCTAAGCAAAAATCGATTACATAGTTTTTGTAGTGAGCAGCTTCGACAATTTTGTCGATTATAATTTTGTTTTGCTGCGTTGGCATGGGAACTGTTTTTGCCGCTGTTTGAGAAAGGCCTATTGCCGGAACAAAAAGGCAAAGTAGTACTATTAAAAGAGGATGTTTCTTTAATTTTTTCATAGGTTATGGTATTGTCTTATACAATTTTGAGAATTGTAAATGGGGTTGATTTGGATTTTGTAATTATTCTTTTTGGGCAGCGCTAAAATAGTTTTTTTATGCTAAATATGGAATTTCAATCAAAAAATTTCGCATAAAAAAACTCCGATAATGATAACTATCAGAGTTGGTAAGATAAAGATTACCGCTAGTAAGTGATCGTCTTTTTGAGAAGTTATTTTTCAAAAGTTCTGGCAGAGACTTCTTTGCTTCCTTATTTTTCGGATCATGATCTATTTTGCAGGTAAGTTTTCGGTTATGGCATTAAAATAGCTATTCGTTGATTGCTTAAATGTTCCTCGATTTGCTGGCTTTGTCCTGTTGAAAAATACTTACTCTAAAAAACAGTATTCGCACACAAAGAAAATTTACCAGATTAATTTGTCATAAATGGTTGGTTTAAGTTAGTAAAGTGATTCGTTTTTTGATTGATGATTGAAACTAATAACACGTAGATTTTCAATAACTTAAATCGAAATTACGATTTTTACTGAAATAATGACTTGTCTAAATAGTTAGACGACTCATTTGTTATTTGGTTTCAAAACAATCAATTTTTTTTTGTTTTTTATTTCAGCGCAATTCAAGCACCAGGCAAATGGTGGTTTTTATAACTCTTATACCCATAATTCACTATTCGTTTCAGCTTCCATTCTGTATCATTTCGTTCCCAGATATGAATAAAATTTCCGGTTGTTTCCGGAATTCCGTTTGAAAAAAAGGTGTGTTCGCCTACTTGTATCGCGCCAAAATCGCCTAATTTTTCAATTGTGCAGCAATTTAATCTACGGGTCATTTTTTGAGGTCGTTCATAAGACTCAGGCAAGGGTTTTATTTTATTTGCATTAGGTTTGTTGAGTCCAAATCGGTCGTCGTAAAGTTCAGCGTCATCACTTATTATTTTTTTAAACGCAGTGGCATCGCATTGATTAAAAGCAATCTCAAAAAGCAACGTGTCCATTTTAAGGATTTCACCTTCTAGTAAACTTGTTTTTAAATCTTCCGTACTGGCGGGGCTGAGGGCTTGTCTGCTTAAGAACAGGATGAATAGGGTTAAGGTATTGATTATCGTTGTCATAATTGGTTTTCTTTTGCGTCAATTATTTCGTTTCGATATCAACTATTTTTTTTCCATTTTCACCTAAATAATGCACAACGATATTTTCATAAATTTTATATCCGTCATCGACATTCGTAAAAATAAGGAGACCTTGTTTTGTTTTGGGCAATAAAATAAAGATTGTTTGCACACCTTTATCGGCGCCACCGTGAGACAGCGCATAATTTTCATTTCCCAGATCATAAATTTCAAAACCCAAACCAAAGAATTTGTTTTTCTTGGTGGCAACCTGATGAGAATTCATTTCATCAAAAACTTTTTTGCTCAGTCCCTCACTGTTCATGACACTGCACAGAAAATTCCCGTAATCTTCAATAGTTGTCAGTAAATCATCGGCAGCATTTGCCGTTTTGTTCTGCGTAGGTTCGTATGCTTTTCCTTTATCGTCGTACCCCATTGCGTATCTTGGCAGGTCAATTTTGTCATTCCAGATCAATTGAGAATCTTTCATTTTCAACGGTTCAAAAATCAATTCTGCCGACAGTTTCTCTAGCGATTTATGAAATTTATTTTCCAGGGCTTTTCTCAAATACTCAAATCCTTCACCAGAATATTGATATTGAGTTCCGGGCTTAAATTTAAAATCTAACTTTCCGGATCTCCAATTTGGAAAACCGGTTTGGTGGCTCAAAACCATTCTTGTTGTTACGAGTTCTAAGTAAGGATCTTTTGCAAGATCAGGATCTGTGTAATATTTGTATAGAGGTTCGTCCAGATTCCATTTTCCTGCACTTACCAATTTTAAAGTAGTAATAGCTGTTATCGGTTTTGTTAAAGAGGCGACGTTCCAAATGGTGTTATAAGGCGCTGAAACACCTTTTTTGACTTCTCCAAAAACTTTTATTTGTTTAAGTTTTCCATCTGTAATAATGCCAATTCCCAAAGCCGGAACATTATTTTCTTTCAACCATTTTTCAGTTTCCGCATCATTATCAAAAAGATTCGATTTTCCGCCTGTAGAACTAATCATTTGGTGGTTATAGCTTAAAGATCTTGCCAGTTTCCATTCGTGGTTTTTTAAAAGCCAAACATGCGTAAATTGGGCTACACTTCCTGTTTTTTCCGGATTTTCTTCTGTACTTTCATAAAAACGATGGTGTCCCATTTGTATCGCACCGTACAAAATTCCGTTTTTGCTTAAAGGATAAATTTCCGTACTTCCGTCTAGTAATGCTCTGCGATATTTGAATTTAGCATTTGGCGCGCACAATCCCTTTTTTAAAGTAGCCAGAAATTGCGTTTTGTTTGAAATACTGTCTTTGTCATGAAAAAACTCAAAATCGTCAGTGTATAAGTTTTCAAATTGTTTAATATCGCAGGTATTGAAACCAATGTTAAAGAGAAGACTGTCTTTTGATAGTATAGTTTTGTACAAAGCTGAATTTTGTTCTTCCTGCGAAAAACTGCTGCAGCATAATAGTAGCAATATTCCAGTTAAAATATCTTTTAACTGAAAAAATGATTTGTTGATTGTCATTTTGATTGATTGATGATTAAAGATCTTGCAATAGTAAGACAATCAAAACTTCTAAAATTGTATAAATGCGAAAATTTATCTTTTATGAGAAAGAAAATACAAATCGGGGTTGAAAGTTTTTGGTGTTGTTTTCGTCACATCTTTAAACTTCTTTATAAAGTGCGATTGGTCAAAGTATTTGTTATAAAGAGCTACATCGGTAAGTTTTAGTTTTTCTAAATCTGAATTAATCATTTGATCGACAGATTTTCTAAATTTCAAAATCTGAATGTATTTTTTAATCGTTAATCCTGTCGCGGCTTTAAACTTAATCTGCAGCAATCGTTGCGAAAAATGTAAAGCTGTACTAATGGCTGAAACCGAGATTTCTTCCTGTTCGGTTTGGATAATTTTACAGATATTTTCAATTGTATTTTTATCTGGATGTAATGCAGCAAATGCCTCAAAAAAAGTATTTAAAGTATCGAGTAAAGAGTCAATTTCAGCGTTAACCCGAACTTTAAAAGGCAATACAGAAGGATTAATTGCTATAATCGCATCTGTAAAATTATTCAAATCATACTCAGGAAACATCGAAATCGTCCAGGCGTGCAGCTGAATAATGATCACTTTTGTTCTGGCTTCAATATTTACCAAAACCTTATTAGTCATTTGCGAACAAAAGTAAATTCCTTCGTTCATTTCGTATTTCTTTTTACTCGTAACAACTTCTATTGCGTTTCCGGTTACAATGGCTAAATTAAAACAGCCATTAGGCAAAACGAGTTTGTTTTCAATTAGGCTTTCGCCGATGCTGTTATTCAGGCACCAAATTTTATTGACGAACCGTTCTGTTTTTTGGGTCACATAATGTTCGGAGTATAGTTGCATTTGCTTAGTTTTACTGCTCTATTAGCTTTTGCGATATTCAATTATGGTTTCTGTTTGAACCTCTCTGCCAATTTTTTCAATAATTTTTGTTGGGTAATTGCTGGAGTTGTATTCATACTCATAAGTGCAGGCTTTACCATTTCTGTTACAGGATTTGATATTGTTTTTTGAGATTTGGTATACTTGTAAATATGCTTCCGGATAAATCAGGCTAAAAGGATTTTTTTTGTTGTCGTATGCCTTATAATAATTATATTCTCTTGCAGTAAAATTTTTTACATTGTAGAGATTTCCATTTTTATCATACTTAAATTTTTTCTCACTCAATATATTAGCGCCCTCTGTTTCTGTTTCCTTTATGAGTTGTTTAGCGTCATTATAAGTTAAATAAACGACGTGAATTAATGCATTACATTCTTTACGTACAGTTTTAATTAAACCATTATTGTCGTAATCATAAATTACATTTAGACTTTCTTTTGGAGGATTTACTATGTCGTTTTTTGAATTTCTTATTGTAAGATAGATAAAATTCATTTGCGTGAGTTTGCCATTTTCGAATTTAACTTCAACATCTTCCAAAAATCTTCCATTTTGTGTTGTTGCGATTTTAGAAACTAAGTAGTTTTCATAACTGAAAACTACTAATTCTTCGTTTTTAAAGACTCCTTTTTCATAATTCTTGACAACTTTTCTTATCACTTTTAAACTATCATTCCGAGTAATAGCTAATGAAATTTTACTATTTGAGTAGCAAAAAAATCCAATGAATAGGAATAATAAGTACGTGATTTTTTTCATGAATAGATTTAAATTGCAAATTAATGTATTGATTTTAAGTATTTTGTTCTAGCTAAAATACTATTTTTTTATGAAGAAAATTGAATTCGTATTTATTATAGAAACTCTCTAAAATAATCTCTTCTCGTGCGCTCCCATTCGTTCAAAATAATACTGTAGTAAACATCGTCTTTACTATTTCCTTCAGAATCGACATAATTGTTTCTAAACAAACCTTCTTTCAAAGCACCTAACTTTTCAATTGCTCTCTGTGATCTTGTGTTTTCGAAATCAGCACTGAACTGAATTCTTTTAAACTGAATTTCTTTGAAACCAAAATTCAATAACTCAAATTTACAGGCTTTGTTTAAACCAGTTCCCTGAAAATCTTTTCCGTACCAGGTCCAGCCAATTTCACATTTTTGACTGGCATAATTCAAGTATCCATATCGTGTACTTCCGGCAACTTTATTTGTGGCTTTGTCAATAATTAAAAAGGGATAACAAACTCCATTTGCTTTTTGTTGTAAAGTGTGTTGAATGTAATCTTCGAAATCTTGCTCGTTTCGAACATACATTCCCATAAACTTCCAGATTTCATCGTCGAAGATAATTTCTTTTAGTTCAAGATTTCTTTCATTCTCAAACGGAATTAAAAGGACTTTTTTGTTTTCCAGAATAATTTCTGAATGTAGTAATTCGCTTTTCATAAATTTATTTAAAGTTTTGGACATAAATCCAGCGCAATTTTGTCATCCTGACGAAAGGGGATCACATCGTAATTAGACAGATGGGTAATTCTCCGGGCGGAATTTCTTGTATAATTCTTCTTTCGTGACGATGACAAAAAATAAAACGTGGATGCAATCTGTCAGAGATTATATTATTAACGAAATTAACTTTTTCTAAATCGCTAATAAATCTATAAAAACACAATTTTGTTATGAAAACGAGAGTTGCATGAGGGATAGGAGCGGCATCCTTTTGTGGCGGGGTTCGCCATAAAAGATAAAGCGAATAGCCCGGCCCGCTCCCGAGGCTTCGGGATTGGCGGGACATGCCCATATAAATCATAAATATTTCCTTTATTTTTAAGGTGCTGTAGAATTATTACTTATTTTTACGATCTATATTTAGATTTTCCCTGATGCAAACTTCACTCAAAATTGCTGTTGTAGGTTCTGGACTTGTAGGATCGCTTTTGGCAATTTATCTTAAAAAAGCAGGTCACACCGTTCATGTTTATGATCGTAGCCCTGATATTCGTAAAATAAATTTCTCTGGTCGTTCTATTAATCTGGCAATGTCCAATCGAGGCTGGAAAGCACTTGATGGGGTTGGAGTAGGCGATGCAGTTCGCGAAATTGCCATTCCGATGGACAAACGGGCCATTCATTTAGTCGATAAACTCAATTTTCAGAATTACGGTCAGGAAGGCGAATCTATCTATTCGATTTCAAGAGGAACTTTAAACAGAAAAATGATTGATTTGGCCGAACAAGCCGGAGCAGAATTCCTGTTTGACCAAAAAATTTGGGATGTAACGCTAAGTGACGCTACCTTGCACATTGGCGAAACCGAAAGAGGGGAGTGGGAAGAGAAAAAATACGATATGGTTTTTGGTGCAGATGGTGCCTTCTCGAGAATTCGCCATAGAATGCAGCGCCAGAGCATGTTCAATTATTCTCAGGAATTTTTGAATATGGGTTATAAGGAATTAAACATTCCGGCAAATGCAGATGCCACACACAAATTAGATAAAAATTCATTTCATATATGGCCCAGAGGCGAGTACATGTTAATTGCACTTCCTAATCTCGACGGAAGTTTTACCTGTACCTTGTTTATGCCTTTTGAAGGCGAAAACTCTTTTGCATCGCTTACAGATCGTAAAATGGTCGAAGATTTCTTTGAAAGAAACTTCCCGGATTCTATTGAAGTGATTCCGAAACTGGCAGAAGATTTCTTTAAAAATCCAACCAGTACTTTGGTAACCATGAAATGTTTTCCGTGGACATACGAAGATAAAATTGCCTTAATTGGAGACGCCTGTCATGCTATTGTTCCGTTTTACGGTCAAGGAATGAATGCCGGTTTTGAAGATATAACGGTTTTGAACGAAATGATCGAAAAATTTGGCGATGACTGGAAAAAGATTTTTGCCGAATATCAAATTTCCCGTAAGCCAAATGCCGATGCAATTGCAGAGCTTTCGTATCGTAATTTTATGGAAATGAGCACCAAAACAGCCGATGAAAAATTCCTGCTTCAAAAGAAAATAGAAAAAGTTTTCTCAGACAAACATCCCGATAAATGGATTCCGCTTTACAGCCGTGTTACTTTTAGTGATCGCCCTTATGCCGAAGCGTTGGCAATTGGAGATTTTCAAAACGGAATTATGGAAGAGATTTTAAAAATAGAAAACATCGAAAATATCTGGAACTCACCAGAAGTCGAAAATAAAATACTGGAATTGCTGAACAAGTAATTTTCAATGTCAATAGCAATTACAATATCAATGCTAAAAGTTCAATTGTTGCAATTTTAAATTGTAATTGATTTTTGACATTGACATTGTAATTGTAACTCTTTTATTTCTTGAACATTTTTGACAATACGCCAAAAACCCCTCTTATAAAAGTAGCACTCGTTACAACTTTCAAAACAGATTTTCCTACCACGCTTGCAGTACTGGGTTCTGCCTTTGATGATTTTGCAGGAGCAGCTTCTTCTCTTTGAGCTGCGGCTTCATTGGCATCGTCTATTTTTTTGTTTAGAATTTCAAAAGCACTTTCGCGATCAATCTCTTCATTGTATTTTTTAACTAGTTTCGACTTGCTGTTTATTTCGTCTATTTCCGTTGCCGACAAAATATCCATTCTGCTTTGAGGCGCTCGCATCATGGTTGCAACAAGTGGTGTAGGAATACCTTTTTCGTTCAGTGCTGTAACCAAAGCTTCACCAATTCCCAGACTAGTTAATAATTCATCGGTTTTGTAATATTGAGAAGTAGGGTAATTATCAGCCGTTTTCTTAATCGCCTGACGATCATTTGCGGTAAAAGCTCTTAAGGCATGCTGGATTTTTAAACCTAATTGTGCCAAAACACCACTCGGAACATCCATTGGATTTTGAGTCACAAAATAAACGCCAACACCTTTAGAACGAATTAATTTCACGATCGTTTCAATTTGTTCCAAAAGTGCTTTGCTGGCTTCGTTAAAAATTAAATGCGCCTCGTCTATAAAGATCACTAATTCGGGTTGTTCGGCATCGCCTTTTTCAGGCATCTTTTGATAAATTTCAGCTAAAAGACTTAACATAAAGGTAGAAAACAATTTAGGTTTGTCCTGAATATCTGTCAGGCGGATGATGTTAACATAACCCTTTCCGTTTTCGTCAATTCGCATTAAATCATCAGTTTCAAACGATAATTCACCAAAAAATAAATCTCCGCCCTGTTGCTCTAATTCTATTATTTTTCTAAGAATAGTGCCGGTGGTAGCGGTTGATATTTTTCCATAATTAGCCGTGATTTCATCCTTGCCTTCTTCTGTAATAAAATTGATTACTTTTTTAATATCTTTTAAATCCAGTAAGGGCATTTTATTATCATCGCAATATTTAAAAATAACAGCAATAACTCCAGCCTGAGTATCATTTAGATCCAGAATTCGGGAAAATAATACGGGTCCAAATTCAGAAACTGTAGCGCGCAGACGAACTCCGTTTTGTTTGGATAATGACATCAATTCAACCGGAAAAGCTGCCACATTATATGGTACATTTATTTTAGCGTGACGCTCTGTTATAAATCCTTCTTCTTTACCTTCTTTTGCGATTCCGCTAAAATCACCTTTGATATCCATCATCAAAACCGGAATTCCCATATTTGATAATTGCTCCGAAAAAACCTGAATTGTTTTTGTCTTCCCGGTTCCCGTCGCGCCTGCTATAAGGCCATGACGGTTCAATGTTTTTAAGGGTATTTTTACATGAGCTTCAGGAATCGCTTCACCATCTAAAATTGCGCCTCCAAGAATTATTGAGTCGCCTTTTGCAGAATAACCATTATTTATGTCTTGAATGAAATTATCTTTTTTATTCATGTTTTTATTTGTAATTTAGATGATTATAAGAATATTGCTTGGTTTTTTAACAAATTACGCACTTTTTTTTTAGTAGGAAAAAGTCTGTTCTGATTGAAAATTATATAAAAAATAATTTCGCAACTTTTTAAGAAGATATCAACGGAATGTTTGAATATTTACTAAAACGTTGTAATTTTCCCATTAATAAGGCAGATTTTTGTTTTATCTAAAAAATGATGTCGGCAATTTAATGAGATATTTTTTAAATTGACGTTAAATTTCCTTCAATAAAATTAAAAAAAGTTTTTTTATTTAAACTAAACGTATAAATTTGCTCCTCTACAAGTTAAATATAACTAAAAAATAAAAATTATTTAAAACTATTAAAATTAAAAAAAATGGCAAACGTTAAAGTTAAAAAAGAAAGCACTTCAAATGGAGGAGGAATGATTACAGGAATCATTATTGTAGCGTGTATCATAGTAGGGGTGTTGATTTGGAAATTCGTTATGGGGGCTCCGGCTAACTTTGAAGGAGGGAATCCTGAAACTGGTCACCCAATCAATACATTAGGAATGGTATATAAAGGAGGATTTATTGTACCAGCATTATTAGGAATGTTTTTAATGGTTGTTGTTTTTTCTATTGAAAGATTTATTGTTATCGGTAAAGCTGCAGGTAAAGCTAACTTAGATACATTTATGAAAAATGTACAAGGAAGCATTAAAGAAGGAAACATTGAGGCTGCTATCGCTGCTTGTGACAAACAACAAGGTTCTGTTGCAAATGCAATTAAATCTGCTTTGATTAAATATCAAGATGTTAAAAAAGAAGGTTTCAATAGTGAAGAAGCTTCAGAAGTAATCCACAAAGAAATCGAAGAGGCAACTTCATTAGAAATGCCAATGTTAGAGAAAAACATGACTATTATCTCTACTTTAGTATCATTAGGAACTTTAGGAGGATTATTAGGAACTGTATCAGGTATGATTAAAGCGTTTGGTGCGTTAGCTTCTGCTGGAACTCCAGACCAGGCTGCTCTTGCAACAGGTATTTCTGAGGCACTTATCAACACTGCAACAGGTATCTCTACTTCAGTATTAGCGATTATTTCTTATAACTTCTTTACTGCTAAAATTGATGATTTAACTTACTCTATCGATGAGGCTGGTACTACTATCGTAAATACTTACAGAAGATTCAGAGGAAGTTTAAGACAATAATTAATTTTTGATATAGTATAATTACAGTAATTATATCAAAATAAAAATAAAAGATAATGGCTAAAATAAAAATGAAAAAGAAGTCAACATCGACAGATATGACTGCCATGTGTGATGTTGCGTTCCTTTTGCTTACGTTCTTTATCTTGACCGCTACTGCTAAAGTGCCTGAAGCGTTACCTGTTGATACTCCTTCATCTACTGTACAAAGTAAATTGCCAGATACAGATTTGGCTATTATTACAATAGGTAAAGGGACAGACGGGAAAAGCAAAGTTTTCTTCGATATTAAAGGAAGAGAGCTTCGTAAAAAAACACTTGAAGGAATGGGAGCTAAGTTAGGTGTTGCTTTTTCAGAAGAAGATCAGGCTAAATTTGCTTTAATGGATGACTTCGGTGTTCCATTGGCAAACTTAAAACAGATCATCGACCTTAAAGCGGCTGATAGAACAAAAGCGAATCAACCTGGAATTCCAATTGATTCTTTAGACAACCAATTAAAGGAATGGCTTTTGGTTTCAAGAAGAGCTACAATTGACCTTAGTGGTGGAACTAAAGAATTGCAAATTGCAATTAAAGGAGATGCTAAAGAGCAATATCCACAAATCAAAAAGATTATGGATATTTTACAAGATCAAAAAATCAATTCCTTTAACTTAGTTACTGGTATGAGAGGAAAAGACTTTTAATTAAAAAAGATACACTAAAATGGCTGAATTAAATACCGGCGACGGTGGTGGCGGAAAAGGTGGTAAAGTAAGAGCTAAAAAGCAAAGTTCTAAGGTCGATTTAACGGCAATGGTGGATTTGGCTTTCTTATTGATCACATTCTTTATGCTAACCACATCGTTGTCAAAACCTCAATCGATGGATTTGTCATTGCCAGATAAAGATCCGGACTCGACAAAAACGGTAGATACAAAGGTAGATGAAAATCGTACTATGACTTTGATATTAGGGGAAAATAATAAATTAACCTATTATATGGGTTTGTTAGCAACTCCAATTGCTGGTCCTAAAGATATTGCTTATGGTAAAGATGGTATCCGTAGAGAACTGCTTAAGAGAAAAAAAACAGTTTTAGAATATTCTGCTGGTATAGGGAAACCTAAGAATGGTATCATAGTTATTATCAAACCAAGTAAAAAATCAAATTACCGTAATTTGGTTGATATCTTAGATGAAATGGCTATTACCGGAGTTGAAACTTATGCTATCGTTCCTGAGTTTACACCTGAAGAAACAAAATTGGTGAATAAAATATAAGAGCAATCTTAAATTTTTGAAACCCTAATACTCAAGAAAAATGAAATTAGATATAATTAAAAATCAGTGGCTTGATATCGTATTCGAAGGGCGTAATAAGATATATGGTGCATATGAGTTAAGGAAATCGAATGGTAAAACGACTGTAAAGGCGCTTATCTTAGGTTCGATTATTTTTAGCATTGCAATTGCAGCTCCTCTTATTTTAAGCTTGTTGCCAGATTCTGAAGAAGAAGAGGTAAAGACTGATATCAAGATTGCTACAGTAAAGATGCCGCCTAAAAAAGAGGAGGTAAAACCAAACGAACCGCCACCACCGCCACCGCCACCAAAAGTGGATCAGGTGAAGTTTGTGAAGCCGGTTGTTGCTAAGGCAAATGAGGTTACTGAAGATCCGCCAAAACTTGAGGATCTTAAAGATAAAAAAGTAGGTAACGAAACTATCAAAGGAGATCCGGATGCAGTTTTAACTGTTGATGAGCCAGTTGGTAAAGGACCAGTTACTGAGATAATCCAGGAAGATAACAATGTTTATAACACTGCGGGTATCGAAGTAAAACCAGATTTCCCTGGAGGTATTGAAAAATTCTACAAATTCGTAGGAAACAATTACAAGACTCCGGAAGAAGAAGGTTTAAAAGGTAAAGTTTATGTTACTTTTGTAGTTGAAAAAGACGGTTCTTTAACCGACATTAAAGTTTTAAGGGATATCGGTTACGGTACAGGAGCAGAAGCAATTCGTGTTCTTAAAAAATGTCCAAAATGGACTCCCGGCGAGCAAAATGGTAAAAAAGTCAGAGTACTATACTCTCTTCCTATTACTATTCAATCTGCAGAATAATGTTAAAAGAAATGCTTAATAATATTCAGAAGAAATCGCTCAAAGAGCGATTTCTTCTTGTTTTAGGAATAATGTTTTTTTTGATATATCTTGTACTAGGATTAATGATTATGTTTTGGGAAAAATTACCATTAGATATGGAACCCAAATATCGATACGCTTTTGGCGGATTACTAATCGTTTATTCCGGAATACGTTTTCTTAGATTAATTAATTCAAACGTAGAATAATTATGTTAAAATATAGTAAGATTGCAGGTTTGGTAGTTTTTGTTTTTTTGTTTGCCATGTGCAACCAAAAAAGCAAGAATGAGGCCAATGACGAAACAATTTTAAAAGGTGCAATCGATATTACTGTTGACGAAACAATAAAGCCAATTGTAGAAGATGAAGTGACTGTTTTTGAAGGAACTTACTATGATGCTAAAATTTCTATTATCCCAAAGTCAGAAGCGGAACTGATTAATGATTTAATAAATCAAAAAACCAAAGTAGTCGTTACCGCAAGAGATTTAACTCAGGAAGAAAGAGCAAAGTTTGATAAAAGTAAGATTAATCCCAGAGTCACTCCATTTGCAACAGATGCAATTGCATTTATTTCAAAAAAGGGCAATAATGACACGTTAATTGCGTTGAAAACGGTAATTGATTTTATGCACGGTCAATTAGATCCTAAAATAAAAGGACTTGTATTTGATAATCCAAATTCAAGTACAGTACGTTACATGAAAGAACTGGCAAAAGTAAAAGACATTCCTGCAAAAGGGGTTTTTTCTTTTAAAACGAATGAAGAAGTTATTAAATTCGTTTCTGAAAATGAGGGAATGATTGGGATAGTGGGTGTAAACTGGCTTTCGCAACCATCTCCGGGTATGGCTGATGTTATTGAAAAAATCAACGTTTTGGGTGTTAAAGGTTTAAATAGTAATCAATATTATAGTCCGACTCAAAACGATCTTGCTGAAAAAAAATATCCTTTGGCACGTGATTTGTTTATAATTAATTGTCAGGGTTATACTGGATTAGGAATGGGGTTTGCTTCTTTCGTTGGCGGTGAAATCGGACAACGTATAGTTTTAAAATCTAGTTTACTGCCGGTTCGAACTCCGGGACGAAAGCTTAAAATTAGAAATCAAATTATTAGAGATAAAGAATAAATTAATTACAATTAAAGATGAATAAATTTAAAATTTTAAGTCTTGCCTTAGTTGCTTCAGTTTCTGTTGCAAAAGCGCAAGATATCAAGGAAGCTAAAAAAGCAATTGACGCAGAACAATTTCAAAAAGCGAAATCATTGCTAAAATCAATAATTAAAGCAAAACCTTCTGATGGCGAAGCAAATTTTGTTTTAGGTAACGTATATTTAAATCAGGCTATTCCTGATTCTGCTAAAATCTATTACAATAATGGATTACAAGCATCAGACAAGAAAAACTTAAACTATATTGGTTTAGGACAATTAGATCTTGATGCTAAAAATGCAGCAGCAGCTCAGGCTAATTTTGGTTTAGCTACAAAAGATATGAAACGTAAAGATGTTGAAGAGTTCATTTACATTGGTAGAGCTTACATGAATTCAACAACACCGGATTACACCAATGCTATTGCAACTTTAAAACGTGCATTGGCAATAGAACCACAAAACGCAACTGCTCTTTTGGCAATTGGAGATGCTTATTATGGTGCAAACAACCAAAATGAAGCTTATAAATCATATCGTGATGCATTTACCGCAGATCCAACTCTTTTAAGAGCAAAAATGCAATTGGGAGTTTTGTTAAAAGGTGCTAAATCTTATGATGAAGCAATTAAATCATTTAATGAAGTTATCGCTTTAAACGCTAATTACGGTCCTGTTTACAGAGAGTTAGCTGAAACATATTATAAATGGGGAAGAAATAAACCATCTACAGCTAAAGTGAATTTGCAAAATGCAATTACAAATTATGAGAAATATTTAAGCCTTACAGATTATTCTTTAGACTCTAAAATGCGTCATGCAGATTTCTTAATTCTTGTAAAAGATTATAAAAGCTTAGAAACTGTAGCTAACAAAATGATTGCAGAAGATAAGGTAAATCCAAGAATCTACAGATATTTAGGATATGCAGCTTATGAAAATGGTAACGTAGATGTTGCAATTAAATCTATCGAAGATTTTATGAAAGTACCTTCAAACAAAGTAATTGGTAGAGATTATTTGTATTTAGGTTTATCAAAAATTAAAAAAGGAACAAATGCAGAGGGAGTTGTTGATCAGGCAGCTTTTGATGCAGGTGTAGCAGATATCAAAAAAGCTATCGAATTGGAGCCATTAGTAGTGGAGGAATTAGCTGATTTTGGTAAAGCTTTATTCGGAAAAAAACAATATACTCAGGCAGCTTCTATTTTTGAACTTGGAGCCAGTAATGCAGAATCTAAAAATTATCTTGATGATTTAGTTTATTATGGTATTTCAGTTTATTATGGTAATGCTGGTAAAACTGCAGAAACTCGTGATACGGCTGCACTACAAAAAGCAGATGCTACTTTTGATAAAGTGTTAACTGCTTCTCCTACTTATGATGAAGCTTATTTGTATAAAGGTAGAATCAATAGTTTATTGGATAAAGATGATTTGATTATAAAAAACTACACAGAGTATGTGACTAAGACTACAGCTAAAGGTGCTGAAGAATTAGCGAAACCAGCTACTGTTAAAAAAATTGTTGAGTCTTACAATTCAATTGGTGCTGCTTATGCAAATACAGACAAAGCTAAAGCAATTGAGTTTTTCAACAAATCTTTAGTTTTGGATCCGGCAAATACATATGCTGCACAATCTCTGAAAGCTTTAAAATAAGATTAAACAGCCAATCAAATACAAAGCCGATAGTTCAAAGTAACTATCGGCTTTTTTTTGTTCCGTATTTAATTGACTATCTTTGCACTTTAAAATAAAATAATGTTATCAAAAGAAATACAATTAGAAGTAAATAAGGGATCAATGTTGCCTTTAATGGAAGAGTTTTATACGATTCAGGGAGAAGGTTTTCATACAGGAACCGCCGCTTACTTTATACGAATTGGAGGTTGCGATGTGGGTTGTCACTGGTGTGATGTGAAAGAAAGCTGGAATGCAGAATTACATCCGCCAACCAGTATAGATTTAATTGTAAGCAATGCATCAAGGCAGGCAGATACAGTTGTAATTACAGGAGGAGAACCTTTGACATGGGATATGAGTTTATTAACCCAGGAATTAAAAAACAAAAATTTAAAAGTACATATCGAAACATCGGGCGCTTATCCGCTATCAGGAACATGGGATTGGATTTGTCTTTCTCCTAAAAAAAACAAATTACCAACTCAAACGGTTTATGACAATGCGCATGAATTAAAAGTGATTATCTATAATAAACACGATTTTATTTTTGCTGAAGAGCAAGCGGAATTGGTAAATGATAATGCAATTTTATTCCTTCAGCCAGAATGGAGTAAAAAAGAAGAAATGACCCCTCTGATTGTTGATTATGTTATGAACAATCCGAAGTGGAGAGTATCTTTGCAAACCCATAAATATTTGAATATTCCTTAGACAAATAAAAAAAACTCTTCCTGGAAGAGTTTTTTTTTTATTTCAAATTATAGTTTGATAGAGAAGTAAAAGATATTATTTCCAGTTTTTATGTTTTTTTAATGAAGTAATATGTGCCAAATGATGTTCTCCATGCCAGGCATATGTTGCTATTATTTGTTTTAACCGATACTCAGAATTGTTTTCAGGATGAATAAATGGTTTCTCTAACTCAGATTCAGATAAATTTTTCATAATGAACCCCAATCTGAAATGCAATCCATCTATTAAATTTAAGGTCGGCTGAATAGGCATTAACAGACTATCCGGTAATTCAGACCATAGATTTTCATCATAAGCTTTTATAACAGGATTCTTTTCTGTCAAAGCCCATTTTATTCTAATAAAACAATTCATGTGACTTTCTGCACAATGATGTATTACCTGTCGAATGGTCCACCCATTAGGACGGTAGGGTGTGTCTAATTGTTCATCGCTCAAATGAACGGTTTGCATTTTAAGTTTTTCAGGGAAAGATTCGATGCTTTTGATACATTCAAAAAGATATGCTGAAGTATATTCTCTTGGCGCTTCGAATTTACCAATGGGATATTTTAATTTTTCTAAATCTAATTCGTTCATAAAATAAAATTTAAGCCAGTGAAAGTTTTGCAAGATAGTCAAAATGGTCGCCTTCTAATATAAGTTCACATTTTAATCCGTTTGCAATAGCAGCATTTTGTAGTGTATTATAATCAAGATAAAGCCATTCAAAAGGTTCTTCCTTTTCTCCTTTATATGAAATGTTAAAAATCAGTTCTCCATAATATTCAGTATTAGACGGAATCCATTTTCCACCATCTTCATCTTCATCAAACATATAAATAATATCAGAGCTGTCCAGTAAAATTTGGCCTTCAGGATTTAAAAGCGATTTTAATTTAGTCAGATACATATTGCAGTTTTCTAATTTGCCAAAAATCCCAACACCATTCATTAATAATATAATCGTATCAAATTTTTTTCCTTCGAAATCCAGGATATTTTCAACTCGGGCATTTTTTACTCCGCGCAGCCTGCAGGTTTCAATAGCGTTTTTAGAAATGTCAATAGAAGTAACCTCTAGATTCCTGTCATTTTGCAAAGACAAACTATGGCTTCCTGCCCCGCATCCCACATCTAGAATTTTTCCAGAAGCAAGTTGCAGTGCTTTTTGCTCTATTTTCGGCATCTCATCATACGAACGGAATAAATAATCAATGCTCATTTCATCAGCCTCAGAAATACTGGTTTCTGTAATAATGTCTTCTGGCGAATTTTGGGTCTGAAAGTCGAACATCGCTTTTCCAAAAAGATCTTTCATTGTAATTTAGTTCAAAGTTTACGGTTTCAAGTTTAAAGTTGTTTAATTTTGCAGCTCAACTTTAAATTCTAAACTTGAAACAAATTTTAAATAACTTAAATAAGTTAGCCAAAGATAAGCATATCGAAAACAAAAAGTATTTTGATAAGCTTAAAAAGAAACAGCCTAAGAATCTCGATTATGTAATGCAGGATTTACATGATGCTGAATTTAAAAAAACAGATTGTTTGCAGTGTGCGAACTGTTGTAAAACAACAGGTCCACTATTTACTTTGGCAGATATAGAGCGAATTTCGAAATCATTTAGACAAAAACCACAGCAATTCATTGATCAGTATCTACGTATCGATGAAGATAAAGATTATGTATTGAAAAGTGTTCCCTGTACTTTTCTTGATAATGACAACTATTGTATGATTTATGATGTTCGACCTAAGGCCTGTAGAGAATTTCCGCATACTGATCGTAAAAAGTTTCATCAAATAGCAGATCTGACCTTAAAAAATGTTGCCATTTGTCCAGCGGCTTATAATATAGTAGAGGAAATGAAAAAGAAATTGCCACTTTAGGCTTAAATATTTTGTAATTGTTTTTGCAGGCAATTCGTTTTTACTTTTTTAAACGTATTTTTGATTTAATGAAAATGAATCTCGTAAACACACAATATAACATAACTTGAATTTAGAATATTTCATAGCTCGAAGATTGATTACTGCGAAAAATTTCAAAAGCAGTATTTCAGCCCCAATCATAAAAATTGCTATTTCGGCAATTGCAATTGGTATCATCATGATGATGGTTTCCGTTGCAACCGGAATTGGACTTCAAAAAAAAATACGCGATAAAGTTTCAGCCTTCAATGGCCAAATCATAATATCAAATTACGACAACAATAATTCTGACGTTACTTTAGTACCAATTTCTAAAAAACAAGATTTTTATCCCAAGTTTACATCAGTTCCGGAGGTAAGGCACATTCAGGCCATTGCCACTAAAGCAGGTATTATCAGAACAGAAAATGCTTTTGAAGGAGTGGTTTTTAAAGGAGTGGGTGCAGACTATGATTGGAATAATGTAAGCGAATATCTTGTTGAAGGCAAATTGCCCAATTTTTCCAAAGATTTAAATGAAGAAGTCTTAATTTCAAAATTTCTTGCCAATCGTTTAAATCTTAAAGTGGGAGATAATTTTAATACCTTTTTTGTAAAAGAAGAACAAGGCAAACTGCCAAATATCCGTCGATTTAAAATAGCAGGAATCTTTAACTCAGGATTTCAGGATTTCGATGCAACCTATATAATAGGAGATATTCGTCATATCCAAAGAATAAATAAATGGAATTCTGATCAAATTGGAGCGTTCGAAGTCTTTGTAAAAGATTTTGACGAGATAAAAACAACAGGCGATAAAATCTATGAGCAAACATCATCAAGTTTAGACACCAAAACAATAATAGAAAAATACAGTTATATATTTGACTGGCTTCAGCTTTTCGATTTTAATATAGTACTCATTTTAGGAATTATGATTTTAGTCGCCACAATCAATATGGTAGTAGCGTTGTTGGTTCTTATTTTAGAGCGCACACAAATGATCGGTATACTAAAAGCATTAGGAGCAAATAACTGGACAATTCGCAAAGTCTTTCTGTACAATGCATTTTATCTTATAATTAGAGGGCTGTTTTGGGGAAATTTAATAGGGATAGCGTTATTGCTTCTTCAGCAGCAGTTTGGAGTAATACAATTAAATCCAGAAAATTATTATGTTAACCAGGCGCCAGTTTACCTAAATTGGGGTTACATTATCTTACTTAATTTGCTAACTGTTACAGTTTGTTTTATTGTACTATTAATCCCTTCTTATATTATAACCAAAATATCGCCAGTAAAAGCCATTCGTTTTGATTGATAAGTAAGTCTCCTTTAAATGTTGTAAATAATCCCGACAGTTTCCAAACCATCGGGATTATTCATTTACAGTGTAAGCCCCATCATGATCTAACGGTTTCAAAAGCCTCTTGGTATTTTATTATCCTAATATAGCAACAGAAGTAATTTGAAGCTGAGCGAAGCGAACATCTTGGAATTTAGACTTAGAATTATAAGGAGCTATTCCCGCTATCCGTTCCAATCTTTTGTGTGGTCCCGAAGCCTCGGGACCACACAAAAGGATTTCCACTTCTATCGGGGCTAGGGCAGGGGGGTTAAAATAGCCAATCTTATATATAAGTATAAAGACAGGAAAAGAATAGAAGGGCGGATTACTATATAGTTTACAGAAAATAGCCACTTGCACTTCGAAGTCCATAAAAAAGCAGCTTACAATGAAGTGTTAATTGCGACAACCACAAACAGAAGTTGAAAATTCGCACAAAAGCTAAAAACGTAAGTTTTGTGTTATCAGTATGTTAAGAAAAACTTATAAAAAAGATGGAAAATATATAATAAAAAGGCTTGCAAATGTAAATAGAGGTGCTACTTTTGCACCCGCAACAACGACAAACGTTCCCTGATATACTGACAAGCATTACGAATTTGAGACTGAAAATATTTTTCAAAAAAGATTCAAAAAAGCTTGTGAGATTAGAAAACGGATGTTACATTTGCACCCCGCAAAACACGGAAAGTTCATTGATAGATTGGTAAGGTTAAGAGGAGAAAAGGAAAAGAAATTTTCTAAAAAAAAACTTCAAAAAACATTTGCCAGTTAGAAATAAGTTTTCTACTTTTGCACCCGCTTTGAGAAACAAGCGAAACAAAATTGAAACACGTTCGTAGACATATTGAATTGACAGCCGTCTCGTTTTATAACGAGACAAAAGAATAAGAGTA